>ENA-OPCY01000573-OPCY01000573.1-human-gut-metagenome-genome-assembly--contig:-NODE-573-length-26826-cov-7.743192_pt1 | contig 26826 bp, 25 predicted proteins | sample MGYA00241568_ERZ501487 | MGnify/ENA primary metagenome ERZ501487 (study PRJEB25962, sample SAMEA2042574) | human gut metagenome | biome: human gut; feature: human-associated habitat; material: faeces... | reverse complement strand
CGGTGGTGTGAGAGGTCGGGAAATTTATTTAAATTTCCCTCCTACTCGATTGTTTGAACAAGGGAGACGAATATGCAGATTAAAGGTTACGTCGAGAAAATAATATATACTAACAGCGATAACGGACATACTATACTTGATGTTTCGCTTACATCTGATGAAATAAAGCGCCTTCAGGCAGAATGTCCGGATTATGCGGATGATATAGATGAAGAGATGGTCTGCGTCGGAACACTGCACCTTATTAATGCGGGTGAGTATGTTGCTTTTAACGGTGATTTTACGGTGCATCAGACATACGGCCTCCAGTTCAAGGTTACAAGCTATGAGGAAAGCCGCCCGGAAGATATGGATTCCATTGAGCGGTATCTCGGTTCCGGCGCGATTAAAGGAGTAGGTCCGGCACTTGCGGCAAGGATAGTCCGCCATTTCAAAATGGATACTTTCCGCGTTATTGAGGAGAACCCGGAGGAACTTTCACAGGTCAAAGGAATAAGCAACAGGATGGCAATGGAAATAGCAGACCAGGTAGCGGAGAAAAAAGGAATGCGCAATGCCATGCTTTTTCTGGGTAAACTCGGAATAGGAATGAATCTTGCGGTCAAGATATACAAGGAATACGGAGAAAAGGTTTATGAGATCATAGAAAATAACCCGTACAAGTTAGCTGATGACATGGAAGGCGTGGGTTTTAAAATAGCAGATGAAATAGCAAAAAATTCCGGAATGGAACTTGATTCGCCATTCCGCATCAAGAGCGGCATACTGTATGCTTTGTCGGCGGCAGTTTCGGCCGGACATACATATTATCCGATGGATGCACTCATAGAAGAAGCCGGAAGGCTTCTTGGGGTATTTATTGCAAAACCGGAGGAAATATTGACGGATCTGATGATAGACCGCAAAGTGATGGTCCGTGATGTCGATGGAATCAAAGCGGTTTACCTGTATTCGGTGTATCACACGGAACTTGCGATAGCACACAGACTTTTTGCACTTAAATTTGAAGATATGCCGGATGAGAAGGCCTTTGATAAAGACCTGCATTCCATTGAAAAAGAAGAGAATATAACATTGGAGAGCATGCAGAGGGAGGCTGTAAGGGCGTCGGCCGGAAGCGGAATTGTTGTCATAACCGGCGGACCGGGAACGGGTAAAACAACAACGATCAATACTATAATACGATATTTTGAACGCAAAGGCATGGATATAATGCTTGCGGCACCTACCGGCCGTGCGGCTAAGAGGATGACGGAAGCAACAGGACATGAAGCACAGACAATTCACAGAATGCTTGAACTTTCCGGAATATTATCGGATGAAATAAGCAACGCATCATTTGAACGCAATGAAACCAATCCGCTTGAAACGGATGTGGTTATTATAGACGAGATGTCAATGGTTGATATCTTTCTTATGAACAGCCTTCTGAAAGCCATAGCGGACGGTACGAGGCTCATACTGGTCGGAGATGCCAACCAGCTTCCGTCCGTCGGTCCCGGTAATGTACTTAAAGATATAATTGCGTCGGGCTGTTTTAACACGGTAAGGCTTGCCAAGATTTTCAGACAGGAAGAAGCCGGAGATATTGTGGTCAATGCACATAAGATCAACGAAGGTGAACTTTTTGAAATAGGACCTTCAAGCAGGGACTTTCCTTTTATAAGGAGGACGGATGCCAATGCGATCATCAATGCACTTGTTACACTTGTGAAAGTAAAACTGCCGGCTTACACAGACTGCAGTCCGAATGATGTGCAGGTACTTACACCGACGAGAAAAGGAAGCCTTGGAGTTGAACGCCTGAATACTGTATTGCAGCAGTATCTTAATCCGCCATCAAACTCCAAGGTTGAGAAAGAAATAGGAAGCATAATATTCCGCGAAGGCGATAAAGTTATGCAGATTAAAAATAATTATAAAATCCCGTGGGAGGTGCGCGGAAGGAACGGAATTCCGATTGAGACCGGAATGGGGGTATTCAACGGCGATATGGGAATAGTCGATAATATTAATCTGTATTTGTCTGAAATGACGGTGCGCTTTGATGAAGAAAGATATGTTACATATACATTTAAAGAAACCGATGAACTGGAACATGCATATGCCGTTACAGTGCACAAATCGCAGGGAAGCGAGTATCCGGCGGTGGTGCTGCCGCTGCTTGACGGACCGAGAATGCTTATGAACCGTAATATTCTTTATACTGCGGTGACAAGAGCACGCAAGTGCATCTGCATTGTGGGAAGCGAACAGACATTTTACAATATGATATCCAATGAAAATGAACAGAAGAGGTTTTCTTCACTTGATATAAGGATTAAGGAGGTGGCGATATAATAAAGGAAGGAATACTATCCAAACTATATAACGTTATATATCCCAGAAGATGCCCGGTGTGCGATGATATTCTTTTTACGCCGGGACAGATAAAAAGACCAAAGATATGTCCCGGGTGTTCCGGCAAAATCACTCTGATAAAACAGCCGGCATGCCTTAAGTGCGGTAAAAAACTGGAAGACGATGCGCAGGAATACTGTTCTGACTGTATGCGTAAAAATCATGTTTTTGACAGGGGCGTGGCAGTATTTTCGTACACGGATGCCATGAAAAAATCAATGTATGCGTTTAAATATAATAACAGGCGTGAATATGCCGGTTTTTACGCAGAGTGTGCGCTGAAGTCTTATGAACGGTATTTCAGGTTGTGGAAACCTGAAGTTATAGTTCCGGTCCCACTTCATAAAGCCAGATACCGCAGAAGGGGATATAATCAGGCTGAGATATTTGCAAATGAACTTTCGCGCCTGAGTGGAATACCGGTAGACAACAGACTGCTCATGCGTGTGAAGAACACCAGACCGCAGAAAGAACTTGATGATAAAGAACGTGTGCATAATTTAAATAATGCTTTTCAAATTATGGGAGATAGTGTAAAATATAGAAGAGTCCTGTTGACGGATGATATTTACACTACCGGAACTACGATTGATGAGTGCGCCGGGGTTTTGAAAGCCGGTGGCGTTTCTAATGTATATTTTCTGACGGTTTGCATCGGAAGAGGATTTTAGGAGGCAGAAATATAATGGATGTTAAGAATTGCAGAGGATGCGGAAGACTATTTAATTACATTGGCGGAGGATATTATTATTGTCCGGCATGTATGGAGAAACTTGAAAAGAAGTTCGCTGATGTTAAGAAATACATAAGAGATAATCCGAAAGCTACGATACCTGAGATTGCCAAGGACAATGACGTGTCAATTATGCAGATAGAGAGATGGATAAGAGAAGAGAGACTTGTTTTTTCGGACGATTCACCTATAGGAATTGAATGTGAGAGATGCGGAGCCACGATTAAGTCAGGCCGTTTCTGCCAGCAATGCAAGGATGCCATCCAGAAAGGACTTGGCAGTGCATACAGAGAGGACAAGCCGGGCGCAGCTCCGATAAATGACAGACGTGATGGCGCAAGAATGAGATTTCTTGATAACTAAATATATAATATATAGCAATCTAACGGGTTCCGGGAAAACGGAACCCGATTTTTTTGCGATTTGCTATAAGTATTTTGTGGGTTTCTCCGATAAATAAATTAGACAAATATCTGTTCATGGAAGGAGAGACAGCTATGAGAATTGATGCTTATAACCAGATCAGCCAGATATACAGAACAACGGGCGAGGTGCATACCGGCAAGGTACGTGCATCAAAAGGCAGTGATAAGCTTGAAATTTCACAGTTTGGTAAAGACTACCAGATAGCCAAGCAGGCAGTTGCAGCGGCACCGGATATCAGGGAAGATAAGGTTGCCTCAATTAAGGAGCGCATTGCATCAGGAGAATACAATGTGAGCGCTGATGAATTGGCACAGAAGCTTGCAGCTAAATATAATACGACAGTTTATTAGGAGAAATGACAAGTGGCAAGTTTAATCGATACACTTATTGATGTTCTCGACAAAGAAAATACTGAATATGAGACGCTTTTGGAACTCTCGATGGAGAAGACGGGAATTATCGTGGAAGGTAATGTAACGGCCTTAAATGAGATGATTGTCAGGGAACAGCAGGTTGTCGAGAGAATAACCGCACTTGAGAAGAAGAGGACGGAGACGACGAACGATATCGCGATGGTCCTCAACAGGAAGCCGGATACGCTCACACTTGAGCATCTGGCAGAGCTTCTCGCCGGTCAGGAAACAGAGAGCACCGCACTCCGGCGGATACATGATAAGTTAAAGACAACTCTTGGCAACATGGTCAGAGTTAATGAAAGCAATAAACAGCTTCTGCAGGAATCAATAGATATGGCAGACTTTGAGATTAATATAATGCAGAGTATGAGACAGGCACCGGCAACCGCGAATTATTCGGATTCCGGATATACGGGAGAGAGTTTCGGAGCCAGTGGTTCATTTGATGCGAAGCAGTAATTTTTTATATAAAGGAGATACACAGTAATGGGCAGCATGATGACTGGATTATATATTGGACTTTCAGGATTAAGGACCAGCAGTAATTCGCTTAATACAACGGCCAATAACCTTTCCAATGTTAATACAACCGGATATGTAAGACAGGGTGTCGTTAATAAGGATGCCATATATAACTATGTCTCAACCACTTCAGCGGTTAACAAGGGACAGAGTGGTCTCGGTGTTGCTGTGTCAACAATAAGCCATGTAAGAGATATCTTTCTTGATATGGCTTACCGTAAAGAGAACGGAAGACAGACATTTTATGATAAATTATACGATTCTGTATATGAAATAGAAGTTAAGATGGGAAGCGTTGAAGGAATTGAAGGAATTGCATTCCAGAGTGCGATTTCGGATTTGCGGGAATCTATCAATAAGGTGGCAGAGGCACCGGGCAATCTTGTTTCAAGAGCAGCACTTGCACAGAGCGCGGTCGAATTTATCGATAAATCCCAGTTGATATATAACGGCCTTGTCAAATATCAGAAGACAATTGATGATGAGGTAGTCAGCACAGTTAACAGGATTAATGAAATAGGCGATACAATCAGGAACCTGAATCAAAGAATATCGCGTATAGAAGCCAATGATGTTGAACAGGCCATGGATCTGCGCGATAAGAGAGACAATCTTCTCGATGAACTTTCAAAATATTGCAGGATATCATATAAAGAAGACAGCAACGGAGTTGTGGAAGTGTCCGTTGAAGGTGTGCATTTTGTAGACGATCTGTCGGTTAATTATATGGGATGCGAGAAGATAGAAGGCTCCAATTTCGCTAAACCGGTATGGAGAGGTATGGCGGATCAGCCGGTGTATAACCTCAATACTACAATTTCTACTGAGGATAATACAGATATCGGTGGCCTTAAAGGCCTTCTGGTTGCCAGAGGAACATTAAGCCCGACAGCAGCAAGTATGGTAGAACCGGATCCGGCAGATTATGCAGGAGGCGTTAACGACCAGGATTACAAGGATGCACTCAGTGAATATAACAGATATAAGGAGTGCTGCGACACATCTATTATTGTCAATACACTTGCTAATTTTGATAAGCTGATAAGCGGAATGGTTGAGAAAATAAATGATATTTTCTGCCCGGAGACTACATATACGGCAGCGGACGGTACGCAGTATACAATACTTGATACCGATAAGGCTCCGTTAGCGAAGGACGGAAGTACCGGTATTGAACTTTTTACAAGAAATTATACCGAAAGGTATACCGAACAGGTAATCGACGGCAAGGCAATGTACGTCCGCAATGATACCAATACTTTTGGCAACAGGTCGGCATATTCTATTAACAATATTACGGTCAACAGCGATATATTGAAGGATTATTCCAAAATGGCACTTACGACAAGAGATGGCGCAGATGATTATGACCTCGCCAAGGATCTTGTTAATATATTTAATGATAAGACTCTTCACTATAACGGAGGACTTCACGGACTGACGTTTGAGGAGTTTTATGAGACGATGACGCTTGATGTTGCCACCACAGGTAAGATATATAAGAGCATGGCGGACAATGAAAGCAAACTCGCCAGCCAGCTTGATGACAAGCGGCAGGAAGTAATGGGAGTTTCTTCTGACGAGGAACTCGGAAGCATGATTAAATATCAGCAGGCGTATAACGCTGCATCAAGATATGTTAACGTTGTCAGCGATATGATAGAAACATTGATCAACAGAACAGGAGCGAGATAATGGCTAATACTTTTTTTGGACTTACAATTGCATCATCAGGTCTCGGAGCAAGCGGTATTGCGATCAACACTGCGGCACATAATATCTCCAATGTCAACACAAAGGGATATACTAAGCAGCAGACTGTTCAGGAAGCATCATCCGCAATCAGGGTTTATACTAACTACGGTACTGTAGGAACCGGCGTAAGCGTTACCGAGATTAAGCAGTTGAGAAGTTCATATTATGATACCAAATATTGGAATAATAATTCAGTCTGTGGTAATTATTCAACACTTGAATCTTATACGACACTCATAGAGGATTACCTTGATGAGTTTAATCTTGACGGATTTACTACAGAATATAAGAATCTTTTTGAAGCGGTAAACGCCCTGACCAAGGATCCGCACAGTGTTGTGGCAAGAAACCAGCTTGTTAATTACTCACAGAGCATATCGGAATTTTTTAATACTATGACAACCAATCTTAATTCCGTCCAGAGACAGGCTGATGACGAGGTTAAGTCGACAGCCAATGCGATTAACACGGTTGCACAGGAAATAGCATCTCTTAACAAGCAGATCAATACGATCGAGGTTAACGGGGGCGCAGCCAATGACCTTCGTGATGCGAGAGCATTATTGATAGACGAATTATCGGGATACATTAATACGACGGTTAAAGAGACTGAGGTGGGCAACGGAGTTACTGAATTCTGCGTATACGTTGACGGATACTCGCTTGTTGACGGATATGATTATAACCAGATTGTATGCACTCCAAGGGAGACGGGAGACAAGCGTAATGCAAGCGATATAAACGGTCTTGTGGAGCTTTCGTGGAACAATGGAATGGAATTCAATATGTACAGGAGCAGTTTAAGTGGTTCCTTAAAAGCAGCAATAGATGTACGTGATGGCTGTAATGACTGCTATGAGGTAGTCGGATTGAAGGATGCTGACGGTAATTTCTTAAAGGATGCCAACGGCAAAGTGGTTGATGTACAGGATCTGACCGAAACTGAATATGAACAGTATAAGGCGCAGGGATATACGAAAGAACTGACAGTTTACGTTGACCAGTACCGCAATTCGGATTACAAAGGAGTGCCATATTATCAGTCACAGCTTAATGAATTTGTAAGGGCAATAACGTCGGAATTTAATGCGATTATCGCTAAAGGCGACAGAAACGGTGAACCGCCGATAGATTTCTTTACATCCAAATACGGTGAAGAATATATTTCGGCTGCAAGTGTTACGGTTAATCCGGATATAATAAGAGATGTTTCGCTTCTTCCGTATTCATTTGATGATGCACAGGGCGCAGCGAACAGCGATATGGCTGATGCACTTTATGCTTTAAAGGAGAAAGACACCATTAATAACGGTACTTTCCTTGAATATCTTCAGTCAATGGTATCGGTAGCTTATATAGATACTGCAAGGGCGAAAACATTTGCATCCAATTATAATAATATCAAAGATACTATCAATAACCAGAGGCTTTCGGTCGGCGGCGTCGATGAAGACGAAGAAGCTGTTGATATGGTTAAATTTAAAGAAGCATACAGCCTTGCATCCAAGGTAGTTTCGGTAATGCAGGAAATATATGACAAGCTGATTCAGGAAACCGGAGTATAAGACAGGAGGATGAGATAATGAGAATTACCAACACAATGATGATAAATTCAACAATGCGCAATGTTAATGGTTCCAAGACGAACTTAAGCAGTGCTGAGAATCAGATGGGTACCGAGAAGAAAATAACAAGACCTTCGGACGACCCGATTATTGCAATCAGAGCTCTTTCTCTCCGTTCAAGTCTGTCAGAGATAAGTATGTATCTTACCAACAATATTCCTGAGGCTGAATCATGGATTGGAATAACCGAGAGCGCCCTTGACAATATGGACAGTGCGCTTGGAGATATTTACGAGTTATGTACGCAGGGCGCATCCGACCAGTTTACAATTGAGAACAGAAGCGCGATAATCCAGGTCCTTAACCAGTATAAAGAAGCTGTGTATACAGAGGCCAATGCCAACTATGCCGGAAGATATTGTTTTACAGGATACAGAACGGATACATCGTTTACATTTACGGATGCGACCGAGGCTGCATCACTGAAGTACAGAATTCCGCAGAAGTTAAATGCTTCAGATATGGATCAGGTAAGTATTATGAAGAAATCCGTTGATGTTACCAACATAACAGACATCCCGGCTGCAGATATGCCTGAAGCTGATAAAGTATACAGATTAAGACTTGCATACTCGGGTTGTTCCAAAGATAATTTCGGAGCGATAAGTGTGGATGGAACAGATTATACTCCTACAGCGGTAACATACAATGAGTATCAGGAACTTCTTGAAAACGGTAAAGCCACTGATGATTTCTATTATGTATATGATACAGGCGAATTGTTCGTATCGGATAATATGTATGAGACAGTCAAAGATGCCAAAGATATAGAGTTTACATATGAGAAGGAAGGCTTTGCCAAGGGAGACGCAAGGCCTGAGATGTATTATGAGTGTCAGGACATAACTGATCCGGCTGATATTAAGGAATATCATCAGAAGGATGGCGGACAATATATTACATACACCATTAATTATTCGCAGGATCTTCAAGTCAATACACTCGGCAACCAGACATTGAGCCATGACATTGCAAGAGATGTTGACGATATGTGTAACGCATTGCAGCAGGTTTCCGACATAGAAGACAAGATAGCTAAACTTAAGTCAATGAAAGAGAGCACGGTATATTCAGATGCAGAGAAAGACAAAATACAGACAATGATAGATGCATCGAATAAAGAACTTGACTATGCCAAGGACAGCATGAAGAAGCTTTTTTCCAAGGAAATGCCGAGAGTTAAAGCATATCAGCAGTCGGTTGACTTACAGATAGCGGATCTTGGTGCAAGAGATGCGAGACTTACCCTTGCCAAGAGCAGACTTACCGAGCAGCAGACGACATTTAAGGATCTTAAGTCACAGAATGAGGATGCAGATCTGGAAGAGATAGTAGTAAATTATACATCGGCCAAGACACTTTATCAGGCTGCACTTAATGCGGCAGCCTCGTGCGTAAAACAGTCATTGCTTGATTATATCTAAATAAAAGGAGAAGGTAGACATGCAGATTAATTCCAGATTGTTTGGAGAAATAGATGTTGAAGACGATAAGGTCATCGATTTTAAAAACGGCATAATAGGATTTGAAGAACATCATAAATATGCACTTATTTTTGATGCGGAGAAGGAATCTTCAAAGAGCATAATGTGGCTTCAGTCAATGGAAGAGCCGGAACTTGCATTCCCTGTTGCCGACCCGACACATATATGCAGCGGATATAATCCGGTAGTCGAAGATGAGTTGCTTGAGTCAATCGGTGGAATAGATAAGCCGGAGGATGTATTTGTGCTTGTGGTACTTACGGTTCCTTCAGACCTTACCAAGATGACAGCTAACTTAAAAGCACCACTTGTTATCAATACTGATACCAGAAAGGGCTGCCAGATAATAGTGAACAACGAAGAATATCAGGTAAGATATAATGTCTACGATTATGTCCAGAGTCTTAAGAAGGAGGAAGGTAAATGCTAGCATTATCAAGAAAAAAGAATGAATCCATTGTAATCAATAATGATACTGAAATTACCATCCTTGAGATTAAGGGCGATCAGGTTAAAATAGGTATTACGGCGCCTAAGAGCGTACCTGTATACCGCAAGGAAGTGTATCTTCAGATACAGGAATCGAATGAGGCAGCAAGCAAGGCATCCGGTATGGAAGCATTGAAAAATTTGCTTAAATAATATTAACTATTTTTGACACACAGCCGAAATAAGTAAAAGAAACATAGAGTTTTGTTAAAGGCACATGGAGGTGTTATAATGACAATTGATTCAATTTCCAATGACAGCTCGAAATCGTATAGGACAATGGATGTCAGTGCTCCGATTTCGAAGCCGGATTTTACTAGCACAAGTGAAGCGGCAGCATCTACAGAACAGAGCACAGTTAATCAGGACGACCGTTACTCGGAGGAAAAGGCAGTAGGCAATACACCTTCCGATAAGACGATTAAGCAGGCTATTTCAGACATTAATAAGAAGATTAACCCTAATACAATAGCTGAATACGGCTATCATGAGAAGACGAACCGTGTAACCATCAAAATAGTTGACAAGGACTCGGATAAGGTAATCAAGGAGTTCCCGGCTGAGGAGACTCTTGATATGATAGCGAAGGTCTGGGAACTTGCAGGAATGTTTCTTGATGAAAGAGGATAGATAGGAGAGATATTATGGCGATAAGACTTACAGGACTTAATTCAGGACTTGATACCGATGCTATGGTTAAAGAACTTGTGTCCGCATATTCGACCAAGAAAGATAAATACGTAAAGGCTAAGACCAAACATGAATGGAAGATGAGTGCATGGAAAAATACCAATACCAAGGTATACAGCTTTTACACAAGTACTCTTTCCAAAATGAGATATTCTTCGGGATATAACTTAAGATCGGCATCAATATCAGATACTACAATAGCCACTGTCAAAGCAGCAAGCGGAGCAACGGCAAGTACCCAGTCACTTGAGGTTACGAGACTTGCCACATCAGGTTATCTGACAGGCGGTAAGGTTACAGACACAAACGGTGCCAAGGTATCGGCCAATACCAAGTTAAGCGAGCTTGGCATTACCGATGGTACCCTTAAGATTAATGATACATTTGTGACACTTGACGGAGATACTACACTTTCGGGACTTGCATCCAAGTTAAAAGCTACAGATGTGAGTGTTAACTTTGACGCCACAAGCCAGAGATTTTTTGTAAGTTCATCGAAATCCGGAGCCGAAGGTGAATTTACACTTACGGCAGGCGATGAGGCAGGAATTGCCGCATTGCAGAAATTAGGCCTTTACTCGGCAGCGGATGTTAACGGTGATGAAAGTGCCGAGGTTGCATATTATAAGAAGATGGCTTCCGCCAATGCTGATGACGTAATCTCATCCAGGTATGAGAAAGCCAAGTACACAACCGAGAGCTACACTAAATATATAGAAGGACTTGCCAAGAGTGCCAAGTCCAATAAAGAATCTGCCGAATCCAAGCTGAAGGAGATTACAGCGGACGATTACAAATGGAAAGATGATTATAAGACTGAAGAAGAATACAACAAGGCCAAGGATGAGCTTAATGATAAAATCACCAAGTATACCAAGGAACTTGATGACAACAATGCACTTCTTGCAGATTCTTCCAAACTTGCTGTTTCCATGGACGAGGCAAATGCCAAGATCAAGGATAGTATAACCAAACAGGTCAATGGCGAAATTGCGGCAGCGCAGAAGATAGTGAATGAAGGAATATATACCAACTCAGCGGATTCTGCGCGAATTGTTGCCCAGGATGCAGAGATTAAGCTTAACGGAGCTACTTTTACAGGAAGCACGAACTCATTCTCAATCAACGGCCTTACAATTGATGCTAAGAATACAACACAGAGCGCGGTTACCATAACGACATCCGTAGATACCCAGGGAATCTACGATAAGATCAAGGAACTTCTTAAGGGCTATAATGAGATGATCGGCAATATCGACGAACAGTATTATGCTGAATCGGCGAAGGGATATGAACCGCTTACCAATGATGAGAAAGAAGCGATGACTGACAAGCAGATAGAAGAGTGGGAAGATAAGGTCAAGAAAGCTCTTCTTCGTAAAGACGGAACGCTCGGAGGCATATCATCGGCACTCAAGAATGTATTTTACTCAACTTCCATTGAGAAAGACGGAGTTAAATATAATATAGCATCTTTTGGCATCGCTACAGGAGGCTATTTTACAACAGAACAGAAGGATAGAGGTAAATTCCATATTGATGGAGACCCGGATGACAGCCTGACATCGACCAATTCCGATAAACTTATGGCAGCTATTGCCAACGATCCTGATACAGTTATGGAATATTTCCAGACACTTTCGCAGAATCTGTATGATGCGTTAAGCGACAAGATGTCCGCTACGCCACTTAGCAGCGCGTTCACTATCTACAATGACAAGGAAATGTCAAGCCAGTACAGTGACTATAAGAAGAAAGTAAGCGAATGGGAAGAGAAACTTAAAGATATAGAGGATTCGTATTACAAGAAGTTCGCTAAAATGGAGAGTGCTCTTTCCAAACTGCAGTCGCAGACATCACAGCTTTCAAGCTTATTTGGAAAGTAAACGGCTGGATCGTTATAACACGGAGGAAATATAATGGTAAATAATGCAGAAGGCTATAATGCATATCTGAGAAGCAAGGTTATGACGGCAACACCGGCAGAGCTTACACTTATGTTGTATGAAGGAGCCCTTAAGTTTGTCAACAAAGCCATTATGTCGATAGAGAAGGATGATGTTATGGGTGCGCATAATAATCTTATGAAGACCCAGCGCATCATAGAAGAACTCAGGGCATCACTGGATCACAAATATCCGGTAGCCAAGGAGTTTGACACAGTGTATGAGTATATCTTAAGAAGACTTGTTGAGGCGAATATCAAGAAAGACAAGGATATATTGGAAGAAGTTCTTGAACATTTAAGAACCATGCGCGATACATGGAAAGAAGTCATGAAGAACGCCAATGCACCACAGTCTGCATCAAGGTAGAATACGGAGGATTGATATGGAAGATATGGCTAATTATCTTCAGGCTCTTTCGGACAGCCTTGATAAGAAGATAGGTATACTTGACAGACTTGCGATATTGACGGATGAACAGCGTAATATAGCAACGGCACAGACGTTTGATGATGAAGAATTCCAGAAAACACTTGACGAGAAAGAAGAACTGATAGATCAGCTTACCAGACTGGATACCGGATTTCAGATTCTCTACGACAATATCAAGGCAGGTCTTGATAAGAACAGGGAAATGTATAAGAATGAGATTCAGGCGGTTCAGTCCCGGATTAAGAAAATACTCGACAAGAACGCAGCTCTCCAGGTGGCGGAGAATAATAACAGGAATCTTATCAGCAAGAGATTTACCGAACTTAAGAGAGAAGTCCATCAGGTCAGGAAGTCCCGTGATACAGCGGCCAATTATTACAAGACCATGAATAATATCACTGCGGAACCTTATTTTATGGACCAGAAAAAATAATTCAAAAAAGTTTATAATCGGGGTTAAGTATTTAAAACAAGCTCCGATATATAATACAAGTAAGAAAGTTACTTAACAACACCGGCGCTATGCTGGAACATAACACAATCGCCAGGGAAGGCGATGTATATTCAAGGAGGAATTTACTATGGTAGTTCAGCACAATTTAACAGCAATGAACACAAACAGACAGCTTGGTCTTACAACAAGTGCACAGGCTAAGTCAACAGAGAAGTTATCATCAGGTTACAAGGTAAACCGTGCAGGTGATGATGCTGCAGGTCTTACAATCAGTGAGAAGATGAGAAGCCAGATCAGAGGTCTTAACAAGGCATCTGACAACGCTCAGAACGGTGTATCTCTTGTACAGACAGCTGAAGGTGCTCTTAACGAGGCACACTCAATTCTTCAGCGTATGAACGAGATCGCTACACAGGCTGCTAACGATACTAACACAACATCGGACAGAACAGCTATCCAGAAGGAAATTGATCAGCTTTCTACAGAGCTTACAAGAATTTCTTCAACAACACAGTTCAACACAATGAACCTTCTCGATGGAAAGTTCAAGAACAAGAATCTTCAGGTTGGTGCTCTTAGCGGACAGAAGATTACTATCAGCATTACATCAATGAGTGCTACAACACTCGGTGTTAATGCTCTTAAGGTAAGCTCATTTACATCTGCTGGTACAGCAATGTGCGCAATTCAGAAGGCTATTTCTAGGGTTTCAGCTCAGAGATCTGATCTTGGTGCTATCCAGAACAGACTTGAGTACACAATCAACAACCTTAACACAACATCTGAGAATACAAGCTCAGCTGAGTCACTTATCAGAGATACTGATATGGCTACAGAGATGGTTAACTACAGCAAGAACCAGATTCTTGCTCAGGCTGGTCAGTCAATGTTAGCTCAGGCTAATTCAGCTAACCAGGGTGTTCTTTCATTACTTCAGTAATTTAAAAGCAACTATCATGGATAAGCCGGCATTTTGCCGGCTTATCTTTGTTTATAAGTATATTTATGGAGTTACTATATGGAATTAAACAAAGTTTTTTATGATAATATGAATGCAATCAGAAACAGATATGATAATCAGGAAACCTTTCTTGATGTTTCGGATGCATTGACTGAATATGCGTTGAATAATGACGGGAACAGTCAGATGCTTTATCCGGACAATCAGATGGCGATGGCATGGGCTGATAATTTTAAGGAACAGGTTATAAACAGAACATATTATCTTATCGGTTTTTCCGATGGAAAATTCATTACCTGTCTGCTCAGAAATCTTAATGAGACAAACAGTGTATATATATACGAACCTGATATAATATCCTTCATAAATGTACTTAACACCTATGATCTGACGGAATGTCTGTCAGACAAACGCATGGCAATATGCGTTGAAGATATTAACGGGGACAGCTTTTTTGATGTTATAGTGTCCACTGTTACATATGATAATTGCAGACTTCTTATGGCTGGAGTACTTCCAGGATATGAGAAATATACAAAAGAATATGAAGATATGTGTAAAATGATTTCATACAGGATTGAAACAGTTCAGTTTGATATGATCACGGAAATGCAATTATGTCATCAGATGGTTACCAATAAGATGGGCAATATGTGTGATATCATAAAGCAGAGAAGCATTAATCAGCTTATTGACAAGTTTAATGAACTTAATAAGAACGGTGGCACTGCGATAATTGTTTCTGCAGGACCGTCTCTGGACAAAAATGTGGAAGATTTAAAGAAAGCGGAAGGAAAAGCTATGATAATAGCGGTCGACACTGCGTTGAAGACTGTGCTCAGGGCGGGAGTAAGGCCTGACCTGACGATATGTGTTGACCCGCGTAAAGAAATAGAGTTTTTTGGGCATGAACAATTTAAAGACGTTCCGGCAGTTTTTGAGATGGAAATACCTTCGGCAATAATTGACATGCATTCAGGAAGCAGATTTTATGCCGGAAGCGGTGAAGAGGATATTCCTAACCATTATCGTAAGTTGTATTTTGGAGAAGGATATAAAACTATTGCCGGAGGCGGTTCTGTGGCCAATTCAGCATTTTCACTGGCAATGGAACTGGGTTTTAAGACTATCATTCTCGTTGGGCAGGATCTTGCTTTTACAGACGGAAAAGGCCATACGAAGGGTGCTTATGATAACGAGGAAAAGAATGTTAAGGATGCTACACAGGCAGAGTATGTATGTGAGGTTGAGAGCATTGACGGTGGAACGGTAAAGACGGAAACAAGAATGCGCTCGTATCTTCGGTGGTTTGAGAATAGCATAGCTGCGCATAAAGAAATAAAAGTTATAGATGCAACGGAGGGCGGCGCTCTTATACATGGCAGCAAGGTAATGAAGCTTTCCGAAGTGATACAGAGTGAGTGCAGCATGAATGCGATTGATTATCGTGAAGTTATAAACAGTATTCCGCAGCAATTTGATGATGATATGCAGAAAGAGATATTTGGATATCTTGCAGATATTAATACTGCAATTGATGAACTCGAAGCAGAGATCAATGGCGGGATTAAGGCATACAATGACCTTGCCGGTGCAATCAGAGTCGGGAATACGTCCTTAGTAAGCGAAATTATGAAGAAAGTTCGGGCAGTAAATGAGTTGGAGGAAAAAGAACCACTCTTTTCACTGATAAAGAGGTATGCTGTTGAAGACAGGTATAATGTTAAGGAGGACCTGTACCAAAGTGAAACGGATGATACCATGGCCGCCATCAACGGAGGCATAAAGCTGTTAAAATCATATATTAACGGTATGGAGATTATGAAGACTGAGACACATCTTTGCACTGATAAAATTAATTGAATATCATGTTAAGAATCTCATTAAGGCGCATCTCGTAAGTGTGATGCGCTTTTATTTTTTCATGTCCGCTTGCAGCGATTTCCGTGCGTTCATCCTCATGTTCAAGATAATAGCGGCATTTATTAATTAGGTCATCATTACCGTCGTACATAATATAATCTGTGCCGTTTTCAAAATATTCATCCATATCAGGCTGGTAATTGCTCATAAGAAAACCACCGCTTCCCATAATGTCAATAGCCCTAAGCGGAATACCAGTATATATGCTTCGCAAAGTGATATTAAGATTGATGCGGCTGCATTTGAAAACATAAGGCATAACGTTGTATGGATCAATAGCTCCGAAATTGTGGATATTCGGAAGATACGGTGTCGGGTTATGAGTGTACAGGTTGGTATTGAAATTATCCGATACCGCGCGAAGAAGTTTCTTGCGTTCGAGCTCAGTTATCTTACGGTCGATAAAAAATCTTGAATATATATACGAGTCCATTTCGGCACCGTCAGAATCCGGAGTGTATGGTCTGGATTGCCTCAAGTCGGATAATATCTTATCAGATAACAACTCTTCTATAAAATTATAACCGGATATGGCAGTCTGCGCCTGCATTATTGCGTCGAGGTAACCTTTTGTGTAAGGCGAAATTCCGGTAAGACTGTCATAAAGGTTATGAATTTCGTCATACATGGAACCGACAAAAGACACATCACAGTCCAGCTTGTCATGAATGGCGTTATCCGGTACCATGCCGTCAAGGCGCGAAACAGCGGCAGCGAGGGGCAGGTAATGCACAGTTGTAATGCCATGTCGGTTTAGTTCGTCAGAAGTGGCTTTGTCAAAGGTGAAAATATAATTGCACTTGTTGATAACAGTGGCTGAATACAGCGATAAATGTGGACAGTCATATACCCATGCGACATACGGTTTGTTAAATTTCTGACAAACCCTTGAAACGAGCGGGAAATAGTTAGATGAAAATACTAAGTCGGCATTTTCTTTTTCCATGAAATCAGAAAAGGAGGATATAAAATCGTCACTGTGTCTTAAGTCGTAGTCCGGGTGTGAGAATTTGACAATATTGTGTCCTGATTTTATGAAAGCATCATCAATATCTTCTTTGCCAAAACTGGCCCATTCAATTATAAGTATTTTCATAATATCCTCGCTGAGTTTATTTATTCTGTGATTTTTTTCATATATTCAATATTGGTCATTGTCACATCAGACAGTTTATCCTGAATACGAGATATTTCGTTCCGGATTGCATCATGGTTGTCAAGAATGGCACAGACTTTTTCATAAAGCTGAATGGCGAAATTATCGTCACGTATATCGACACCCCACTCAGGATGCTCTATATCATCGAGAAACCATTGCAGTTTATCGTGGCTTATAATGCTTAATATAGGAACATTTAAACCAAACGGGATCATTTGGGCGTGACCACGCATGCCTATGACAAGCCTTGGGCTGGCATAGGCCTGATATATTTTGTCAATATCTTTTTCTGAAAATAAATCAACCAATTCATATCTGATGCCGGCTTGATCTAGGTATTGAAGTATCTCGTTGTCCGCACCGAAATGTGAATAATATTTTATCTTGATTTTGTCTTGAAGTACATTAAGCACTTTTAATATATCAAGCATACGCTCTTGACAAATGTTGTTTCCATTCTTGGAAAAACGAAATTCGGCTTTATCAAAAGCCAGATTGACTGCAATAAAGTCTTCTTCTGGACTTTCGTTAACATAATCCGGGCATATGCGCGAAATTATGGTTGTAGGACATGGCTGCCATACAAGTTTATCACGATATTCAGGAAGAAGATATTTGCTGATAGCATCAATCGAACCGTGATTTCGTAAACCTATAAAGCCGCAATGGGGCGCTAAACGGTTTATGTTTTCTTTAAATGATGCAGAAAGCTCACCTTGTCCCCTGAACTGATTGTATCCAACAGCAAAGATAAATATAGGAACCTTAAGTAGGTCAATAGCTTCGTCAGAAATATCCCATTGCCAACTTCCGGATTGTTCATCGGTACGCTCAAAAAACAGGCCGCCACCACCGACTACAAGTGCTTTTCCGGCATTGGCATACCGGGCTTCTTTCAATCGGAAAGGATAACCTACACTTATATCTGTCCATTCAATGGGTCTGGAATACCCGGCATTAATTGTTTTTTTTATCATGTCGCATAGTATTCTATCACCTGTGTTTTCATACTGAAATGTAGAAACGTGCATAAAATCGTTATTCATAATGAGATTCTGATTGTGTTTTAATTCATAAACCTCCGCTTTTAAGGTGCTAATTTGATTCAATGTGGTTTGTAATGCAGACACTATCGTATCCGAATATGAATTTTGGTTCTGGGTTAATGTTAAAACATCTTTTTCAATGGTTAAAATCCTGTTTTCTATATCCATGTTTGTCCTCCGTATAAAAAATATTTATTTATGCTTTCTGAAATGCGGCTTGTATCATCTGACCGACACGTATTGTATAAGTGTGATTCTGCCGGACATATTCATATCCGTTGTGCGCGATTTCCTTGCGGATGTCTGGATGACGAAGGTAATAATCAGCTTTGTACTCGAGGTCATCAAGCGATTCATATATGTCCAAATGTTCGCCTATAGTAAAATATTCGGGGAGCTCCGGCTGATAATTGGTAAGCATAAAACCGCCGCATCCGAGAATGTCAAATATCCTTAACGGCAGGCCGCTGCGGATGGACTTGGCAGTCGGGTTTATGTTTATGGCCGCCTGATTAAAAATCAGAGGCATTTCGGTAAGAGTTTTAGCAAGTCCCCGGTTATGTATATGCGGCATCGATGAAGTGTCGCTCGCGGTATATATATCCACATCAAAGCGATCACTTAATCTTGTGAACAGGCGTATGCGTTCCTCACAGGTGATTTTGGTGCCTATATAGAGCTGTGCCAGCACAGCTTTGTAATTTTCACGGGAGTTCGGCATAAAACGGTAAAAACCTGGATAATCATTCATGATATCTTCCACAATGGAGTCATTAAGTATTTCCTCGACAAAGAAATATCCGTATATTTTTAACTGTGCCTCTATTAATCCATCGATAAACCCCTTGTTGTACAGCGATGAAATGTGAATGTTGTCAAAAGGACACTTCTCGGAATAAAGCGAACCGACAAAAGCTATGTCCGAACGGAATTCATTGCCTTTGGCGGAGTTAATGACCTTGTCCCATGCTGCGACATTGGTCGCAAGCGGAATGTGGAAAATGCAGTCGGGATTGACCGGGTGAAATTCGCGGTATAACTCCTTATCAAAAAGGAAAACACGGTTGCACGGGTTAGCGAGTGAATTTGAATACAGCTCAAGCACCGGGCTGTCCACGATAAGGCACATGTACGGAATATGAAAAATATTGCACACCTCGGATATGTCAGGAAAAAAATTAATGCTGAAAACGAACGAATAATTGCGCTCAAATAAGGCCTTACTGAGAGTGTCGGCTCTCTGAGCAGGCAGGATATTCTTATTAGTGATCTCAGCATCTGATTCATAGACCTGTATTCCGTATTCTCTGAATGCGGAAATCATATCCGGCTCACAGATGCTTCCGTAGCGGTAAAACATAATATTCATAATAAGCTCCAAAACATTTACTTTAATCTAATAATATCATAAAAATGTTCCGATATATAGAGTAAATATTTTTTAGGGAAGGAGCCCACCATGGAAATAGTATATAAGAAACCACGCCTTATAGCAGAGGCAGGATGCAATCATAAAGGGGATATTGAAATCGCCAAAGAATTAATAAGGACAGCCGCAATTTATTGCAAGGCTGATGTTATCAAATTTCAGAAAAGATGTAATAAGGAGCTTCTGACTCCGGAGCAATATAATGCGCCTCATCCGAATCCGGCCAATTCATATGGAAAGACATATGGAGAACACCGCGAATTTCTTGAATTTACGGCAGCGCAGCACGGAGAATTAAAAGAATACTGTGAGAAGATGGGAATAATATACAGTACATCGGTATGGGATATGACTTCGGCAAAGGAGATAACGGCACTTAAGCCTGAACTTATCAAAATACCTTCCGCATGCAATAACCATTATGAAATGCTTCAGTGGCTCTGCGATAATTATCACGGAGAAATACATGTGTCACTCGGAATGACTACACATGAGGAAGAAGAGCAAATTGTACAATTATTTGAAAGGAATAACAGGGCAAAGGATTTAGTAATATTCTGTTGTACTTCGGGGTATCCGGTACCTTTTAAAGATGTTTGTCTGCTTGAAATACTGAGATTAAGGGAGGCTTATGAGCATCGTGTGAAGGCAGTTGGATTCTCGGGCCATCATTTAGGAATAGCAGTAGATGTAGCTGCTTATACATTGGGTGCAAGTTATATAGAGAGACACTATACACTTGATAGGACATGGAAAGGAACGGATCATGCGGCATCTCTTGAGCCTGATGGAATTCGGCGTGTAGTCAGGGATTGTAATGCTTTATATGAGGCGTTACGATATAAGGAGTCGGAGATTCTTCCCATAGAACAGGTGCAAAGAGAAAAATTGAAATATAGAAAAAGATAATGGACAGCGTGAGGGTGAGTTTATGAATGTTGCATTTATTCCGGTACGGGGTGGTAGTAAATCAATACCATTAAAAAATATAAAACCGATATGCGGAAAGCCATTGGTGTATTGGACAGTAAAGGCGGCATGCGAATGCCGGTACATTGATAAAGTTTATGTATCGACAGATAGTGAAGTTATAAGAAATGCGGTGCAGAGATTTGCAGGAGAAATTTCTGGTGCTGATAAGATTGAAGTAATAGGAAGATCACCGGAGACAGCTACGGATGGAGCATCAACAGAGTCCGCTATGCTGGAGTTTGCTGAGCATTATATATTCGATAATATCATATTAGTACAGGCTACATCTCCGATGCTTACAGCAGGTGATTTAAACGGAGGATATGAGTTATATGCAACAGATAATACGGATAGCGTATTATCTGTTGTGAAGCAATATCGTTTTCTGTGGAAACAGGATAAAGAGGAAAATGCAGTTCCGATGAACTATGAAGTGTTTCATAGACCACGTAGACAGGAGTTTGATGGATATTTAATGGAGAATGGAGCCTTCTATATTTGTTCAAGGGAGAATCTGTTAAAGACAGGAAATAGATTATCGGGAAACATCAAGGCTTATGAGATGGATGCGGATACAGCGTTTGAAATTGATGAACCTAGTGACTGGATAATCATTGAAGCATTAATGAAGAAAAATGGATTACTACTGGATAAAGATCCTGATACAAAGAAAATTAAAATGTTCTTAACCGATTGTGATGGATGCCTTACCGATGGGGGAATGTATTATTCTGAAAACGGAGATGAATTGAAAAAGTTTAATACAAAAGATGGAATGGGCTTATCTAACATAAGAAATAAGGGAGTTGTTACAGGAATTATAACCGGAGAGAATACCAAGATTGTAGAAAGAAGAGCGGAGAAGCTTCATATTAATGAATTGCATCAGGGAGTAACAGATAAATTGTCAGTGGTAAGAGAGTTGGCAAAAAAATATCATGTTTCATTAGAAGAAGTAGCATATGTAGGTGATGATGTGAATGATATTCCGGTCATGGAACAGGTTGGCTTTCCCTGTACTGTTAATGATGCAAATTCTAAGGTAAAGGAACTTGCTACATACATAAGTTCGTACAATGGTGGAGATGGAGCAATTCGGGATATTATTGAGCATTTATTCAAAGAATAATTTTCGGAGGCCTTAGAGATTATCACAAAATAGGTGGAGGGCATTATGGTTGATTTTTTAATTGTTGGAGCCGGTTTATTCGGGGCAGTATTTGCGCAACAGGCAAAGGAAAAAGGAAAAAGTGTTCTTGTAATCGATAAAAGAGGACATATTGGAGGAAATATCTACTCGAAGGAAATAGAGGGGATTCAGGTTCACGAGTATGGTCCACATATCTTTCACACGGATATTGATGAGGTATGGCAGTACATAAACCGGTTTGCACACTTCAATCACTTTCGATATGAACCGATTGCCAATTATCAGGGCGAATTGTACCATATGCCTTTTAATATGAATACATTTCATGAAATGTGGGGAGTAAATACTCCGGCAGAAGCAGAACAGATCATTGAAAAGCAAAGAAAAGAGATCACAGGTGAGCCCTGTAATTTAGAGCAGCAGGCTATTTCACTTGTGGGACGGGATATCTATGAAAAACTGATTAAGGGCTATACGGAGAAGCAGTGGGGACGTGAGTGCACAGATCTTCCTGCATTTATTATTAAACGGCTTCCTGTGCGAATGAGGTTTGATAATAATTATTTTAACCATCCTTATCAGGGAATTCCTGTTGGGGGCTATACCAAAATGATTGAAAGAATGCTGCAGGGAATAGAGGTTCGGCTTAATTGCGACTATCTGGAGAATAAATCAGAGTTTGATGCAGCAGCAGAGAAAGTTGTATACACTGGCCCCATAGATGCATATTTTGATTATGTATATGGTAATTTGCAATATCGCAGCCTGCGCTTTGAAACGGAAGTGTTAGACGTGAAGAATTATCAAGGGGTTGCCGGAATGAATTTCACGGATAGACAGACGCCTTATACAAGAATTGTAGAGCATAAGCATTTTGAATTCGGAGAACAGGATAAGACAGTAATAACCAGGGAATATTCCGAAGAATGGAAGCCGGGAATGGAGCCATACTATCCGGTAAATGACGAGTGGAACTCAAATTTATATGCAAAATATAAGGAACTGGCAGATAAAGAGGAAGGGGTAATCTTTGGCGGCAGACTCGCAGAATATAGGTACTATGACATGGATAAAGTTATCGATCAGGCATTGAAAGTATCAAAGATGTATTTGTAATGGAGAAGAGAAAAATGGGAAAAACTATTGCAGTAGCAGGAACGGGTTATGTAGGATTATCGTTGGCTGTGCTTCTTTCACAGCACAACAAGGTGATTGCCGTGGATGTGATTCCGGAGAAGGTTGAGAAGCTGAATGCGAGGATCAGTCCGATACAGGATGAATATATTGAGAAATATTTATCGGAGAAAGAACTGGATCTGGAAGCTACAACCGATGGAGCGTCTGCATATAAGAAGGCAGAATATGTAATTATAGCAACGCCGACTAATTACGACACGAAGAAAAATTTCTTTGATACTTCAGCTGTGGAGGCCGTGATTCAATTGGTACTTGACTCTAATAGGGATGCGATGATGGTAATTAAATCTACGATACCGGTTGGCTTTACGGAGTATGCCCGTCAAAAGTATAAAACGAAGAACATTCTTTTTAGTCCGGAATTTTTACGGGAATCAAAGGCATTATACGATAATCTTTACCCTTCCAGAATTATCGTTGGGTGTGATGAGGAAACGAGAGCGAAGGCAGAGGTTTTTGCTTCTCTTTTGCAGGAAGGGGCATTAAAAGAGAATATTGATACGCTTTTTATGGGATTGACAGAGGCAGAAGCGGTAAAACTGTTTGCCAATACCTATCTGGCACTTCGTGTTTCTTATTTCAATGAGCTGGATACATACGCTGAGAGTAAGAACCTTGATACCAGATCAATTATTGAGGGTGTGTGTCTGGATCCAAGAATCGGGACACACTATAATAATCCTTCTTTTGGATATGGAGGATATTGTCTGCCGAAGGACACGAAGCAGCTGTTGGCTAATTATGCAGATGTCCCGGAAAAGATGATAGAGGCAATAGTAGAGAGCAACCGGACGAGAAAGGATTTTATTGCAGATCGTGTGCTTGAAATTGCAGGCTGCTACGGCAACTCGGAAGATTATAACAGGGAAAAGGAGCATGAGGTGGTAGTTGGAGTGTACAGACTTACCATGAAGTCCAATTCAGATAATTTCCGTCAGAGCAGTATTCAGGGAGTGATGAAGCGCATTAAAGCGAAAGGTGCAACAATTATCGTTTATGAACCAACCCTGGAAGATGGCAGTTCTTTCTTTGGTTCGAAGGTTGTGAATGATTTACAGAAATTCAAAGAAAGATCGCAGTGTATTATTGCCAACCGGTATGATCAATGCCTGAATGATGTCAAAGCGAAGGTGTACACAAGGGATTTATATAGCCGCGATTGATTTATATGTGGCAACAATGTAGAGCAGTAGATATAGAGATTACAGGAGGCGGCCATGATTACTTATGAGAAGCTTACAGAGATAACTAAAGAGTCATCAGAAGTTTTTGCTGGAAAAATGCTGCATGCTTATTGCGATATGGTAACTCTTCCAAACGGGAAGCCGGCAAGGCGTGAGTATGTCAGACATATAGGAGCAGTAGCCATCGTTCCGATGACGGATGAGGGAAATGTGGTCATGGAACGGCAGTTCAGATATCCTGTTGGAGAGGTTGTATTGGAGATCCCGGCAGGCAAGCTGGACGATCCGGAGGAAGACCGGCTGCAGGCAGCAAAGAGGGAACTTCAGGAGGAAACAGGAATATTGGCGAAGGAATGGATAGAGTTAGGGGAGTATCGCCCGGCACCGGCCTATAGCAACGAAGTAATTACCTTGTATCTTGCCCGTGACTTCCAGTATGGCAGTCAGAGTCTGGATGATGATGAATTTCTGAATATTGAGCAGATCCCTTTACAAGAGCTTGTGCAGCAGGTAATGGATGGTACACTGACGGATGGAAAATCGCAGGTGGCTATATTGAAGACAGCTGCAATTGTAAAAAGGATATAAAGAAGGTAAAGTTAATTAAAATTATAGAATATGAATTACTGTCGTAATGGCTTTTCTATTGGACTATGATTGGCTATTTCTGTCGGCCTCAGATTGGTTAATTCTGCTGGTCTAGGATGGCTGTTTCAGGCGGACGCTAACAGAATGGTGTCGCAAGATCTATAATGCTTATAAACAATTGGCAGATAAAGAAAGTAAGGTGATCTTTGGAGGCCGGCTTGGAGAATATAAGTATTATGATATGGATCAGGTGATTGCAGCAGCGTTGGAGAGATGCAGGTTGGAGTTTTGAATGTTTTGAGTTTCTATGGGGATGAGAAAATAATCCCATGGACTATTTTTGAGTGATAGAGTGCACAGATTTACCTGAGGAATTGCCACGACCCTGACAATTCCTCAGGTATGTTTATCTGTAAAGAAGTTGGAGTTATTTGTCGGATGAGTTTTCTTTCGATTGATATTCTGCTAACTGGGCTTCAAGAGCCTGAATATGTTGTTGGTACTCGGAGAGCTGTTGGCTTTGTTCAGAGAGCTGTTGGCTTTGCTCAGAGAGCTGTTGGTCTTTTTCAGAGAGTTGTTGGTTGGCATCTGCGAGGCCTGCTTTTAGAGCAGCAAAATCATTTTCAATCCCTTTCATGGTCCGGTTGTAGTCCTCACGGGCAAGACATTGCTGGCGGATCCGCTCTTCTTGTGTCAGCTCATAGACCGTTTCAGATGCTTCTTTAAAGTAATGATTGTCTTGTGCAAGCATTTGTAATTCCTCCCATGTCTTTGCTTTGAAGAGAGCAGCCCAGTAATCAAGCTGGTATTGTCTGTCCTCTTCGGTTGCCAAATCGATACGAGATAAGTCTAACACAGATATACGCCACTTGTCACTATATAACGTATGATTTTTCACGTTGAGAAACTGATAGGCGGAGTAGAATTCAGGATATTCAGGAAATAAGGTATAATCCAAAAGACCGATCTGAATCACCGGATGAGTAAGCTTATAATCTTCGCCCTTTTTGAGATGATCGAAATTTCGGGCAAGGTAGCTGAGAGAACGATCCTGCCAGTTGTTTAAGTTGACGACCTGCATTTCGAGATTGATGATATGGTGCTGATTCAGGATCACATTTATATCCAGTACAAAAGTTTTGTTATCAATGGAATCGCCCAGCCGGATGGGATTGGTAATGATTACCGAAGAAATATCGGCTTCCTTCATATGAAGCAAGGCACAGATGAGTCCCTTCAAGACAAGATTATTCCGTTGTAAAAGAGCGCGGAACAGGTAATCATTTGTCATGGGTACGATTAAGGCACCACTTTGTGGAATAGATGTGTTTTTCTGCATGAAAATTCTCCTTTGTGATGAGATAAAAATATAAGTGAAATTGTCTGGCTGAATCAGCCATGGATACCACAAGGCTGTGGTATGGATATCAGGAATGAATTCCTGAATCGTGTATTATTGATAAGATGAGAATCTTCTGATAGGAGTACTATACACTATACATTGGTAAAATGCAACAATTATTTGGCCAAAAGAGAAAAATAAATATTAAAAACTACCAAATGCTTTAAAAAGAATGGAACTGGGAATATCTGATGATCGATGAATTTGAGCGTATCAGTTGTATGGCGAGACAGCTGTGAATCATTTTAATTAGATGAAATGTCTGATGAAATTTATAAATAGTAATGCAACTGTTGTTGGGGATGGCATGATATGCCATTCCCATAATTTATAGGGGAGATTATGCAATAAAGTTAAAAATATGACAAAAATCGGGGGAAAGCTGACATTGGGGTGGATAAGGAAAGAGGACAATCATATAATGAACATAAGTAATTATATAA
>ENA-OPCY01000570-OPCY01000570.1-human-gut-metagenome-genome-assembly--contig:-NODE-570-length-26895-cov-3.437668_pt1 | contig 26895 bp, 33 predicted proteins | sample MGYA00241568_ERZ501487 | MGnify/ENA primary metagenome ERZ501487 (study PRJEB25962, sample SAMEA2042574) | human gut metagenome | biome: human gut; feature: human-associated habitat; material: faeces... | reverse complement strand
TTAGCTACTAATGCTTCTTTTATTTTTTAGTTATACAAATTCTGCAAAGTTAAGGATGTTTCTTAAATTACTGTCCCTTAAAATTAAGTTAAAACTGTATATTTTAAAGAATACAGTAAAATGCTAATATAGGGACAAGTTTTAAAAAGGAGACAGGATTATGACGAATGAAACGACAAGAAGAATCGCAAAAACAGCTTTAATGGTCGCATTGATCTTTGTATGTACATTCACAATTAAGCTTCCAAATCCAGCAACTGGAGGATATACACATATGGGAGATTGTATGGCATTTTTAGCTGTACTTTATTTAGGTAAAAAGGATGGTGCTTTAGCTGCAGGATTAGGTGCTGCTTTAAGTGATTTATTAACAGGAGCTATGATTTGGGTACTTCCAACTTTTATCTTTAAATTCATCATGGGATATATCATGGGTGTTATACTTGAAAAGGGAAATAATGAAAAACTAGATTGGATTGTTGGAGCTAATCTTGGTGGCTTGTTTCAATGTTTCGCATATACATTATTTAAGATTCCTTTATTTACTGCAGCAGTCGCCTTTGCGTCTGTACCTAGACTTTTAGCTCAAACGATTATGGGTCTAGTTATTTATGCGATTATTGCGAATGTTTTGGCTAAATCTAAAGTGCTATCTTTACAAGGAGCTACCGCATGAAAAAAATCGATGCACATGCACACTTAGGCTATATTGGCGGATGGGCCAATGTAAAAATGGATGCAGACGAATTGATTTCGTTAATGGATACATATGAAATTGAAACGACAATGATTTGTGTTTTGGATAATGAAGTAGCTTACAAGGCTATGCAGAAATATCCAGGACGTATTGAAGGGTGTGTCTATGTAAATCCTTTAGAGCCAGATTGTTTAGATTTGATTGATAAATATGTAAAGCTTGGTTTTAAAGCTATTAAACTACAACCATTACGCCACGCCTATTGTGCGGATAGTGAAATTGTAGATCCTGTATTAGATAAGGCAGAAGAATATGGTATTCCTGTTTGTATACATTCAGGCCATCCACCTTATTCACTTCCTTGGCAAATTGGATTACTTGCCGAAAGACATCCCAACTGTAAAGTACTAATGATTCATATGGGACATGGTCATGGAGTTTATATTGATGCAGCATTAAAAATGGCTAGACGATATCCAAATATTTACTTGGAAATGTCGGGTATGCCTATGCATACAAAAATTAAAGAAGCGTATGATACGGTTGGCCATGATCGTATCCTGTTTGGAACGGATGTTCCTTTCCACCATCCTACAGTTGAGATGCAAAAAGTATTAATGTGTGGCGTTGATGAAAAGGGTTTAGAAGATATCTTCTACAACAACGCAAAGAAATTTTTTGATGTATAGATAAAACTAGTAACGGGTAAAGCTTAACGGCTTTCCCTTTTTTTTCGTTTCTTTTATCAAACTTAGGCGTGCTCTTTTATCTGCTTTTCGCATTGAATGGTTTTCTTATGTGAAACTATAATGTGCATTTAGAAATCCAGCCTCAAAAAAGTGCTCAAATCGTTAAACTAAGATTGGGTAACTCAGTCTAAAACCAGTCTGAAATATTCATAATAAGACATAAAAAAGCAGGATCTGTTAATAGTATTATATTTTTGGTCACTATATCCAACATCTTGTTTATACCAAACTTTTAGTGGAAAAATTCCTTCATCTGTTTCTGTATATTTATGTTTGTAATATACAACCCATTTAGGATTATCAACAGTACTTTCATTATAATACTAGTCTTGGCCATCATAGCGTTTATCTTGTTCATCATTTTCATCATATTGACCTATATTATAATAGTTACCGTTTGCATCTTGATTTGGCTGATATTGAATACTTCCAATACTTGTTCCCGAAATTAATCTATTATTTCCGTCTTCAGTTTGACCCCGAACTATATAATCGGAGCCTTTATAAACGATCAAGCTGAAGAAATGTTTTTTGGCTCGTAAATCAAATGGCAAAAAGTGAAGGTGTGAACGAACAACTTAAAGTGTCAAATGCAATGCTGTGGGTACAAAAAATGAATAATATTCGCAATAAAGCATCTGAAATTATAAATGCAGAAGTTATATTTCCCGACTGAAAGCACAAGCCGCTTGCAGAAATGCAGGCAGCTTGATACATAGGTTTGCTTCTTGACAAAATACGCATATCCGAATTAAATATAATTGTAAGATTATTCGGTTATGCGTACTTTTTGGAAGATAGAAATGGATTACATATCAGTCAGAGTAGTGGCGCAAAAATAGAAAATCTCTGAACGGCGTGTTCAAAAACTATGTGAAGAAAGCAGAATAGACGGAATACAAAAATTCAGGCGTTCTTGGAAATAAGGCAGGTGAAATGTTATGTATAACCCGCAACTTGAAACATTTATAAGAGTAGCGGACGCAGGCAGCTTTAACAAAGCGGCGGAGGAATCCTTTATTACACCTACAGCTGTTATCAAACAAATCAATTTGCTGGAGGATTCGTTGGGCGTTAAACTATTTGATCGCACACACAGAGGGCTACACTTAACAAAGGCCGGACACTCTCTATATCAGGATTCAAAATACATTATACAATATTGTAGAGATTCCATTACAAGAGCCAAAAATGCAATGCAGGAAGATAGCAATATTATTCGTATCGGTTCATCGCCTATCACCCCTGCACAGCTTCTTATGGAACTTTGGTCGCGAGTTCAAGCCTTGCACCCAAATATCAAATTTCAAATTGTACCCTTTGAGAACACCCCCGAAAACGCACGGGAGATTTTAGCCAATTTAGGCAAAAATATTGATATAGTCGGCGGTATCTTCGATGATACAATGTTAGATGTTCGTGCTTGTGCGGGCTTGGAATTGATTAGAGGTCCGTTTCATTGTGCTGTTTCTATTCACCACCGATTGGCAACTAAAGATAAATTGCAACTTTCTGACCTCTACGGCGAAAATCTGCTGCTTATGCACCGTGGCTGGAGCCGCTATGTCGATCAGCTCCGAGATGACCTTTGGCAGAATCACCCACAAATAAATATTGTGGATTTTGACTTTTACGGAATGGATATATTTAATCGTTGTGAGAATACAAATGATGTATTGCTGGCTATTCCCGGATGGGCGAATGTTCACCCTCTACTGAAAGTAATACCTGTGGAGTGGAACCATTGTATTCCCTATGGAATCCTGCATTCTCTCACTCCAACGCCTATCGTACAGCAGTTTTTGGATGCTGCCGAAAAGGTGAGCAAGGAATTGTACCACTAAACAGATTGTTATAACCTTTGGGTATAAACTGATGAACGAAACGAGACTTCTTATGAGGCCTCGTTTTTTTTATAATGCATTCAGAAAGGTAGATGACGATTTTGAGAGCAAATGTTTTTGTTGCGGCACTGATTTGCATAGCCGTTTTCTTGGCAGGGTGCAGCGCAAATATGAACAGCACTGAATCGGACACAGATTTCAAAGGAGTAGAAACTATTGTGCAAACAAATCAAAATGATACAGAACAATATACGCAAGATACGAAAATCTCTGATGTGATAAATGACACTGTCTTTGGCGATTACGGCAGGCTGATATTCCCTGTGAACAGCAGCTATTACAGCGGCGATACATTAGGCGAACTGGGGCTCACTTGGTACAACAATATTGCCCCCGACAAAACGGTAGAGATTGCAAACTATATGAAAAGCCATGCTGAAAACGGTGATGTAATCTTTTACGATATTTATACCGATGAAGAAAAAGCAACTGATCCCGCAAAAGAAGATACAGGCTTGTTCTTCTTCAAAGGAAATCCCGGTGAACGGTTTGCGGTATGCAACGCAGGCGGTGGATTTGCCTATGTAGGTGCAAATGCACGACAGCTTTCCCCACGCTTTGGAACTATCCAAAATGGGCTACAACGCCTTTGCCTTGATCTACCGCCCCGGCGCACAAACCGCTTGTGAGGATTTAGCAAGAGCAATCAGCTTTATATTTGAAAATGCCGACGAATTAGAAGTAAACACCGATTGCTATTCCCTTTGGGGCGGCTCGGCAGGAGGAAGAATGGCGGCTTGGCTTGGCTCTTACGGCACGGCTGCGTTCGGAAAAAAAGATTTACCGCAGGCCGGGGCTGTGATTATGCAGTACACAGGTCATAACGAATACAGCGAAAGCGATCCGCCGACCTATGCTTGTGTGGGCGAAAATGACGGTATTGCAAACTGGCGTACAATGGAGGCTCGGCTGAATCGCTTAAACGAGCTTGGAATCCCAACAGAGTTTCATCATTACGAGGGACTTCGCCACGGCTTCGGTCTTGGAACGGGAACGGTTGCGGAGGGTTGGATAAACGACGCTGTGAATTTTTGGGAAAATCAAATGCAATGATTAGCTCAAATTATCAATAAAGCAGAGAAAGGACTATGACAATGAATAACTTTATTTTTGAAAATTCTACAAAGGTGTTTTTCGGAAAAGGCTGTGTAAAGGAATACCTTTGCTGCCTGACGAAAGGCTACGGCGATACCGTTATGCTATGTTATGGCGGCGGCTCAATCAAGAAAAACGGAATCTATGACGAGGTAACAAACATTTTGGAAGCCGCAGGAAAAACCGTTGTGGAGTTTAGCGGTATTATGGCGAATCCCACCTATGCGAAGGTATTGGAGGGTGCGAAGCTGGCAAAGAAAAATGATGTCAGTCTGCTTTTGGGAATCGGCGGCGGTTCGGTTATGGACTGCTGCAAGGCGATTTCGATTGCCGCACGTTATGATGGCGATGTATGGGAAGATTTTTGGAAAAGACTGGGTGTTTTTGACTTCGAGCCGTTACCTCTAGGCGTGATCGTTACTGTGGCAGGTACGGGCAGCGAGTGCAACGGCGGAGCAGTTATTACCAATGAGGAATTGAAAATCAAGACGGGCAGAGATTATCCGCAATGCAACCCTAAATTTGCCTTACTTGACCCCATCTATACTTACAGCGTTCCCAAAAAGCAAATGGTTTCCGGCAGCTTTGATATTCTGTCGCACATTATGGAGATTTATTTCAGTGAGCCGAATGAGGACAATGTATCGGACGATATTTCCGAGGCGCTTATGCGAAGTATAATCCACAACCTGCGTGCTGCTATTCAGAATCCGCAGGACTACAGCGCACGAAGCAATTTGATGTGGGCGGCGACAATGGCGGAAAATCGCGTTATCAAACTGGGCAAGCGAATGGATTTTGAGTGCCACCAAATGGAACACCAACTCGGCGCATACACAAACTGCAACCATGGCGAGGGGCTTGCCGTTCTGCACCCCGTTTATTACCGTCATATTTACAAATACGGCTTACCAAAATTCAAACGGTTTGCAATCGAGGTTATGGGAGTTTCGGCAGAGGCCAAAACGGACGAAGAAATCGCCCTTGCAGGTATTGAGGCTTTAGAAGATTTCATTGTCGAAATCGGACTGCCTGTATCTTTGCAGGACTTGGGCGTGAATGAAAATACCGACTTGAAAGAAATCGCAGATTCCTGTGCCATTATGCCAGGCAGTTACAAAAAAATGACCCATGAAGAAATCCTTGCAATCTTTAAAGAATGTTATTAAAAACAGAAAGGAAGAACGATGAAAAAGATTATTTCGCTTTTTATGGCACTTGGTATAGTGCTGTCGCTGGCGGCTTGCTCGACAAATCAATCCCCCAGCGAATCAACACCCGAAGAACAGCGGCCTACCGATGAAGCAGGAAAAACATTGGTTGTCTACTACTCCGCAACCGGCAATACCGAGAATGTGGCGAATTACATTGCCACCGCAACAGACGGCGATTTATTTGAGTTAGAGCCTGCCGAGCCGTACAGCGACGCTGACCTTAACTGGACGGACGATAACAGCCGTGTTGTGCGTGAACACGATAACCCCGATGAGCGTGATATTGCTCTTGTAAAAAGCACCGTAGAAAATTGGGACGAATACGACACGATTTTTATCGGCTACCCGATTTGGTGGGGGATTGCTGCTTGGCCCGTTGACAGATTTATTGAAGCAAACGATTTTACAGAAAAGACCGTAATTCCCTTTGCCACATCTTCAAGTTCGGGACTTGGCGAAAGCGGCAAACTGCTTTCCCAAAAGGCAGGCACGGGCGATTGGCAGGAAGGCAGGCGTTTCCGTTCCAACGTCAGCGAAAGCGATATAACGGCTTGGGTGGAAAGCCTTGAAGGATAACGCTATTAAAAAATGTATTGTGATTGCTACAATGTTGATTGTTGTATCGCTCGTTTTATCGGCGTGTAGTTCGTCCATTCCTAAGACCTCTGATAAAAACAATGACATACAAAGCGAACACTGCAGTATACCACCCGAAACAGATGAAACTGCAAACCGATTTCCTGATAAACTCGTCCCAATTCCCGACAGTTACCTGACCGAGGCGAAACAGCAGGGCACTTTGCAAGACCTTTATTACGATACTTACGAATCTTTTTTCTACGACGAAAAGAGCCAAAAGCTCCAAAAGCATGCTGTTGTATATCTGCCCTATGGCTATAACGAAAGCAAGCAATATCCTGTGTTCTATCTTATGCACGGCGGTTGGAGCAACGAGTATACCTATCTTGGCAGCTCAGATGAACCGCAAGAAATGAAACATATTCTCGATCACGGGATTGCAAACGGCAAAATTCAGCCGATGATTGTTGTTTGTCCTACCTATAACAACACAAGCCCGGAGGACAGTGGAGATTACAGCCTTGCTTTGAGGCTGACCGACAATTATCACAATGAGCTGATAAACGACCTTATCCCAGCGGTGGACGGCAAATACAGCTCCTATGCCGAGGACACCACCCCCGAAGCGATTGCCGCTTCTCGTGATTACCGGGCTTTTGGCGGCTTTTCAATGAGTTCTTTGGCAACTTGGCGCACCTTTGAACACTCCCTCGACTATTTCCGTTATTTTATGCCATCAAGCGGCGGCCCGGCGGCAAGCACAGAAACCTATGAGAGCGAAATTAAGAATTCGGGACACGAATGGGACGATTTCTTTATCTTTGCCGCTTCGGGTACGAATGATTTCGCCTATTCGGGATTTAAGAATGGAATTGACGCTATGAGAGAAAGCGACAGCGGACTTTTCCGTTTTGCCGATAATGAAGCAGAGGGCAATCTCTATTATCTTGAATCTGACGGCGATCATTCGGGATATTACGCTATGCTCTACTTTTATAACGGACTGTGCTGGATATGGAGGTGATGAAAATGAGGTGCAGGCGAACAGTTAAAATTAGCATTGATATTGCAATGTATCTGATTTTTGTCGCTCTTATGCAGGAGCATTTATGGTCGGACGGATTACACGAATGGCTCGGTATCACGCTGTTTGCCTTGTTTATCGCCCATACCATCTTGAATTTTGGTTGGTATCAATCCCTTTTCAAAGGGAAATACACTTCGACAAGACAATTATTCCACTTTTTACTCATAATGGCAGTTCGTCCGGAGCAAGTAGCATTTCTACCGTAGCCAAGCTTTGTCCGGATTCCACCGTCCTGATTGATGACTACTTTACCTATTCGGGCAACAATGTAGACAAAGCCGAAAGCGATGTTGACGAATGGCTGAGCGAGCTCGGCTAAAAAAATTAAACAAGGAGAATTTGAACAATGAAAAATATACTTATCTTATCCGGCAGTCCCCGTAAAGGCGGCAACTCCGATTTGCTCTGCGATGAGTTTATGCGCGGTGCAAAGGAAAGTGGAAACAATGTAACCAAAATCAATGTTGCAAGCAAAAAGATAGCGCCCTGTCACGCCTGCTATTTCTGCGGTGAACACGGCGGCGAGTGTATCTATAAAGACGATATGGCTGAAATCCTGCAAGCGATGATTGATGCCGATGTGCTTGTGCTTGCAAGCCCCGTTTATTTCTATTCCATTGACGCACAGTTAAAGGCGGTGATCGACCGAACAGTTGCACGCTGGCTGGAGGTTAAGGATAAAGAGTTTTACTACATTATGACTGCTGCCGATGAAGATAAATCGTCTATGGAAACCACCCTTGCCTGCTTGCGTGGCTATGCAGACTGCGTAAACGGCGCAAAGGAAATGGGTGTGATTTATGGTACAGGCGTTTATGAAAAGGGCAAGATATTGAATACATGCGCTATGGCACAAGCCTATGAAATGGGCAAAAATGTTTAGTGCATACAACAGGAGAAAAACAATGAATATTTTATTTATCAACGGAAGCCCAAACCAGAATGGAAATACGGCTGCCCTTGCAAAAGAGCTTCTGCAAGGAAAAGAATACGAAACACTGAATCTGACCGATTATAAAATCGGAAGTTACGGACAGAAATTGAAGGGCGACGAGCTGGATCAGGTGATTGCGAAAATGGAACAGGCAGAGGTAATTGTTATCGGCTCTCCGCTATATTGGCACAACATCTGCGGCTCAGTGCGAAATATGTTGGATCGCTTCTACGGTTTGGTGGAAAACGGCTCATTGTCAGGCAGAACGCTTTATTTCCTCTTTCAGGGTGCTGCACCGGAAAAATGGATGCTGGAAGCCGGAGAATATACGATGAAACGCTTTGCCGGACTTTACGGAATGAAATATGCCGGTATGGCAACCAACCATTTTGAAGCGGCTAAATTATCAAAGAAGCTCTAATATTACATTTTAGGAGGATAGCAATATGGCAGTAAAACAAACGGCGGGAAGAACCGCCCTCAAAGAATTTGCACCGAAATTCGCAGAACTCAATGACGATGTACTTTTCGGTCAGGTATGGAGTAGAGAGGATAAACTCTCTTTGAAAGAACGCTCTTTGATTACCGTGGTAGCTCTTCTTTCGCAAGGACTTACTGATACATCGTTTATTCATCATCTGGAATCGGCAAAGGCGAATGGTATAACAAAAAGTGAAATTGCCGAAATTATTACACACGCAGCCTTTTATGCAGGCTGGCCCAAAGCGTGGGCGGCTTTCCGCTTGGCAAAAGATATTTGGAAAGAAGACGCAAACGAAACGGACGAAAAAACCGCTTATGAAAAATCTATGCTGTTCCCAATCGGACAGCCAAACGATACCTTTGCACAGTATTTTGTGGGACAAAGTTATCTTGCACCTGTTTCAAAAGAACAGGTGGGCATTTTCAATGTAACTTTTGAGCCGGGGTGTCGTAATAACTGGCATATCCACCACGCAAAGAAAGGCGGCGGTCAGATTTTGGTCTGCGTTGCCGGCAGAGGTTTTTATCAGGAATGGGGCAAGACACCAATCTGTATGACGGCGGGTGATGTTATCAATATCCCGGCTGGCGTGAAACATTGGCACGGTGCAGCTCCGGATAGCTGGTTCTCTCATCTTGTGGTGGAAGTACCGGGAGAAAATACCCATACCGAATGGTGCGAGCCTGTCAGCAACGAAGATTATGCAAATATAAAATAAGGAGAAATAAATTATGGAATATGTAACTTTGAATAACAGAATCAAAATGCCAATGGCAGGAATCGGAGTCTTTATGATGTCACCCGCAGAGGCACAAAGTGCGGTTGAAAATGCTCTCAAAAGTGGTGTTCGGCTGATTGATACGGCAAACGGCTATATGAATGAAAGCGGAACAGGCCGGGGAATCAAAAGCAGCGGTGTTGCGAGAAAGGATATTTTTCTCGTAACAAAACTGTGGCCGACTGTATATGAAAAAGAAACGGCGATTGACGAGAGCCTGAAGCGCCTTGATACAGACTACATTGATCTGCTTTTTCTTCATCAGCCTACTGATAACTGGCGAAAAGGATATAAAGCCATTGAGAAGGCTTATAAGGAAGGGAAAGTGAAAGCAATCGGACTTTCAAATTTCCCCGATGAGCTTTTGCAAGAGGCGATTGATACAATGGAAATCAAGCCGCAGGTAGTACAGGTAGAGGCACACCCGTATTATCCGCAGACAAAGTTAAAAGAGATTCTTTCACAAACAGATATGGCTCTTATGGCTTGGTATCCGTTGGGACACGGCGATAAAAATTTGATTGAAGAGCCGCTGTTCTCGCAGCTTGGGAAAAAATACGGAAAAACCAACGCACAGATTATCCTGCGCTGGCATACACAATGTGGCAACATTGTAATTCCGGGTTCTAAAAACCCGGAGCATATTCGTGATAACTTTAATATTTTCGATTTTTCTTTGACAGATGAGGAATTGTCGGAGATTCAAAAGCTGGATAAGAATACACGCTATTATACGGCTACGCCGGAACTGATAGAGGCATACAGCAAAATGGAACTGAAAGAAGATTTGTAATGCAATGACTGTTACAATAACAGCGAAAAGAGTGAAAATAATGGAATATGTAACTTTGAGCAATGGAATCAAAATGCCAAAGCTTGGCTATGGCGTATATCAGGTATCAAATGAAGAATGTGAACGCTGCGTATTAGACGCAATCAGCGTAGGGTATCGCTCGATTGATACAGCGCAGTCATACGGCAATGAGGAAGCGGTCGGAAACGCTATTAACAAATGCGGCGTTCCCCGTGAGGAGCTTTTTATTACAACAAAGGTGTGGATAACAAACGGCGGTTATGAGAAAGCAAAGGAATCACTTGAGGAATCTTTAAGAAAACTGCAAACCGAGTATATCGACTTATGTTTGATTCACCAGCCTTTTAATGATTACTACGGTACTTACCGTGCAATGGAGGAAGCCTATAAAGAGGGCTGGATTCGTGCAATCGGCGTTTCTAATTTTTATCCCGACAGACTGGTTGATTTGTGTAGTTTCGTAGAGGTCAAACCTGCAATCAATCAGGTAGAAACGCATATTTTCCAGCAGCAGACAGTCGCCCACGAATATATGGAAAAATACGGCGTACAGCACGAATCTTGGGGACCGTTTGCCGAGGGAAGAAAGGATTTCTTTACCAATCCCGTGCTGAATGAAATCGGGAAAAAGCACGATAAAAGTGCAGCACAGGTCGCTCTGCGTTTCCTTTTGCAAAGCGATGTCGTGGTAATCCCAAAATCCACCCACAAGGAACGTATGGAAGAAAATATCAATGTCTTTGATTTTACTCTGGACGCAAGCGATATGAACGCTATCCAGGCATTGGATGAAAAAGAAAGCCTGTTTTTCTCTCACTATGATCCAGCGATTGCAGAGATGATGATAAAGCTGCATTAACAACAGACTTCCAAAAAGGGGTGAAATAAATGAAAAAAGGTGTGGTGCTATCTGCTGTTATATTGATTGTTTCACTTTTGCTTACCGCTTGCTCGGCAAATCAGCTGATAGACAATACCGAAAACAACAGCATATCTGTCATCGTTCCTGCCGAATCAGAAGGAACGAATGAAACAGAAAAATTACCCGAAAAAACAGATGTTATCGCCGAGCAGATTCTAAACGGCAACGATGGTGAAATTCATTATAGTTATTATTTGCCAAAGGATTACGACGGGAGTAAGACTTATCCGCTGGTAATAACAATGCCAGGGTACGGTATGATGTGGTTCGGCGAGGATTCGTCGGGCAGTAATTTGGAGTGGTACGGTTTTCGGGCATGGACAGAACTTTCCGAAGATGTGATTGTAGTTTCTGCACAGCTTACCGACTGGCACGAAACATCTGCACGGCAGGCGATTGAATTAACGGAACACTTTATCGCAAACTTTTCGGTTGATAAATCAAGAGTTTATGCTGCTGGGTATTCTGCCGGAGGGGAAACAATGTCGCAGGCAGTATCAATGCGCCCTGACCTGTATGCGGCGTATCTGCATGGAGCGTCACAATGGGATGGCATTTATGAGCCAATAGCCCAGAACGATGTTGCTGTGTATATCTTTATGGCTGAAAATGATGAATATTACGGCTCTGCAAAGGCACGCTCTGCTTATGAGGGTTTGCAAAGAGCTTGGCGTGAAAAGGGATATACAGATGAACAAATCAGCGAACTGCTGGCCCTCGAAATTCCCGACAACGAATACTTTAACAGCCGCGGAATTTACAACTACCACGGCGGAGGAAATATCCTTTTCAATGACGTAAACATTTTGAATTGGATTCTTGCTAAACAAAAGGCATAAAGAGTATTTCTTGCTTTGCTAAAACTTTTTCAGAAAGAGCATTCAAAATTTTCTCAAGACTATACAAGTGGATCATGATTGAATACCTTGACAGATAGTCGAAAGGCAAGGTTGAGGCAGTCGACAACGACGTGTTGATGAGATTGCTCGAGTACTCTTGATGTTCTTATGGAAAATCCACGTCTAAAGAAGAAAAAGGCTGTTTCAAAAAGCAAACATTTATCGAAGAACATCTGTGATTACATCTCGTTAGACAACACATAACAAAGAGACTTTATACGTTTCTTTGTTTTTTTGTGCTTCAACACACGTCAATTTAGTCATTTTTGTCGAAATGACCAAATTGAACCGGAAAATCACTAAATTGAAATTGTTGTCAGTAAGAAACTTCGGAAGTTGTTAGTTTCATGAAAACAGTTATAAAGCGATATAGGTTTTACAAGTTTTTATTGGTAATATGATGGTGTTACAAATTTTTTGTATGAAAATTAAACACGATATATTTCCTCTCTACAAACCACTTATATTTAGTGTTAAAATAAATCAATAAATCGGAATTTTGCTTTCGATGACCAGAATGAAAATCGTTACCGTTGCGCCTGTTTTCACAAGCGTTGCGTGACATAAAAAGAATTCTATTTTAATATCAAAGTATCAAAAACAAAGGAGGTTCTTTTTATGTTGAAGGAATTAAAGAAAAACAAAATGAGTGTTGTTGCAACTGGAATTTTATTTGGTGTTATGGGGATATTAATTATTCCTATGATAGCAGTAATTGTAAAAATATCGAATGCATTATCCCAAAAACAACCTAGAATATACAAGTATAGTATGATTGCTTTTATCGATATGTTATTGGCAATTAGCCTATTTTGCGTTGTTATTAAACACCAGATGAGTTTTCTTGTAATACTTGCTTGTTTAGCAATAACATTATGCGACACTATTAAAAACAGATAATAAATGGAGTACAACTATGGAAATATCAGATTTGATTAAATCAGCCAGAATTGAAAAGGGCTTAACCCAACAACAACTGGCTGATGTTGTCTTTGTTACGCGACAGACAATTTCGAAATGGGAATTGGGAAAAAGTGTTCCTGACCAAGCCTCTCTTATATTGCTATACCAGTATTTGGACATCAAGGATAATGAGAAAAAACAGTTATCAAAGCTTATTTTTAATAAGCAAAATATTATATTGATTTTGATTGCAATCTTATTTTCTCCTATGGTTATTGGAATACGTTTTATCTGTTGTAAAATTAATAAGATTGAAAATCGAAAAATTAAAGCGGTAATCAAGGTTGTTGGCTTTGTTGTATTCTCATCGTATCTAGTATCTTTAAAAGAAAATGTGGCGTATTTGTTAATTGGTATATTTTCTTTGGTGTATTTGTTATATCAATTCTATTTGAGTGGATTGGAAACTAAATGATTTGTGTCAGCAAGTTTAAGGCAAGCGATAATTCATGAAATTCCAGTTTAGTTTTCTCAGTTTCCGTGAGGATGGCTTGTCCAAGTTGTAAAAAAAGAAGACCTTCATCGAAAGCACCTGCATCTAAGAACATCTGTGATTACATCTCGAACGCATAAGAACAAAGAGACTTAATGTTTCTTTGCTTTTTTTGTGCTTTAATGAGCACGAATAAGTAAACGTAATTCTTAGTTTCATGAAAACAATCTCAGATTATTGTGTGAAGGCTGATTGAAATTTGTTTTGGCTATAGGTTGATCTATAATATAATCTGGGAGAATATTCTGTTATAAAAAGCTTTTTATTTGAACTTTTAATAATTCGTTTCGAAAAGTAAAAAAATAATTTTTTTCGAATTGTTTGCCAAAAAGTTTGCCAAAACGGGTAAAAATCGACTTTTTGGCAACAAAAAAACTCTCAAATCTGCTTTATATAAAGCAATTTTGAGAGTTTTAAGTTTCAAACTGGCAGGGGTAGTAGGACTCGAACCCACATCAACGGTTTTGGAGACCGCTATCTTAGCCTTTGGACGATACCCCTAAGTGCCCGTTAATGATAACATGAATTAAATGGTTGTGCAAGCTCTTTTTTTAAAAAATCTCAATTGACAATAATATGAGGGTTACTTATAATTAATTAGGTATTGTAAAGAACATACCTAAAAGGAGGCTCTTATGTCAAGCCAAGTAGTTGTAGGTACCCAATGGGGCGATGAGGGTAAAGGAAAAATCGTCGATGTTTTAGCAGAAAAGGCGGATATGATCGTTCGTTTCCAAGGTGGAGACAATGCAGGTCATACAGTCATTGTAAATGGTAAGAAACATGTATTGCACTTATTACCAAGTGGTGTTTTACACGAAGAAGCAACTTGTATTATTGGTCCAGGAGTTGTTTGTAACCCATTCGTATTATTAAAAGAAATGGAACAATTAGAAAAAGATGGTTTATCAATTAAACACATCATTATTAGTGACCGTGCACAGATGTTAATGCCATATCATCAATATCAAGATGAATTAGAAGAGCAAGCTGCATCTAATAAAATCGGAACTACAAAACGTGGAATTGGTCCATGTTATGTAGATAAGTATGCTCGTCATGGTATTCGTTATCATGAATTTAAAGATTTTGAACATTTTAAAGTTCGTTTAAAAGACTGTTTAGATTTCAAAAACAAATTATTTACTGCCGTATATGGTGGAAAAGCTATGGATTACGATAAAATGGTAGCTGATTTTGAAGCTATTTATGATCGTATTGTCCCTATGATCCAAGAAACAACACACTTAGTAAATGAAGCTTTAGATGAAGATAAGACAGTATTGTTTGAAGGGGCTCAGGCAGCTATGCTTGATATCAACTATGGTACATATCCATATGTAACTTCTTCAAGTCCAACTAGTGCTGGTGTTACTACAGGTGCTTGTATTGCGCCAAGCCGTATTCAGACTGTTGTAGGTGTAGTAAAAGCATACTCAACACGTGTAGGAGAAGGACCTTTCGTTACAGAATTGTTAGACGAACAAGGTGAATGGATTCGTGAACATGGTGGAGAATATGGAGCTACTACAGGTCGTCCTCGTCGTTGTGGATGGTTGGATCTATTAACAGTAAAACACGCAAACTTAATGAGTGGATTAACAGATATCGTTATCACTAAGATTGATGTATTGGATGGTTTGGATGAAATCAAGGTTTGTGTTGGATACGAAATCGATGGTAAAGAATATAACTATATTCCTAGTGATCAGGCAGATGTTGCCAAGGCTAAACCAATCTATAAAACTTTCAAAGGTTGGAAGACAGATATCACTAAGATGACTACAGTCGATCAATTACCTCAAGAATGTTTAGACTATGTACACTTCATTGAAGAGTTCACTGGCGTACGTGTTTCTATGATTTCTGTAGGACCAGATCGTGTTAATAATATTTACGTACATGAGATCAAGTAATTGATCTCTTTTTTGATATTGTGAAAGTGGTAATGATTTGATGATACCTGATACAATTCATGGACATTATAATTCTTTTTTTGATTCAGAAAAGAAGATTGCGGATTATATTATCCAACATCCAAAGGAAGTTGTGAATATGGCGATTAAATAACTTGCCCAAGCATTAAATACTTTGCAGGCAAATGTTTCGTGGGATGGATAGTTCTCATTATTTAAAGGTGAATCTGGCTAGGGATTGTGTGAATGAAATTGAACAAAAATCAAATACTATTTCTATAAGTGATATTTCAGGTTCATTAGAAACGATTCTTTCCAATAAGATTTCTGAGCTTACGGTGACTATTCGCAATATAAATGTGGAACAATTAAATGTGATTTTATCTTTGATTCAAAATGCTAAACACGTACTTGTGCGTGCTGTAGGAAATACGATTCCAGTAGTACTTGACTGTATGTTCAAATTTAACGAAATTGGTATTTTAACCTTTACATCAACCATTTGGGAAAATCAGGCATCTTATGCATTAGGACTTGATGCAAGTGATGTAGTGATTGCCATCTCAAACAGTGGGGAGAGTAGCCAAGTTTTAGCGGTTTTCAGAGAAATGAAAAAGCGTCATGTACATACGATTGGAATTACGAATACTTTAGAAAATAGTCAGGATCAAATGAGTCAATGTGAAGAATTATATGCTTCTTTGAAGGTGTAGTTCTTCTTTTTTGCATGAATTAAAATTACATGTTATATTGAAGAAGGTGATGATTATGAAAAAGAAATGTGCATTGTATGCATCTAAATTAGTAAAGGATGGTATGGTTGTAGGCTTAGGTGGCGGAAGCACCATATCGTATTTAGTTGATTATGTGAAGGATAAAGATATCAAGGTGGTATCTCCTTCTTCTAAGACGGTATTATTAGCTCAAAAGGCAGGCATGACTGTATTGAATACGCAATATGTGGATCATGTTGATATTGCCTTTGATGGCTGTGATGAAGTGGATTCGCATTTAAATGCCTTAAAAAGCGGTGGTGGTATTCATACGCAGGAAAAGATCATTGCATCTATGGCTGATGAATATATTGTATTGGTGGATGAAACTAAATTTCATGATACTTTAGCTTTTCAAGTACCTGTTGTAGTGGAAGTGTTGCCCAAAGCATTTAGTATCGTAAAAAAGAAATTGGAAGAATTAAATGGAAATGTTGAATTACGTACAGCTTCAAATAAAGACGGATTTCTAATGAGTGATGAAGGAAACATCTTATTGGATGTTTATTTCAATGATGTACAAGATATTGGTATGTTGAATCAAACATTATTGATGATGCCTGGTATTGTGGATACTAGTCTATTTGTAGATATACTGACTGGAATCATATTAGTAAATGATAAGGGTGTATTTAAAAAGAAAAAAAATTGTGAATTCTGTGCATTATAATTGGGGAATTGTTGGTACTGGTTGGATTGCACAAGATATGGCAAATGCCTTTATTTAAAGAGTTGAAAAACTAATTTTATTAAATTCTTTAGGTCTAGTGAAGATAGTTCAAGTCAATTTTGGCACTTTTAAAGAATATGATGTCAACAATCGTTTCTTTAATCCAAACTTAGTTGGTGGTGCTTTACTTGGTATTGGTGTATATGCCGTAGGTTTTGAGCGTTAGTTTATGACAAGCAAACCTGATACCGTATTAACAACGATGACACCATTTAGAACGGGTGTCGATGAATCAAGTGGTATCTTGCTACAGAATAAAGGGATAGAGATTGCGATGATTTCTTTAACGATGCGTGCTAAGCATCCAAAAGAGGCTTTGTGGCTTGTGAAAACGGATATATTGGGGTGTATAATTTTCCTAGAGCTGAAAAGGCGACAATCACATATATAAGTGATGGACATACGCTAGAGATAACTTGTCAAGAAAGACGTTTGGCACTAAATTATGAGATTCGTGATATGGAAGAATACGTTTCAAGTTTAAATGTACAAACAAATATACAATATATTCAAGATGTGATGGATGTATTGACGAAGATATAGGAAAGTTGGAAGGAACATGAATAAAAAATATTTTTTCTTTGACATTGATGGAACCCTTACAGATAGGGCGACTGGTAAGATTGTGCCAAGTGCACAAGTGGCTTTAAATGAACTTCAAAAGGCAGGACACTTTGTAGCTATTGCGACAGGTCGTGCTCACTATAAAGCACGTAACTTTATGGAAAGTGTGGGTTTGCATGATATGGTTTGTTGCGGTGGTGGCGGATTAGTCATTCATGATGAATTGGTTCAAAATATTCCTTTAGATTTAGAAAAATCAAAGGCAATTGCCAAGCAAGCATTATTTTTGGGATATGGTGTTTTATTTACGTTAGACGATTCAATTAAGGTATATACTCAAGATCATACATTTCAAAATCAGGTGGGGGATCGTAAGGAACCTACGGAATATATTTATGATGAAAATTTGGATGTAGACAAGTTGGATGTTATTTACAAAATGTATATTTCCATCCCAAAAGACAAAGAATCCGAATTGACTTTAAAGGATACACTTGGAAATCTTCGCTTTGTGCCAGATTATTTAATGTTTCAATATGATGCGAAACACCAAGGAATCTTGGATATGATGCAGCATGTTGGTGGTGATTTAAAAGATGTAGTTGTTTTTGGAGATGATACGAATGATATGGTTATGTTTGATCCGCAATGGACAAGTGTTGCGATGGGAAATGCGTGTCAAGAATTAAAGGATATCGCAACTATTGTCACTGATGCCAATGTAGATGATGGAATTTATAATATTTGTAAGAAAATGGAGTGGATTTAAGGCTCTAAAAAGACATTTTTTTGATTTTTATTCGAAAAAGTGTCTTTTTTTACGTATATGAGTATGTAGGCAATATAAAATTCTGTTTCTATTACACCTAGTTGCTTCGATAGTAAAATCCATTGTTGTTAAAAAAAGAAGATGAAATTGTTGCTTGGTCAGTGACACAAAAGTAATGATGGTTCTTTTAAATATCGTTACTACAATATTCAAAGCCTTATCTCATGAATTTTTTTTAAGTTTCAAGAGAATATACAAATCCATATTATGATATTTATAAGTCTAGGTGAACAGTTAAATGCCTGCTAGAAAGAGGTGCTCATGCGTAGCGCAAATTTATTAAATGTTTTCGCCTTTAAGTATGTTTTTGGCGAAGATTGTAAGGAGGCCAATGATGCCTTAAAATCATTACTCACGGTATTTTTAGAAAGAAAGGTGGTGAATGTACATGTAACGAATATGGGGGTTGATCCATTACTAGAAACCATTGTGGAATTTGATGACAATACCAAAATGAAATTAGCCATTTTCATCAATCAAAATAGATTGAAATTACAATATTTATCTGAGTTTTATCTTATGAAGTTGTATGGATCACAGGAAGAATCCGATTTAAATCCATGTCAAGCTATTGCGTTTTATGATGGTATGGAAAGTCAATTTGAAATTAATTATCAATTTAGAAATGATGATGGGCTTTTATTATTACCGGATGGCATGCTGAAAATATCTGTATATTCAACGCAAAATTTAGATAAGTCTTATAATCAGATGAATGATAAAGAAAAAATGGTATATTACTTATTGAATTGTCGTGATAATGGTAAAACTAAGATGATAGAAAATGATGAAGTAATTCAAACGGTAGAAAAGCGTGTAGAAACGATATCGGATGATGGTTGGAAGAAAATAATAGAAGATTTTCAAAAAGTGCATGAAAATGAGGAACGAATGGAACTACAGCTTGAACTTGAAGAGGCTCATAAAGCACAAGAAGAAGCGGATAAGAAAGTTAGTCAGATGAGTCAAGAAATCAAGCAAATGATTCAAGACATGCTTTCAAATGGTATGAGTGTATCCCAAATTGCGAAGTGTGTATCTAAAAGTGAAGAAGAAATTTTGGAATTGATTTGCTAGCCACCTTTATGGTGGCTTTTTGTTTCCACTTTAAGTGGAAAAAGAAGATTTGAGAATTATAGCGTGAACATTTAATATATAGATAACAATTTGGTCGACAAAAATTGTATACGAGGAGAGCGAAAATGGAAAAAATTCAAAATGTTCTTATGAAGTATTTGATGCCAATTGCGAACAAGCTTGAACAACAAAAACACATTCAAGCTATCAAAGATGGTATCGTTGCTTCAATACCTATTATTATCATTGGTTCATTCTGTACTATTTTCTTAGGTATTGCAAACCTTTTGGGAAGTGGACCTGTTTATGATTTCTTAAGTGCGAATATGGGTGTCTTGACATATGCATCAGCATTCACAAACGATATGCTTGCGGTATATGCAACATACTTTATTGCGAAGACTTTATCTGAAAAATATGATTTAAAGGGAAGCCAACCTGCTGTTACAGCTTTAGTTGTATTCTTTATTCTTTGTGCTGTAGTCAAAGATGGTCAACTAAATACATCTTATTTAGGATCCACTGGATTATTTACAGGTATTGTTGCAGCCCTATTTACAGTTGAAATTTATCACATTTGTTACGAACGCAAATGGTATATTAAAATGCCAGAAAGTGTACCACCAATGGTACAAGAAAGCTTTGCAGCCTTAGTACCATTAGTATTGAATACAATCATCGCCGTTGCGATCGCAAATCTTTCATTGACTTTTGGAAAGGTTGCATTCCCACAATTGATCATGAATGTATTAGCACCAGCTGTAACAGGTATGGATACACTACCAGCTTTATTGATTGTGATGTTCTTTACGCAATTATTATGGTTCTTTGGATTACATGGACCAAGTATTACATCTGCTGTATGGGCATCTTTTGCGATTGCGTATGCCGCTGAAAATATTGCAGCATATACAGCAGGACAACCTGTTCAACATATTTTTACGTTTGGATTATTCTATGGTATATTATGTGTATCAGGATCTGGTTTAACATTAGGATTAAATATTTTAATGATGAGATCAAAGGCAAAATCATTGAATTCAGTCGGTAAAGTATCTATTATCCCTGGCTTGTTTGGAATCAATGAACCATTAATTTTTGGTACACCAATTATCTTAAATCCATTTATGTTTATTCCATTTGTGTTCGGACCATTGATCTGTACAACAATTGTATATTTAACAATGAATTTAGGCTTAGTCGGTAAACCAATTGCCAATCCTCCAGGATTCTTGCCTCCAGGAGTAAGTGCATTCTTAATGACATTAGATTGGAAGGCTGTAGTCCTAGTATTTGTATTGTTGATTCTACAAACTGTGTTCTATTATCCATTCTTTAAGATGATGGAAAAAGAAGAGCTACAAAAAGAACAAGCTTTAGAAAAATAGGAAGAGAAACATGTTAACAGCTAGGCAATTAAAAATTATAAAATTGATTATGAATAATCCGGGGATTCATGGAAAAGAAATATCAGAAAATCTAAATGTGTCAACACGAACTATACGTAATGAAATCACATTTATGAATGATGTGACAAACTGTATATTAATACGTTCGAGTACCAAACAAGGATATATGATCAATGATGAGCACCTAGATATTATTCATAACATAGTCAATCAGGATAATGAAAATATGGATCTAGCTGTCTATCGTATTTACAAAATTATAGGTAAAATACTATTCTTTGAGGATTGCAGTATATATGATTTATCTGAATTATTAGGTTTATCCGATTCTGTAATCCGCAAAGAAATTAATAAAGTGATTCAGTTTTTGTTGAAAAACTACAATGTGGAATTGTTCAAACTAAAAAAAGATGAGTGTGTCATTTTATTAGAAGAAAGTGAAATTCGTGAACTTCTTTTTAAAATCGTAAAAGATACGGCACTCGAAAATCCAGATGCATTAATGGACATTCTTTATATGCTTCTAAGTGATTCGTGGGTTATGAAATATTATAAATCCACAAAGGAAGATGTAATCAAAATCATGAATGGAGAACAAGTCTATTTATCAGAAACGGACTTATCCATTTTTGCAGCATGCATCTTGATATGTCGAGTACGAAATCTAAATGGATACAATCTCGAAGATAATCAAATAAGTTCTCCGGACGATCTTTATACTCGTGTCATTACTAAATTATGTATGCAGTCGTCTTATTTAGAGCGGCGGATATTCCAATTCTATATAATCTTTTACATACATTTAAAATGGAATCAACGGATGAAGTACCCAAAATCACGGATTTTACAGTGCTTGTATTTGATGAATTCTGTAATGAAGTATTTGATAAATATTCAATCAACTTAAAGGAATCGGAAGCTTTATCGAGTAAAATGCTTTTGCACATTGAATTTATGAATCGACGAGTTATTGGTGGATATGAATTAAAAAATCCCATTGTGGATGATGTTAAGACAAAGTTTCCATTTGCGTTTGAAATCAGCATGATGATTGTTCCCATTCTTTTCAAATACAAACGTGTTTATGTTACAGAAGATGAAATTTCATATTTAACTGTATATGTAGCACAATTTTTAGAAAATGAAAATGTAAAGCTAAAAACAATCGTTGTCACAAGTCAGCGCCACAGCGTTAAACAATTGTTGACACAATGGCTTGAAATGTATTTTAAAAACCAGATTGCGATTGTAGATATCATAAATAAGGAAGCCTTGAAAAAGATGGATCTTACATCCATTGATTTAGTCATTACGTTGGATTCATTTCTGATCTTAAAAGATGTTGAAGTATTCAGTATGGATAAGTTGCCAGAAATCAAAGATATTGAACGATTGAATTCAATGATCCACATGATTCGTATGAATAAACGTGTTTCTAAGATATTAGATTGTTATATTCAAAAAGAACATGTAAAGGTATATCCAGATACAACTGAGCTTCCTGAACTTTTACAAGAAATGTCTAAAAAGTTGCACGATTCAGGATTTATATCCGATACAAAAGGGTTTTATGAAGATGTTTTGTTGAGAGAAAAGAATTATCCAACTAATTTAGGATCACAGATGATGGTTCCGCATGCCCTGTTTACATTTGCCGATAAAACAGGTATAGAAGTGGCCTTGTTGAAAAAACCATTTGAACATCATGGAAATCAAGTGCAGCTCGTATTCTTATTAGCACTCGAAAAGAAACGAAACGATGAAATGAACTTGTTGTTTCAATTCTTTAACCAAATTGTTTCACACAAAAAATATATGCATGCACTCCTTCAAAGTGAAGATAGTGATGCTTTCATTAAAAACTTATATAGTTTTAAATTGTTAGAGTAAAAAAAACAATAAAATCAAACATAATATATGTATCAATTTATTGTCTTATGAAAAGAAAGTGAGATAGTAAAATGAAGAAATTTTCAATTGTTATTGCAGGTGGAGGAAGTACATATACTCCAGAAATTATTTTAATGTTGTTAGACAACTTAGATCGTTTACCATTAAGAAGTATTAAATTATATGATAACGATGAAGAACGTCAAAATCATGTCGCAAAGGCATGCGAAATCTTGATTAAAGAAAAAGATCCTACTATTGAATATGTCGCAACAACAGATCCTGAAGTAGCTTATACAGATGTTGATTTTGTATTAGCACACATCCGTGTAGGTAAACTTGGAATGCGATCTTTAGATGAAAAGATTCCATTGAAGTATGGTGTTGTTGGACAAGAAACATGTGGTCCTGGTGGAATGGCTTATGGATTACGAAGCATTCCGGGTGTATTGGAAAACATTGAATATATGGAAAAATATTCACCAAATGCGTGGATGTTAAATTATTCCAATCCGGCTAGTATTGTAGCAGAGGCATGTCGTCGTTTTAAACCAAACTCAAGAGTTATCAATATTTGCGATATGCCAATTGGTATGGAGCATACAATTGCACGTATTCTAGGTTTCAAAAGCCGTAAAGAAATGTGCATCCGTTATTATGGATTGAATCATTTCGGATGGTGGACATCCATCAAGGATAAAGATGGAAAAGAATACATTCAAGACTTGATTAAACACCAGTTAAAATATGGAAACTGTTTAGCCGATGATGATGCATCAAATTATACAGATAGTTCATGGTTTGATACAGCTAAAAAGGTAAAAGATATTATTGCGATTGATCCAACGATGTGTCCAAATTCATATTTCCAATACTATTTATTTGGAGATGATATGGTGGCACATACAGATCCAAATTATACGCGTGCTGATCAAGTAGTGGATACAAGAGAAAAACGTGTATTTGGTGAATGTGCTCGTATTGAAAAAGTTGGTACAGCAAAAGATACAACACTACAAATCGGTATCCATGCTGAATTTATTGTGGATCTAGCAACAGCCTTAGCGTTTAATACACATGAAAGAATGTTGTTGATTGTTCCAAATAATGGAGCGATTTCAAACTTTGAAAACGATGCTATGGTTGAAATTCCTTGTATTGTTGGAAAAGATGGATATGAACCACTTACTTTGGGTGAAATTCCACATTTCCAAAAGGGATTGATGGAACAACAAGTGAATTGTGAAAAGCTTGTTGTCGATGCGTATGAGCAGCACAGTTATTTAAAAATGTTACAGGCATTAACTTTAAATAAATGTGTTCCAAATGCCAATGTGGCAAGAAAAATTTTAGATGATTTTATTGAGGCGAATAAAGCATATTGGCCAGAATTAAAATAGAAAGAGGAAATCAAAATGAAAATATTGTTATGCTGTAATGCAGGGATGTCAAGTTCAATTCTTGTGAAAAAAATTAGAGATGTTGCCGAAAAAACAGGTGAAGATATTGAAGTAAGTGCAGTCGCAAATGCTTCTATTAAAAATGAAGTGGGTAAATGGGATGTATGCTTAGTAGGACCTCAATTGGTTTTTGCGGTGGATTCTATTCATCAACAATTAAATATTCCAGTTGCAAGTATTGAACCTAGAGTATACGCAATGGCAGATGGAGCTGCTGCTATTGAAATGGCAAAGAAATTATTAGGGTAATATGGCTAACGTTGAACAAATATCACAAGTTGCTATGCAGGTCATCACATATGCTGGTATGGCAAAATCAAGTTATTTAGAAGCTCTTAAATATTATCGTGAAAACGATCAAACAGCTTATGAACAATCATTGTCAAATGGAGATGAAAGTTTTACCCAAGCCCACGAAGCCCATCTTCAATTGTTACAGCAGGAAATGAATACGCAAGAACCACAAATCACAATGTTGATGGCGCATGCGGAAGATCAGCTTATGTCAGCAGAAACAATAAAGACTTTGATTCAAGAAATAATTTTATTAATAGAAAGTAGAGGCAAATAAAATGACAATTTGGGCAGACATTCAGACAAAGAATGGCTTTGCATCCGACGAAGTACAATCTTCATTACAGAAGTATATTCGTCGTGCAAAAGTTGAAGAAGCTTGTCAAGCAGCCTATGAATTATATACTTCAGGGCCAGTCTTCTTAGACAAAATGTGGTCGCGTCTAGAAACGATTGCAGTTGAAGATGTTGGATTTGGAGATTTAAATGTTCCAGTTTTAATTCATGCATTAGATCAAATGCGTAAAAACTTCCCATACAATGATGGGGATCAACCAATGTATTTTATCCATGCGATTCGCGTGCTTTGTGCATGTACAAAGGATCGTTCAAGTGATTATTTGAAAAATATCATTATTAAGGAATCGGCTATGGGAAAAATCATGGAAGTACCAGATATCGCCTTGGATAAACACACGAAACGTGGACAAGAAATGGGACGTGGATCGAAACACTTCTTTGAAGAAGCTACAAAGGTGATTCCACAATTAGAAATCGACAATGATTATCGTGAACGCTATGGAAAGATTCTTGAAACATATGATCCAGATCATGTTGTTGAGAATGCATTCAAATATAGTTCAGAACAATATTAATGGAAAGTGAGTGTAAGAGAATATGTCATATAATATTTGGGCTGCCGCAAAAACAAGAAATGGCTTAGCCGCAGATGAAGTGATTTCTACACTTCAAAAAAGCATTCGACGCAATAAAGTAGAAGAAGCATGTCAAGCTGCTTATGAATTATATATCACAGGACCTTTGTTTTTAGATAAGCTATGGCGTCGATTACTAACAATTTCAGTAGAAGATATTGGCTTTGGAAATTTACAGGCAGCAGTGCAAGTCAACACATTAAATGAAGTACGAAAATCGTATGCCTATGATGATGGAGATCAGCCAATGTATTTTATCCATGCGATTCGTTTACTTTGTGCAAGTACAAAGGATCGTTCAAGTGATTATTTAAAGAATATTATTATTAAAGAAGCTGCCATGGGAAAAATCATGGAAGTTCCAGATATTGCTTTGGATAAACACACTAAACGTGGACAAGAAATGGGACGTGGATCAAAACACTTCTTTGAAGAGGGAACAAAGGTCATTCCTCAATTGAAAATTGATAATGATTATCGTGAAAGATATGGTAAGATTTTAGAGAAGTATGATCCAAATCATGTTGTACCGAATGCATTTAAGTATAACCCAGGACAATATTAAGATTTAAAAGACCAGCTTTGACTGGTCTTTATTTTAGGAGGAAATTATGTCAACAGCACACAATAAAGCAAGTTTAGAAGATGTCGCAAAAGTCGTTTTGATGCCAGGTGATCCATTAAGAGCTAAATTGATTGCCGAAAATTTTTTAAAGGATGCCGTATTATTTAATGATGTACGAGGCATGCTAGGATATACAGGGACTTATAAAGGAAAAAGAGTTTCTGTCATGGGAAGCGGAATGGGAATGGCAAGTATGGGAATTTATTCGTATGAACTTTTTAAATTCTATGATGTGGATGCCATTATACGAGTTGGTAGTACAGGAAGTTATTCTGAAAGATTACCGATGAAGTCTGTAGCTTTAGTCAAAGGAAGTTATTCAGAATCAACCTATGCATTAGCACAAAGTGGCGATACAGATACAATGCAATATCCAGATGAAGATTTAAATCAGTTGATTGAAAGCGTAAGTCAAGAAGTTTCAATTCCTGTTGTAAAGACAAATACACATTCTAGTGATGTGTTCTACTATGAAGGCGATTTAGAACAACCAGAAAAAATGGTTGAAGAACAAGATGCGCTTTGCGTTGAAATGGAGAGTTTTGCCCTATTCCACAATGCGAAGGTATTGAATAAAAAGGCGGCTTGTTTATTAACGGTATCCGATTCATTAAGTACAAATGAACATTTAAGTGCGGATGAAAGACAAACATCCTTTAATGAAATGATTACCCTTGCCTTAGAAAGTGCAATTCGCTTATGAAATACAAAAAAATAGTTTGTGTCGTTATTGATTCTTTTGGGATTGGACAAGCTACAGATGCCAAAGAATTTGATGATG
>ENA-OPCY01000569-OPCY01000569.1-human-gut-metagenome-genome-assembly--contig:-NODE-569-length-26983-cov-4.905303_pt1 | contig 26983 bp, 15 predicted proteins | sample MGYA00241568_ERZ501487 | MGnify/ENA primary metagenome ERZ501487 (study PRJEB25962, sample SAMEA2042574) | human gut metagenome | biome: human gut; feature: human-associated habitat; material: faeces... | reverse complement strand
TGCCGAAGTGGAAGTTCCGGTGGTCAAGGCAAAGCGCATGACATTGACCGCACGTTTCATGCCGTTGTTCAAAGCCGCTGCAGTAGTGGCAGTGGTCCTTTCTATGGGGAATGTGATGCAACATTCATTTTTCTCGGATGTAGAGGAGGTGGCCGCAGCCGATACTATCGGTAAACAGATTTCCGCACCGTCGGTAGCTCTCTCGGGAGATGTGGTCGTGTCTCATGAGAAGCAGGTAATGGACAGCCTGCGCCGGGCGGACAAGGAACTGGAAATTAAGGAATAGATATTTTCATTTGCTTTTAAAATAACATTTTCATTTGCTTTAAACATAATAGTTAGTGTGCTTTATTAAAACAACTTGAGGCTGTGAAGTTTCAATTCTCTCAAAATCTTATAAAAACTAACTAAAATAGAAGGGACGCCGCGTGATGCAGTGTCCCTTTATTGTTCTTATGCGTTTGATAGGATGGAGATGGAAGGACATCCGTTCAATAAAAGGACGAAGAGCTTCCTCTCGGAAGCCCTTCACCATTTCGTTAATATATATTTCAGAGAGAATTCGGTTTAGGCTCAATTAATCTTAAAACCTATATTTCCTATTTAATCTATGTTTTCTATGTTAGAGTTTATACAGTCCTTTCTTGGGATAGTCCAGTTCCGGATTACCCTTGTAGCCTACACTGCCGCTTCCGCTGGTGCGTACTTTCAGGAAATCTGTGGCATGGCACTTGATGTCGCCTGAACCGGCAACACTGGCAGATGCTTTCTTGGCAACGAAATCGGAAGCAAGCAAATCACCCGAACCTGCCACGCTGTATTCAGCTTCTTGGGTACTGCCGCTCAGGATGGCGGTACCCGAACCGGCAACGGATGCTCTGGTGAAGTTGGCGGTTACGTTATTCAGCTTCATGTCGCCGGAGCCTGCAACGGATACTTGGAGGTCATTGCAAGTGATGTCGCTGCTGTTGATGTCTCCCGAGCCTGCGATGGAAATATCGAGGTCTGTGCAGGAGATGTTGTTTCCACTGATGTCACCCGAACCTGCCACAGCGATTTTGAGGTTGTCCGTCTTCAGTCCGTTTTTCAGTTCCACGTCTCCCGAACCTGCCACGGCAATGCCGTTCAGCTTTTCTGCGGACACACGTACTTCCAGTTTATTATAGGATACGCTGACGTTCTTCTTGAAGCCGATGTAGAGGGTATTGTCCTTGACATGAATATCCAGCAAATCGACAATGTTGTCCGAGGTATATACTTCCACTGTCGGTTTCCCGGACTTCTGCGTGTAGGTCACGTCGGGGCTGCCGGCTACACTCAGCTTGGTGAAGTTGTCCACTTTTATGTCTTTGGTTACATAATTCTTGCTTGCCTTGACCGTCTTGCTGCCGAAGCCTCCGGAACGGTATGTGTGTTGTTGTGAACAAGCGGTTGTACTGAATGCCAATAAGGCGATTGCGATAAATGTTGTTAGAGCTTTCATATTCTTTTGTTTTTTGTGATTCAGTATTTATTAGTTAGACGTGATCTGCCTTGAAAAAGTTGCATATAAAAATGCTTTTTTCAAAGGACGCTCGGTCATCATACTTTAATCAATTATTGTGCCATAAGTGTAAAATGTTGATTATTAAAGGATAGTCGCTTTTGTGTAGTGTTCATTATCGGACACTCCGTCCGCTTTTGTCAGGTATTTGCTTGCGTTTTTGGACGATTCTTTGTTCATTTGCAAAGCCTCTTCCCGCCCCTTTCCTATGGGAGAGGCTTTGATTTATGACAGTAAACCGCATTATAGAAGATAAAGAGCTTGGTCCTTTGTTTGTCCGGGTCAATGCCCGGGCACGGCGTCTTACTTTCCGTACAAAGGAAGATGGAATTTACGTGACTGTGCCTCCCCGGACTTCTCTTGCCGAGGTAGAGAGTGCCATCGAGCAGCTTCGTCCGCGTCTGAAAGCTGCCAGACAGAAGCTGGTCAGAAAGCTGATTGATTTGGATTACCGCATTGATACGGAGTTCTTTAAACTGACGTTGGTCAGCGGACAACGGGAACGGTTCTTGTCCCGTTCGGAATTGGGGGAAATGCAGATAATCTGTCCTCCTGATGCCGATTTCTCGGATGAGAAGTTGCAGGCTTGGCTGCGCAAGGTAATTGAGGAAGCTTTACGGCGAAATGCGAAGATTATTCTTCCGCCCCGTCTGTATATGCTTTCCATGCAGCACAACCTTCCTTACAAGAGTGTGAAGATAAATTCCAGCAGCGGGCGTTGGGGAAGCTGTTCGGCACAAGGCAATATCAACCTTTCCTATTATCTGGTACTTCTTCCCAAGCATCTGATAGACTACGTGCTACTGCACGAACTGGCACATACCCGCGAGATGAATCACGGGGAGCGTTTCTGGGATTTGCTCGACCGGATGACTGATGGAAAGGCACAAGCATTGAGAGCGGAGCTTCGGAAATATCAAACGAAAATAAATGGTTAGAGATTAGTATGGGTGTATCACGGTAAGTAGTTCCTTGTTTTACAGACAGTGATACTGCAAAACTACTGCATACCTCTTGCACTGTCACTGCACTCCTTTTGCAGTGCTGCTGCAATACCTTTGCAGTGACACTGCAACTGTTTTGCAGTAACGCTGCAAAAGGTATGCAGTATCGCTGCAGTGTCACTGCAGGAGTTGTGTAATGTCTTTGCAGTAGCACTGCAAAAGTTATGTGATGTCTTTGTAGTGGCTGTTGGTAAGCCAGGAAAAAGCTTGTTGACTCCGAAATATGAGAGCAAAATGCTTCACAACTTTTTATCCCTAATTTTTTGCCAGCTGCTTCACCTCTTCCCCTTCCTTCTCGAACCGGTATTCGCCCCCTTTTTCGCTTAGCTCAAATAAGGAAAGCTTTTCAGTTGCATTGTTTACAATCATGAGTGCGTTTTGCTCGGCAAAACGTTTCACTTCAATGGTGAAAGGTTCTTCTGCAATGGTGCGGTTCACCAGCAGGCTGTCGTTGATGAATATGGAAGTGGAATCTCCGGCAAATCCTTTCGTCAGTGTGATGGTGTATGTCTCGATGAAGTTGCGTTCTCCTTCTTTCCGTTGTTGCAGCCTCATGCTCATGTAGACAAAGATGACAACTACAAAAATCACGGCGAAAGCAAGGATGCCGTTGCCTATCATAAACTGCTTGTTGGTATTCAGTCGGTGTGCCATGGATAAAAAGGTTTTTTAAGAATGGTACAAATGTAATGAATAAATTTGAACCGACCGGCTTTTTACTTGCTGTATTCGCTCGGCGTCGCCCCGAATTGTTTCTTGAAGCTGGTCGAGAAATGGGACAGTGTACTGAATCCCGTCATGTCCGCTATCTCTGAGATGGTATATTTCCCTTCCTTTATCAATTTGGCGGCACGGTTCAGCTTGTAGGTCTTGAAGAATACGCTGGGGTTCTCACCCGTCAGCCCCTTTACCTTGTAATAGAATTTGGTGCGGGAGATTTTCAGCAGCTCGGTCATGCGCGCCACGTCCAGTTCCGGATTGGAGAGTTCGTTTTCCATCAGGTGGTAAAGTTCGGTCATGAAGGTGTTGTCTTGCGGGGAGAGCACGTTCTCCTCAATCTCATCCGTTTGGGTGGAACGGCTCAGGAGACTGCGCACTTTCTCACGGTTCTTCAGCTGGGATTTGATAAGCGCCAGCAGGTAGTTGGGCTCGAAAGGTTTCGTTACGTAGGCATCTGCACCGGTATTCAGACCTTCCACCTGGTTCTCTACAGTAGCTTTGGCTGTTACCAGTATCACGGGGATGTGGCATAGTTGCAAGTCTTCCTTTATCTGTCGGCAGAGGTCGTAACCGTTTCTTCCGGGCATCACTACATCGCTCAGTACGAGGTCGGGAGCTTCTTCGCTCATGGCTTTGAAGGCGCTGTCGGCATCGAAGCGGCAGACAACTTTGTAGACGGGAGAAAGCAGGGCCTTCAGGTAGTGGGCCACTTCCGTATCATCGTCTACCACCAGCAGGGTTTGCTTTTGTTGCCGGATGCTCTCTGTGTTTTCCAGTTGATACTGTTCTTCCGTTTGTATCGGAAACGCCTTGTTCTGTTCTTCTTCGGGGAGGGTACATTCTTCGGGGGTATAGGAGAGGTCATTCACCGGCAGCAGCAGGGTGAAGACGGCTCCGCTTCCTTCGGTACGGTTACCGGCTTTCAGATAGCCGTGATGCAGCAGCGCCAGGCTGCGGGCATAGTACAAGCCGATGCCGGTTCCCCAGTTATAGGTGCCTTTGGATTGATTGTCCAGTTGGTAGTAGCGTTCGAATACCTTCTCCAACTGTTCCTCGGGGATTCCGTTCCCGCTGTCGGCCACGGCAACTTTGACGTATTGCGTGTCGATGTCTTTGTCGGTCAGCGTAAAGAGACGCGCAGCCTCTTCGCGGGTAATGACGTCGAAGCACAGTTCCACTTTCCCACCGTTCGGAGTGAACTTCAAGGCGTTTGAAAGCAGGTTTCCTACAATCTTGTCCAGCTTGTCCACGTCCAGCCACATGAGGAAAGTATCCTCCAGGCCATAAGTGTTCAGTGCGATGCCTTTCTCGTTGGCGTTGATGCGGAAAATATCTACAAAGCGTTGCAGTTGCGAGATGATGTCAGTCCGTTTCACTCGCAGCTTCAGGGTGTCATTCTCCAGTTTGTTGAAGTCCATCAGCTGGTTCACCAGACGGAGCATGCGCCCCACACTGCGTTGTACGATGTAAAGCAGTTGTTTGTTTTCTCCCTCTATTTTGGGACTTTCGCAAAGTTGTGTTACCGGACCCGAAATCATGGTGAGTGGGGTGCGGAACTCGTGCGAGATGTTGGCAAAGAAACTCATGTTCATGCGGTTCACCCGTTGTTCCTGCTCCTTCTCCTGTTTGGCGCGTCGGGCGGTTTCTTTTTCCTGCTTAATGCGTAGCCAGGCACGGATGAAGATACCGATGATGGCGGCGGCAATAAGCAGATAGATACACCATGCCCACCACGTTTGCCAAGGGGCGGGCTTTACGATGACGCGTATGGAATTCTCCCTTTCTACAATGCTCTTGTCGTTATTGGTTATTTTAACTTTGAAGGTGTAGGTACCGGCAGGCAGATTGGCATAGTAGGCCTCGCGGTTGTTGCGGGCATCAATCCAATATTTGTCGAAACCGTCCATCTTGTAATAATAATGTACGCGTTCATATTCGCAGTAGTCCAGTGCGGCAAAGGAGATGCTGAAACCATTCTGATTGTGGTCCAGGCAGATGTCCGGTCGGTAGGAGAGGTGCTTGTCTATACTTTCGCTGTCTTGTGGGCGTGCCAACCGGTTGTGTATCTTCAAATCCTCGAAGAGCAGTGGAATTTCCCGTTTGGTACTTACGTCCATAGGGTTGAAGAAAGTCAGCCCGTGCGTACCGCCAAAAACAAGTGTCCCGTCGGGCAGGCGGCATGAAGAACGGTCGTAAAACTGATTGCCGCCTATGCCGTCGGCGGCATAGTAGTTGGTAAATTTCCCTACGGTGCGGTCATATTTGCCCAGCCCGTATTGTGTGCCTGCCCATATATTGCCTTGTGCATCTTCCTCAATGCAAGAGATGTCCCGGCAGGGTGTACCCTCTATGGTCTCGATTTTTCCGGTGGCGGCAGAATAGTGCAGCAGTCCGTTGCTGACGGTCCCAATCCATACATCTCCACGACTGTCTTCGAAGATGTCGGTAGGGATGAATACTGAACGTTGGATACAAGCTTGCCAGTCGGTGTTCTCGAATGGTACTTCAGCGCTTTCCCAATTGTCGGGATTGATTTGCATGACTGGGTTCATGAAGGCAGTGGTCCACATCTTTCCGTTGTTGCGTGGAAGGAGTCCGGGTATGAAGGTTCCCGTCCAGGAAAATACTTTTGTTTGGACAAATTCTTTTTCTTTACGCTTTTTGGCATAAAGTTTAGGGCTGTATGTACCCACCCAAATTGTTCCACAACGATCTTGTGCAAACGACAGTGGTAGGAAGATGTCATGAATAGACTCTGTCTTCAGTATGCCGTTTTTATAGCTGCATTTCATCACCTTGCTCGCATAGAGGGCCGCCAGCCAGATGTAGCCCTCATCATCTACGAATACGCGTGTGATGTCCGGTTTGTCGGTAGCGCTTTTTCCCGGAAGTCCAGCCGAGTCCACTTCTTTCACTTCGTGGCTGTCCATGTTGTAAACGTACAGCCCGTCTATCATGGTGGCCATCCAGAGATTTCGCTCCTTGTCCACTGCCACGGACAGCACTGACTTTCGGTTCAGGTATGAGCTGAGATGATTATTGGTGTTGAAACGTTCTTTATAGTTGTAACGCACGACATAGCCTTGGTCTACAGAGCCTATCCACAGGTTTTTCTGTGAGTCGGTAAACATGGTGCTTATCTTGAAGTGAGGCACTTCGAAGGGAAAACCGTTTTCGCTCTGATGTATCACGTATCCTTCCACGTAGTTGTAGAGAAACATTCCTTGTTGGTCGGTATTCAGCAGCAGGCTGTTGCTGCCGTAAGGGTGGATGTAGTTGACGTTGGCATGCAGCAGCAACGGATGGCTCCGAAGGGCTTGGGGTGTTTCCTTGAATTTGTGCGTATGTGTGTCGAACAATGTTATCTGGCGGTTTCCCGCCAGCCATAGGATTCCGTTGGTGTGCATGAAGAAGTGGGTGGGAAAAATGCCTTGCATTGGAATGGAGTCTTCCAGCGCTAGTGTGGAGGAGTTGTAGCGGCGCAGAGACAGTGGGGTCACTGCCCACAGTTTGTTGCTCTGGTCTATGAAGCAGCGGTTGTTGAAGGTATAGTTTGGGTCAAATATCTTGATGGGTACGTCAAATTTGTGTGTTTGTGGATTATATACGGCAAGGTTGTGCATCATGTTCAGAAAAATCTTTCCGTCTTTGTTCTCGAGTATTTGGATGCCGTTTTTATTGGGGAAGTCCAGTGGGATATTTTGGAAATTATCTTTGTCTGTGTATAGGCTGGTTCCATTTACGGTGACTACCCACAACCGGCCTTGTGAATCACGGAAGAGGTCGTTGATTTGATTGTCGGGTATATCCAGCGAGTCATCCGTACAGTAATACTGATGATATTCGTGTACATTATATTTGTTTACCCCTCGTGAAGTTCCTATCCAAATGTGTCCTTGTGCATCTTCGGCAAAGGCGGTGACCTTCTGATTGGAGAGGTCATTGGTGATGACGGGGCTTTCGATGCTGCCTTCCGGTGCGGGCTTTGTGTCCGACGGGTTGCATGCGGTGATTAAACACAATAGAAGTAAGTATTTAATGTATTTCATAATATATAGTGTAGACTAAAAGCATTGGCATGTCATCCATTTGTTTTGTTCAACGAATCTCTGCATTACGATGCGAAAATACTCATAAAAATTGAGAGAGAGACTGCCGGAGAGCATGTTTTGAACAAATCTGCAAACATTTGAACATTGGAGAAAGCTGTTTTGAACATCGGGGAAAGCCGTTTGGATAACGTAGAAAATCCTTCTGGGGAGAATGTGCTAATATTGCAATCATAAAAACATAAAACTAATACATAATATGAAAAAGCAATTCTTGTCAGTGTTAGCATTCTCCGCCATCCTACTTTCCTCGTGCGGAGGGACAGCTAAAATAGAGAAAGCATCTGCTTGTGGGCAGGAGGGGGAGATTACGGCTTCTTCGGCAACCGCCATTGCCGAGACCGAATCAGGAAAAGTAGCCGGATATGTGGAAAATGGTATCTATATATATAAAGGTATCCCATATGCCAAAGCCGAACGTTTTATGCCGCCCGTGGCCGCTGATAAATGGGAAGGCGTCCGCAGCAGCCGTGCCTACGGCCCTACTTGTCCGCAAGGCAAGCGCATGGGATGGTACAGCGACGAGCAGGCGTTTGCCTTCAACTGGGATGACGGTTATCCTGACGAGAATTGTCTGCGGGTGAATATCTGGACACCGGGACTGAAAGACGGGAAGAAACGCCCCGTCATGGTGTGGCTGCATGGTGGAGGTTATTCCGCCGGCAGTGGTCAGGAGCTTCCCTCGTATGACGGAACAAATCTGGCAAAGAAAGGGGATGCAGTGGTTGTGACGCTGAATCATCGTCTCAACGTCCTGGGTTTTCTCGACCTTTCCGCCTATGGCGATAAATATGCAAAATCGGGCAATGCCGGACTGCTTGATCTGGTGGCGGCACTGCAATGGGTGAATAAGAATATAGAATCCTTCGGTGGAGATGCTCGGAATGTTACCATTTTCGGTCAATCCGGTGGAGGAGGCAAGGTCTCTACGCTACTTGCCACGCCATCGGCGAGAGGCTTGTTCCATAAAGCCATTGTACAAAGCGGATCTATGCTTCGCACGATGGAGCAAAAGTATTCTCGTCGCATTGGCAGTGCCGTGATGGAAGCTTGGTCTGAAGGCTTCGCAGATAGACGAACTCTGCAAGATGCCGTATGACAAGGTGCTTGCCGCCGGTGACAAGGCGATAGCCAAAGTGCGTGCAGAGGCAGAGAAGGAGGGGGTGTCTTCCTTCATTTTTGGCTGGGCGCCTACGGTGGACGGCGATGTACTGCCCGTACAGCCTTTCGACCCTCAAGCTCCAGCACAAAGCAAGGGCATTCCGGTGATGATTGGCACTACTCTGCACGAATTTACCATGAGTACTTATGTCCCCGCTTTTCGTACCATTACCAAAGAAAAAGCGGTGGAATTCCTGCAAAAGAAATACGGCGAACGTACGGACGAGTTCCTTACCGCTTTCGAGAAAGCCTACCCCGGCTATCAGCCTAAAGATTTGGTGGATGTGGACTTCGTGTTCCGTCCCGGTGCTGTGGAGCAGGCTAAACTGAAAGCTGCGCAGCAGGGTGCTCCGGTCTATATGTACATGTTCGCGTGGGAATCGCCCGTACTTGACGGCATGTTTCGCAGCACGCACTGCATGGACATTCCCTTTGCCTTCAACAATGTAGTGCGCCACGCTTCCATGACCGGGGGTGGCGCTGAAGCACAAGCTTTGGGCGAAAAGATGAGCAGCGCGTGGTTGAACTTTGCCCGTACGGGCAATCCCAATGCCGAAGGGTTACCCGAGTGGGAACCTTATACCGCAGAAAAGGGAGCAACGATGATTTTCAATAACGATTGCCAAGTGAAGTATAACCATGACAAGGAACTGCTGGAGGTAGTGATGGCATTTCCTACACGTGGGTTCTGACACTTTCTTAAGAAACCTTTTATTATTAACATAAATCTAATTTAATCAAATGAAACAAAATCTGAAGCAAACAGCTCGGAAGAGACTTGCAGCTATGGCACTCTTCCTATTGATCTGTCTTCCTTTCAGTCTGGCACAAGCCCAGACTATAAAGGTGAACGGTAGGGTTACTGACGACCTGAATGAACCGATGATTGGCGTGAGTATCTTTGAGAAAGGCACTACCAACGGTGTCATTACGGATATGGACGGCAACTACTCTTTGTCTGTGAAAGAAGGAGCGACGATTGTCTATTCCTACATCGGCTACCTGACACAAGAAAAGAAAGCAGTGGCAGGAGTAATGAATGTGATATTGAAAGAAGACACTAAAACGCTGGATGAAGTGGTGGTGGTAGGTTACGGCGTGCAGAAGAAAAGTTCACTGACCGGTGCCGTATCTTCGGTAAAATCAGAAGATATGGAAGCACGTACCATTACCCGTGCTGAGCAGGCATTGCAGGGTAAGACTGCCGGTGTGCAGGTGCTCAGTGCATCGGCCAAACCGGGTGCTTCTCCGCAGGTACGTATCCGTGGAATAAGCTCTAACGGTTCTTGTGACCCGTTGTATGTAGTGGATGGACGTATTGCCAGCGATATTGGTGGTATCGACCCTAATGACATTGAGTCTATGGAAGTTTTGAAGGATGGTGCTTCTGCAGCTATCTATGGCGCTGCTGCCGGTAACGGTGTAGTATTGATTACTACGAAGAAAGGAAAAGGAAACGGTAAAATCACATACGATTTTCAATATACTTCACAGAGTTTGGGTAAAGTACCCGAAGTAATGAATGCTGCGCAGTACAAGGAATTCTTCTTGGAAAACAAGAAGCTTACCCAGAGTGCTTTTGATACCTATTGGGATGGAAAAACCGATACGGATTGGGTCGATGAGGCTTTTGAAAACAGTTCGATGGTACGTCATAATGTGACTTTCCAAGGTGGTAGCGACAGAGGTTCTTTCTATCTGTCATTGTCCCACCTTGATAACGACGGTATGATTGTCGGCAATGCCGATACTTATGAACGACTCACGGGAATGGTAAATGCCAGCTGGAAAATCAAACCTTGGCTGGAGGTAGGTACCAATAATCAGATTGAGCACTACAAAACTCAGTCCGTAGCCGAGGGCAATGAGTATGGTAGCATGATGCTTTCTGTATTACAATTAGACCCTCTGACCAAGCCTCTTTATCCTATTGATGACTTGCCGTTGAATATGGCTACCATCTATAAGGATCATAAGAATATGTTGGGCGATGGAAACGGCAACCTTTATGGTGTATCAGCTTTCACTGGCAATGCCGAAGCTATCAATCCTTTTGCCATGCGTGACAACTCTTATACCAAGAACAGAGGCTTTAATATCAATGGTTCTACTTATTTGAATTTTATGCCTATCAAGGGGCTTACCGTTACTTCTCGTCTTTCTTATCGTTTGGCTTCAACTTCCTCTTATGGCGTGGGGCAATCTTATTACTATACTGACAAGGCTAAACGTGATTGGGTGGAGGTTTCGGCTTCGGATTATAGCCCAACCTATTATCAGTGGGAGAACTTTTTGAACTACACCCGTTCTTTTGGCAAACACAACGCAACATTGATGTTGGGAACTTCTTATAGTCAGAGCCGTTCTTATGGCGTTAGCGGAAGTAAGAAGGGATATAATGAAGATACTACAGATATGTGGGGAAATGTGATTAACAGAGTTTCGCATTTGGGTTTCTTGCAGAATGATCCTAATTTCTTCTACTTTGCCTATGCTACATCTGATGCTGTAAAGGATGTAAGTGGTGGTGAGCCTACCTATACTCGTAAATTATCTTACTTCGGACGTTTGAATTATGACTATGCCGGAAAGTACATGGCTCAGTTCTCACTGCGTGCCGATGCTGCTGACCTCTCTGTGTTGCCAAAGAACAAACGTTGGGGCTATTTCCCGGCAGTTTCTTTGGGTTGGGTTCTTTCGGAGGAAAATTTTATGAAAGGAACTGAAGACTGGCTGTCACAATTAAAGCTCCGTGCCAGTTGGGGACAGAATGGTTCTACTGCATCATTGGGCGGTTATAAATGGAATGTATCAATTGGTGCTACCGGGCATTTGGCTGTAGGTGATAATAATAATTTCTCTTACATCAATGGTTATGCTCCCTCTGCTACCGGTAATGACGGACTTAAATGGGAAACTTCTGAACAAACCAATATAGGTATTGATGCCCGTTTCTTGAATAGCCGTTTGACTGTTACAGCCGATTATTTCCATAAAAAGACAAAAGACCTGATTGTTTCGGGCATTAAGGCTTCAACTGTAGTAGGTAACAGTTTCTCGCCAGTTAATGCCGGTAATATTACGAACAAGGGGTTTGAATTGGAACTGGGATGGCAAGATCGTATTGGTGACTTTGCTTATGGTGTCCGTGCCAACGTTGCTACATTGAAGAATAAAGTGACCAAGATGCATGAGTCTTTATCAAGTATTGATGGGGCTACTTATGTGACTTATGGAGCCATTACTCGTTTTGAGGTAGGTAAGCCCGCGTGGTATTTTTATGGTTATGATTTCATGGGTGTGGATTCAAAAACCGGTGAGCCAATCTTTAGAGATATTGATGGTGTAGAAGGTATTACGGATAATGATAAGACAGAAATTGGTAAGGGAATTGCCGACTATACTTATGGTATTACCTTGAATGCAGCTTGGAAGGGATTTGATTTTATCTTGTTTGGTACGGGTTCTCAAGGTAACGATGTGTTCTGTGGCTTGAACCGTGTGGATTACAATTTGAATCAGCTGACTTATTTTACAAAAAACCGCTGGACAGAAAGCAATCGCAATGGGAAGACTCCTGCATCAGGCGCTACAGATTATACCAAGTATCTGACTTCTTCCGGTTGTGTATTTGACGGTTCTTATTTTAAAATTAAACAGATTCAGTTAGGTTATTCTTTCCCGAAGCAACTGATTAAGAAGGTAGCAATTGAAAATCTACGTATATATGGCTCACTTGAGGACTTCTTTACTTTTACAGACTATCCTGGTTTTGACCCTGAAGTTACCGGTGTCGGAAATTCATTAGGTGTGGATAAAGGTAGTTATCCTAATTCAAAGAAGGTTGTTCTTGGTTTGAGTGTGACATTCTGATTTTTATGAACTTATTAAAATGAAAAACATATGAAATTAAGATATTCTTTAATGCTCGGAGCGCTCCTTATATTGGCTGGCACTTCGTGTGAAGACAAATTGGATATACCTCAAAAAGGTGTATTGGACTTTTCCACTTATTATAAAACTGACGAACAAGCTCAAGCAGCGGCTGATGCGCTTTATATACAACTCAAGGGTACATACTATAACTATACGATGATGAAGAATGCCCTTTCGGACGATGTTTGGGCAGGTGGTGGTGGTCGTAATGACAATGCAGAGCTGGAAGGCTGTAATGAATATTCATTTGGCTCAGACCAAAGTTTTATCGGAGGCGTATGGGAAAGCTACTATCAGCTTATTTATAAGGCGAATGTGATTCTGGGACGTGTTGAGCCTGATACTGATTTGAAGAAGAAGGCTTGTGCTGAAGCCAAGTTCTTCCGTGCTTTTGCTTATTTTGATTTAGTTTCTATGTGGGGTGATGTACCATTGGTAGACCATGAACTTGATAAATCCGAATATCAGTTGGCTCGTTCGCCTAAGGCTGATATTTGGGCGTTGATAGAGCGGGACCTGACTGAAGCTATCAATTCAGGACTCTTGGAGGAAAAGAAGAGTGTAGATGATAAAACGACATGGCGTGTTACCAAGCAGTTGGCACAAGCTATATTGGGTAAAGCTTATTTATGGCAAGAAAAATTCCATGAAGCTGCTGTTGTCTTGAATGAAGTTAGAGCTAGTGGTAAGTATAAACTTTATGATGGAAATTATGAGGATATCTTGACCTACAAGGCTGAGTATAATTGTGAAAGTATGCTCGAAAGTAACCGTATTTTTGATGCAAGTAATTCCATGGATGAGTTCAGTTTCTTTGAGGTGATGAATCATTGGCGCACTGATAAGTTGGATATGTCTGGCTCTAACAATCAGTTTAATGGTACCGGATGGGGATTTATGGTTCCTCAGAAAAAGTTGTATGATGCATTTGTTCAGGAAGAGGGTGTAGATGGTTATCGGTTGAATCAGACAATGAAAACCTATGACCAAATTTCTCAATTGGGTGTCAAGGTTGCCAAAGGGCAGAGTTTGATTAATGAAGGTTATTTCATGTGGAAGCGTCGCTTCTCGAATGTAGAATCTCCTGCTGGGTTCTGGTGTTCATATAATAACTATCGTTGGATGCGTTATGCTGAAGTCTTGTTACTGGCGGCTGAAGCAAACCTGAAGGATGGCAATCAATCCGAAGCTGATGCTTGCTTGAATGAGGTGCGTCAGCGTGCAAGATTGGATGCAAAGACGGCTACCTTGGATGCCATTAAATTGGAAAAGAGACTGGAACTCTGTTCTGAATATACCCGTTATCAGGATATTATCCGTTGGAAAGATGCGGAGGCTTTGCTTAAGGATCAGGGTGAAAGAACACCTATCTTGTCAAATAAGGCAGGAAAAGATGAGCCGGATAATGTAGCGGTAGAATACATTCAGTATAACAAGGATAAAACGCGTTATGGTTTCAAGGAAAGACATTATTTGTTGCCTATTCCGGCAAAGGAGATCCGTTTGAATCCGAATATGGAACAAAATGCAGGTTGGTAAAGCGTATAAAGAATCAAAATCTAACTTCGTCATCTGATGCAGATAGACAAAATTAGATTTTTCTAACTGATTAATTGTTTGTAGAAGAAGTCCCCCGTGGGAATCAGCTAATTGTACGGGGGCTTCTTTTGTAGCTTTTTAAATATAATATATATGAGAAGATTGTCAATTACTTTATTTTCACTCTGTCTGGCATCTGCTTTGACTGCACAGGTGACCGGTTCGAATCAGTCAGTCAGACTGCGTGCCGACAATATCGACGAAGTGGTCAGTGCCATGACCCTCGAAGAGAAGGTACACCTCGTCATCGGTTGTGGAATGTCGATGGGAAGTGATACCAAGTTTCCAGGAACAGCGGGACGTACTTACGACATTCCCCGACTGGGTATCCCTTCCGCCTATCTTGCCGACGGACCGCACCGGTTGGCGATGGCTGCCAAGCGGGAATTCGACAGCCGTACTTATCATGCTACGGAATTCCCTTCCAGCACCACGGTGGCAGCTACTTTCAATCCGGATGCAGCCCATAAGGTGGGACGTACTTTGGGTATGGAAGTGAAGGATTATGGTTTGGATGTGTTGCTGGCACCGGGTGTCAACCTGATGCGAAATGTGCTTTGTGGACGTAACCATGAATATTATTCGGAAGATCCGGTGTTGGCTGGTAAAATGGCTGCTGCCTATATCAACGGAGTCCAGAGCCGGGGGACAGGTACCTGCCTGAAACACTTTGCCGTGAACAACCAGGAGACCAACCGCAATAACAACGATTCTCATCTGACACAGCGCCCCTTGCGCGAGCTGTATTTGAAGTGCTTCGAGATTGCTGTCAAAGAGTCTCAGCCCTGGAGCGTGATGACCGCCTACAATAAGGTGAACGGCAAATATACCTGCGAGGACCGCGAACTGACAGAGGACATCCTCCGCGACGAATGGGGATTCAAGGGACTGGTGATGTCCGACTGGAATGCCGGAAAAGATGCCGTGACCTCCATCGTAGCAGGAAACGACATGCTGCAACCGGGGCAAGACCGCCAGTATAAAGCTATTTTGGAAGCCGTAGAGAACGGTACACTGGATTTGGCACTCCTCGACCGCAGCGTGAAGCGTGTGCTGGAGTTTGTGGTCAAGAGCCATACCTTTGCCGGCTACGAGTATCCCAATAAAACCGATTTGGAGGCTCATGCGCAAGTAGACCGTGAGATAGGTGCGGAAGGTATCGTGCTGCTGGATAACAAGCAGGCGCTACCCATGGCTGCCGGCATCAAAAAAGTGGCCCTTTATGGAACTACTTCCTATGACATGGTTCCTGCCGGCATGGGCTTTGGCAGTACGGGCATCGGCTATTACACGGTTTCTATGGTAGAAGGTTTGCGCAATGCGGGTTACATCGTGGACAAAGAATTGCTGAATCGCTACAAGAAGCATATGGCCGACGAGCAGAAACGGCTTTTTCCTCACGGAAAACCGCCTTTCGCCTTTACTCCGCTGCCCCGTGCCGAGGAGTTCCTGCCCACTGCCGAGGAACTGGCTGCACAAGTGAAGGCCAACGACATTGCCGTGCTTACGCTGGGGCGTGTCAGTGGCGAGGGCTGTGACCGCCGTGTGGAAGATTTCCTCCTGAAGGAGAACGAATTGGCTCTGATTAAGCAAGTGTCTGCCGCTTATCATGCTGCAGGCAAGAAACTGGTGGTGGTTCTCAACATCTGCAGCCCGGTGGAGACTGCTTCTTGGAAGGGACTGGCAGATGCAGTGGTTTGTGCCTTCCAGCCGGGACAAGAGGTGGGTAATTGTATCACGGACATCCTGACCGGAAAGGTGAATCCTTCGGGCAAGTTACCCATGACGTTTGCCGTGAAATATGGCGATGCGCCGTCGGATGCTAACTTCCCTTTTGATTACGAGTTCAAGATGCCGTCGTTTGCTATGGGTACCGGCATGAACTTCAAGTCCGAAAAGAAAGAGGAGAAACCGAAGGAACCGGAGAAAAATGTGGATTTCACCAACTATGAAGAGGGAATCTATGTGGGTTATCGCTATTTCGACACTTTCGGTAAAGAGGTTTCCTATCCGTTCGGTCATGGTTTGAGCTATACTGCTTTTGACTATGCGGTAGAGAACGCCAAAATGGATGCCGATCGCTGTGAGTTGAAAGTGAGCGTGAAGAACATCGGCAAGGTGGCAGGGCGTGAAGCTGTACAACTCTATGTGAAAGCTCCGAATGGGGGACTTGACAAGCCTGCCAAGGAGTTGAAGGCCTTCGGCAAAACTGCCTTGCTCCAGCCGGGCGAGAGCCAGACACTGATTCTGACTTGGAACGTGATGGACATGGCTTCCTTTAATGAGAAAAACAGCTCTTGGGAGTTGGCTAAGGGTGAATATCAGTGGATGGTTGCCGCATCTTCGGCCGATGTGCGTTGCACAGCGGTACAGAGGGTGACAAAGGCACGCAAGCAGAAAGTGCATGATGCCATGCGGGCGCAAGTGCCTGTGGCTGTGTATCCGATGGTGAAGAGATGAGGGGGATATGCGTGAAAAAACTGATATATATCAATTAGTTTTAGAGTGGAAAACGCTTATTTTGTAGTACATTTTTAAATCGATACCATGAAAAGATTGATACTCTCTCTTTTTGCCGTCTGCTTGCTGTGGATGGCAAATGCACAAAATCCTGCATGGGGACCGCAAAGCAAGGTAGTGACCGACAGCATCTACAGCCAGGTATTGAAAGCACACCGTGCCTACACCATCTATCTGCCGCAAAGCTATAGCAATGAAACGGATAGGAAATATCCTATCCTCTATTTGCTGCACGGCATGTCGGGGGTGAATACCAGTTGGTTTACAGACCAACGTGTGAAGGACGTGATGGACCAGTTGGTGGCATCGGGCGAGGCTTGCGAGATGATTATCGTCAGCCCTAATGCCGGAGGCAATCCGGCTACTTGCTGGAACGGCTACTTCAACATGCCGGGCTGGGCTTACGAAGATTTCTTCTATAAGGAGTTCCTTCCTTATATAGAGAAGACTTACCGGGTGAAAGGTGATAAGCGGCATCGTGCCATTGCCGGACTTTCTATGGGCGGAGGTGGAACGGCAAGCTATGCACAGCGCTATCCGGATATGTATTGTGCTGCTTATGCTATGAGTGCTTTGATGAACATCCCCGTTAGTGGTGAGGAGGTGGGAAGAGACCCCGACCCCACAAACAAGATGGCTGTACTGACGCGTTCTGTGCAGGAGCATAGTTGCATCAGGTATGTGGCTGAGGCAGATGTTGCGCGTAAGGCACAGCTTCGTACTGTACAGTGGTTTGTGGATTGCGGAGACGATGACTTTCTGCTGGACCGTAATATAGAGTTTTTCCAGGTGATGCGTAATGCCGGTATCCCTTGCCAGTTCCGTGTGCGGGATGGCGGACATACCAGCGAATATTGGCATTCGGCACTTTATATGTGCCTGCCTTTTGTAAGTCGCTGCTTTGCTAAATAACAAGAAGCTAATTCATTTAATATAAGAAATTATGAAAAGATTATTAAGTTTGGCAGCGATGCTGCTGGTCTGCTGTGTCACCCTTTTTGCACAGCAAGCTCTTTGGGGAGGTGCGGCAGTTGTCTCTCCTGATATTCATGACGACAACACGGTTACTTTTCGCTTGAAAGCTCCTAAGGCTGTAAGGGTGCAGATTACCGGTGATTTTCTGCCTCCACAAACTATTAAGACTCCTCGTGGCGATTATGATGCACCGGGCATTGCCGATTTGACAGAGGGGAAGGATGGCGTTTGGGAATTTACTACTCCCGAACCATTGAAGCCGGAACTTTATGGATACTCCTTTATTGTGGACGGATTGAGAATGATGGACCCGAGCAATGTTTACATGATTCGGGATGTGGCTACCGTGACCAATGTATTTATCATCGGTGGTGACCGTGCCGATTTGTATAAAGTGAATAAGGTACCCCATGGAACGGTAAGTCGCATGTGGTACAATAGTCCTTCGCTGGGAATGGACCGCCGTCTGACGATTTACACTCCGGCTGGTTATGAAACCAGCGGCAAGCGTTATCCGGTATTTTATCTGCTTCATGGTGCAGGTGGTGATGAGGAAGCTTGGATTGCTCTTGGCCGTACTTCGCAGATATTGGATAATCTCATTGCACAAGGCAAGGCTAAACCTATGATTGTGGTGATGACTAACGGCAATGCTTGGCAAGATGCTGCTGCAGGTGAATCTCCCAAGGGTTTTGTTGCCCCCTCCATGCGTCCCGACGAAAGAGCGAAGGTGGCGGAAGGTGCTTTTGAACTCTCGTTCCCCGAAATCGTGAAGTTCGTGGAGAAGAATTTCCGCACTCTTGCCAATAAGAAGAACCGTGCCATTGCCGGGCTTTCTATGGGTAGTTTCCACTCTTGCAATATTTCCAAGTATTACCCGGACATGTTCGACTATGTAGGTCTTTTCTCCGGTGCAAGTACCGGAAACGATAAATCGACTTGTCCGGTCTATACCGACTTCGAAGGTAAGCTGAAGACTCAGTTTGCCAAGAAACCGGCTCTTTACTTCATCGCATGCGGCAAGACGGACTTTGTTTATAAAGGTGTGGCCGATTTTCGCAAGTTGCTTGACGACAATGGTTATAAGTACGAGTATCTTGAAACGGGCGAGGGACATATCTGGAGGAACTGGCGAATCTATCTGACGGAGTTCGCGCCGAAGTTGTTCAAATAAGAGGATTTGGTATAACTAATTTAATAACAAAATAACATACGTATCATGAAAAGAATTTCTATTTTGTCAGCTCTGTTGCTGATGTGTGCGATGACTTTCGCGCAACAAGCTCTCTGGGGAGGCGCTCCCGTGGTCTCACCTGAGATACACGACAACAATACAGTAACTTTCCGCTTGAAGGCGCCGAAAGCCGTAAAGGTGCAAGTAACCGGCGACTTCCTGCCTACGCAGAAAATCAAGACTCCTTTTGGTGAGTTTGATGGTCCGGGTGTGGCAGATTTGAAAGAGAACAAGGACGGTGTGTGGGAATTCACTACTCCCGAACCGCTGAAACCGGAACTCTACAGCTACACTTTCCTGGTAGACGGACTGAAGATTAACGACCCTGCCAACGTCTATATGATTCGAGACGTGGCAAGCGTGACGAATGTATTCATCATCGGTGGTGACGAGCGCATCGATCTCTACAAAGTGAATAAGGTTCCTCATGGAACGGTATCTAAGGTATGGTACAACAGCCCTACGCTGGGTATGGACCGCCGCCTGACTGTCTATACGCCTGCCGGATATGAGACAAGCGGCAAGCGCTACCCCGTCTTCTACCTGCTGCACGGCATGGGTGGCGACGAGAACGCATGGAGCGAACTGGGACGTACGGCACAGATTCTGGATAACCTCATCGCCCAAGGCAAGGCCAAGCCGATGATTGTAGTGATGACCAACGGCAACGCCGCATTGGAAGCAGCTCCGGGTGAATCTTCACTGGGCTTTGCCGCTCCCAACATGAATCTGCCCAAGACGATGGAAGGCTCTTTCGAAACGGCTTTCCCCGACGTGGTGAAATTCATTGATAAGACTTACCGTACACAGGCCAACAAGAAGGGGCGTGCCATTGCTGGTCTCTCTATGGGAGGTTTCCACTCCATGCACATCTCCAAGCAATATCCGGACATGTTCGACTATGTAGGGCTGTTCTCGGCTGCCATCATGCCCAACAAAGATGTGAAGTCTCCGATTTATGACAACCTTGAAGCCAAACTGAAAACCCAGTTTGCCAAGAAACCGTCACTCTATTACATCGCTATCGGTAATAAAGACTTCTTGTTCCAGGCCAATAACGACTACCGCAAGATGTTGGACGAGAAGGGTTACAAATATGAATATTATGAAACCGGAGAAGGTCATATCTGGAAGAACTGGCGTATTTACCTGACAGAATTCGCACCGAAGATATTTAAATAAGATTATGAAGAAGAATATCATATCCATGGCAGCAGCAATGGCTGTTTTGTCAGCTTGCGGACCGGGTGTGCCGCAGCTTGGAAAGTCCTCTCTGGATGAGGTGATTGGCGCCATGACCTTGGAAGAAAAGGCGCATCTGGTAGTGGGTACCGGTATGGCAGGCTTCTCGGGTGACAGTGCCGTAATCGGTGCAACGAGAAAGCTGGTGCCGGGTGCGGCAGGAACCACATACCCGATTGAACGCCTCGGTATTCCCGCTGTGGTGCTGGCTGATGGTCCCGCCGGACTGCGTATCGACCCCAAGCGTGAGGGGGATTCGGCTACGTACTATTGTACTCATTTCCCTATCGGAACTTTGCTCGCCTCTACCTGGGACCAGGAACTGGTGGAAAGTGTAGGTCAATCCATCGGTAACGAAGTGCTGGAATACGGTGCGGACGTGCTGTTGGCTCCGGCGCTGAACATTCACCGTAACCCGCTTTGCGGACGTAACTTCGAGTATTATTCCGAAGACCCGTTGGTGTCGGGTAAGATTGCCGCCGCCTACGTACGTGGTGTGCAGAGCAACGGTGTGGGTACCAGTATCAAGCACTTTGCTGTGAACAACCAGGAAACCAACCGTATGGCTACGGATGCGCATGTATCTCCACGCGCCTTGCGCGAAATCTACTTGAAAGGATTCGAGATTGCCGTGAAGGAATCCGCTCCTTGGACCGTGATGTCCTCATACAACTACCTGAACGGTGTCTACACTTCGGAAAACAAGGAGTTGCAGACAACCATGTTGCGCGACGAATGGGGCTTCAAGGGTATGGTGATGACCGACTGGTTTGGCGGCAAGGATGCCGTGGCACAGATGGTGGCAGGCAATGACATGTTGCAGCCCGGTCTGCCCAAGCAGTACGAAGCCATCGTGAAGGGTGTGCAGGACGGAGCGTTAGATGAAGCCATCCTCAATCAGAATGTGAAGCGTATTCTGGAGATGATTCTCCAGACTCCCCACTTCAAGGGATATAAATACTCCAACAAGCCTGATTTGAAGGCGCATGCTGCCGTTACTCGCCAGTCGGCAACGGAAGGTATGGTATTGCTGAAGAACGATAACGGTGCTCTGCCGCTGGCTGCCGACGTGAAGAACGTGGCACTCTTCGGTTGCACTTCCTACGATTTCATTGCAGGCGGTACAGGTTCGGGCAACGTGAACCGCGCTTATACCGTTTCGCTATTGGACGGCTTGAAGAATGCCGGCTATGTGGTGGATGAAGCGCTGAAGAATAGCTATGAAGCTTACCTGAAAGCCGAGAAAGAACGTCTGTCCAAAGATAAGAAAGAGTGGTTCATGCCCGATACCCGTCCGGCTGAGATGGCTGTTTCCGCACAAGTCATCCGCGAGCAGGCTGCCAAGGCCGATGTGGCACTGGTGACGCTGGGACGTACCTCCGGTGAGTTCCTTGACCGTATGGTAGCCGACTTCAACCTCACCAAAGAGGAACAGAACATGTTGAAAGCTGTGTCCGATGTTTTCCACGCTGCCGGAAAGAAGGTAGTGGTGGTGCTCAATATCGGTGGTGTGATTGAAACTGCTTCTTGGAAATCTGCTCCCGATGCCATTCTTTGTGCATGGCAGGCAGGCCAGGAGGGAGGAAACAGTGTGGCTGACGTGCTGAGTGGCAAGGCTTCTCCTTCGGGCAAGCTGACAATGACTTTCCCGGTGAAGTTTGAAGATGCTGCTTCTTCCGACAACTTCCCGATAGACATGCGTGTAAGCACCGACCTTATGAACAAAGGCGGGAAGAAGAACGACGTGAAGAACGTGGACTATACCAATTACGAAGAGGACATCTACGTGGGTTACCGTTACTTCGACACCTTCGGCAAGCAGGTTTCCTATCCTTTCGGTTACGGTCTTTCCTATACCACTTTTGCTTACGACAAGGCTGCTGTCAAGGCAGACAACGGTGTCTATACCGTGTCTGTAGAAGTGAAGAACACCGGTAAGGTAGCAGGCAAGGAAGTGGTTCAGCTTTATGTATCCGCTCCCGATGCTGCAGACGCCAACAAACCCGAAAAGGAACTGAAAGCTTTCGCCAAGACCAAGGAACTGAAACCGGGCGAAACTACTGTGGTGACGCTGAAAGTGAATGCTGCCGACCTGGCTTCCTACGATGAGGCTGCATCGGCATGGGTGGTAACTCCCGGAAACTACAAGTTCCTCGTCGGGGCTTCCTCACGCGACATCAAGGCTACGCTGGAGGCTGAAGTAGCTGCCGCAACGCAGAAGACGAACAACATCTTGAAACTTCAGGAACCGATGAGCCTCTTGAAGAGATGAGAGTAGGATTGTCTGAAAAGATAACAAATCATACCCTAAAAAACATCCTGTTGTACCCTTTGGTATGGCAGGATGTTCTTATCTTTGTGCCTCGTATAAACAGATAGTGCAACTATTATAAACCAATATCACAACCATGAATAAAAAGTTAATCTTATCTTTAGCCCTATCAGGGTTAGTGCTTACTGCTACGGCGCAGACCACTGTTGCGCCTGCCATTCCAAGAGACGAGAAAATAGAACAGCAGATTGAGACTTTGCTGAAGAAGATGACGCTTGACGAGAAAGTCGGTCAGATGTGCGAACTCACTATCGACCTCCTGCAGAAACGCGCCAATCCCTTTGCCGGCCTCGACCCGAAGAACATCACGGTGAAGGACCTGCAAAAAATCATCAAGAGATACAAGCTTGAAAAGGAATTCAAGCTGGGCAAGGAGATGCCTTCGCAGGATGTGATGATGAAGCTCTATATGCGTATCCAAGGCATTGAGAATGCCAAGGGCTTCCAGTTGGATGAGGCGATGCTCGACTCTGTCATCGGAAAATACAAAGTAGGCTCCATCTTGAACGTGCCCAACGGTGTGGCACAGAGCGTGGAGAAGTGGCAGGAAATCATCAAACGCATTCAGGAGAAATCCATGGAGGTGATGGGTATTCCTTGTGTGTACGGTGTAGACCAGATACACGGAACTACCTATACGCTGGGTGGTACTTTCTTCCCGCAAGGCGTCAATATGGGAGCTACCTTCAACCGTGAACTGACACGTGAAGGTGCACGCATCTCCGCTTATGAAACAAAGGCGGGAAGCATTCCCTGGACGTATGCCCCGGTGACCGACCTCGGGCGTGACCCGCGCTGGCCGCGTATGTGGGAAAACTATGGTGAAGACGCCTACGTCAATGCCGAAATGGGACGTGAAGCCGTTATCGGTTTCCAGGGAGAGAACCCCAACCTGATTGGCGGGAACAACGTTGCCGCTTGTATGAAGCATTATATGGGTTATGGTGTCCCCGTTTCCGGTAAGGACCGTACGCCGTCTTCCATCACCGAGCAGGATATGCGTGAGAAGCATTTTGCTCCTTATCTGGAAATGGTGAAGGCAGGTGCCCTCTCCGTGATGGTGAACTCCGCCATGAACAACGGCCTGCCTTTCCATGCCAACTATGAGCTGCTGACCAAGTGGCTGAAAGAAGACCTCAACTGGGACGGTATGATCGTGACCGACTGGGCGGACATCAACAACCTTTATAGCCGCGACCACATTGCCAAGGACAAGAAGGAAGCCATCAAGCTCGCCATCAATGCCGGTATCGACATGTCTATGGACCCGTACGACTGGAAGTTCTGTACACTCTTGAAGGAGCTGGTGGAAGAAGGTGAAGTTTCCATGAGCCGTATAGACGATGCTGTACGTCGTGTGCTGCGTTTGAAGTACCGTCTCAACCTATTTGAAAAGCCCTATTATGACTTGAAAGACTTCCCGTTGTTCGGTAGTGCGGAACATGCCGCTGCTGCATTGCAGGCTGCCGAAGAGTCTTTGGTACTCCTGAAGAATACAGACGGTATATTGCCGTTGGCAAAAGGCAAGAAACTGCTGGTTACCGGTCCGAATGCCAATTCCATGCGTTGCCTCAACGGTGGCTGGTCCTATTCATGGCAGGGCGACAAGGCCGACGAGCATGCAAGCCAATACAATACGATTCTTGAAGCCTTCACCAATAAATTCGGTGCGGACAATATCATTTACGAAGCCGGTGTCACTTATAAGCAAGGTGGCAACTGGTGGGAAGAAAACACTCCGGAGATAGAGAAAGCTGTAGCTGCCGCTGCCGGTGCCGACTACATCGTTGCCTGCATCGGTGAGAACTCTTACTGCGAGACTCCGGGTAACCTGACGAACCTCTTCCTCTCCCAGAACCAGCTCGATTTGGTGAAGGCTCTTGCCAAGACCGGGAAGCCCATCATTCTGGTGTTGAACGAAGGTCGTCCTCGCCTGATTGCTGACATCGAGCCTTTGGCTAAGGCTGTTGTCAATACTATGCTTCCGGGCAACTACGGCGGTGATGCGTTGGCAAACCTCATTGCCGGTGACGCCAACTTCAGCGGAAAGATGCCTTTCACTTATCCGAAGGAAATCAACTCTCTGATTACGTACGACTACAAACCGTGCGAACACATCGGCAAGCAGATGGAAGGTGCTTATAACTACGATGCGCAAGTATCTGTACAGTGGGCGTTCGGTTATGGATTGAGTTATACTACTTTTGCATACAGTAACCTCAAGGTGGATAAGTCGGACTTTACCGCTGATGATGTGCTTACTTTCACTGTAGATGTGAAGAATACCGGTGACCGTGTCGGCAAGGAGAGCGTGTTGCTCTTCAGCAGTGACCTCGTTGCCTCCCTTACTCCCGATACCCGCCGTCTTCGCGCTTTCGAGAAAGTGGAACTGAAACCGGGCGAGACAAAGACCGTGACTCTGAAACTGAAAGGCTCCGACCTTGCTTTCGTAGGCTATGATGGCAAGTGGATTCTGGAGAAAGGTGACTTCCGCATCCAGACGGGTGACCAAACGGTGAACGTGGTTTGTACGGATACCAAGAAGTGGGAGACTCCGAATAAGTGATACGACAAGGTCTTTTAGACCTTTAGAACCATAGTAAAAGGGCCGATAGCATGAAACAAGCTATCGGCCTTTTATTTTTCCGCGTTGTCTTTCAACAGTATCTTCTTTCCGTTTGTATCTCCTTACTTCTTTTCCTGAAACAATAGAGATTGTATGCTTGAGATGTACATCTCATGTTGTCCGAGATGCACATCTCGTTGTGCTTGACATGTGCATCTCATGCAGTATGGAACGTGATAATTCATTTCATAAAGTATAAGCTTCTGTCTCATAAGATTATATGTTTTACCCCTTATCTTGAAGTGTTGAAAGGGTGTGTTTGTAATATAATTCCCGTTTGAACCGTTAAATCAATCTTTTTTTCTCTAATATTTTGTAGTCGAACAGATTATTTATATCTTTGCAACCGAAAACGGATGAAAGGTGGAGGGGCGATTAAGCTCCTCTTTTTTGTTCCTAATGGTTAATCTATGATAGAAAAGAAAACTGTTTGTCAGATTGTTGACGAGTGGCTGGCAGGAAAGGACTACTTCCTTGTGGAGGTGACAATCAGCCCGGATGACAAGATTTTGGTGGAAATAGACCACAAAGAAGGTGTTTGGATTGAGGACTGCGTAGAGCTGAGCCGCTACATCGAGTCCAAGTTGAACCGTGAGGATGAGGATTATGAGTTGGAAGTCGGTTCGGCCGGCATCGGACAGCCCTTCAAGGTACTGCAGCAGTACATTAACCACATCGGCAAGGAAGTGGAAGTGCTGGCAAAGGACGGCCGCAAGCTCAGCGGCGTGTTGAAGGAAGCCGACGAACAGCATTTCGTCGTGACCATTCAGAAGAAAGTGAAAGAGGAAGGTGCCAAGCGTCCCAAGCTGGTGGACGAGGACTTGACCTTTACGTATGAAGAGATAAAATACACTAAATACTTAATCAGTTTTAAATAAGACTATGGCCAAAAAAGTAGAAACTGTCAGCTTGATAGATACATTTTCGGAATTTAAGGAACTGAAGAATATCGACAGAACCACGATGGTAAGCGTACTCGAGGAGTCGTTCCGTAGTGTGATTGCGAAAATGTTCGGTACCGATGAGAATTACGACGTAATTGTAAACCCGGACAAGGGTGACTTCGAAATATGGCGTAACCGTGAGGTAGTGGCAGACGAGGATTTGGAAAACCCGAACCTGCAGATTGCATTGTCCGAAGCACAAAAGATTGATGCTTCTTATGAAGTGGGCGAGGAAGTGACGGATGAAGTTATCTTCGCGAACTTCGGTCGCCGTGCCATCTTGAACTTGCGCCAGACACTGGCCTCCAAGATATTGGAACTGGAGAAAGATAGTATTTACAACAAATACATTGATAAAGTGGGTACCATCATCAATGCGGAAGTCTACCAGATTTGGAAGAAAGAGATGCTGCTGCTCGATGATGAAGGCAACGAACTGTTGCTGCCCAAGACCGAACAGATACCGAGTGACTTCTACCGCAAGGGCGAGACCGCCCGCGCCGTAGTGGCACGTGTGGACAACAAGAATAATAATCCGAAGATTATCCTAAGCCGTACGTCGCCCGTCTTCCTGCAACGTCTGTTCGAAATGGAAGTACCCGAAATCAATGACGGACTGATTACCATCAAGAAGATTGCCCGCATCCCCGGCGAGCGTGCCAAGATTGCCGTTGAGAGCTACGATGACCGTATCGATCCGGTAGGTGCTTGCGTGGGTGTGAAGGGTAGCCGTATTCATGGTATTGTCCGCGAGCTTCGCAACGAGAATATCGACGTTATCAACTATACGTCCAATATCCAGTTGTTTATACAGCGTGCCTTGAGCCCTGCCAAGATTTCTTCCATCCGCTTGAACGAGGAAGAACGCAAGGCTGAAGTGTTCTTGAAACCCGAAGAGGTGTCGCTGGCTATCGGTAAAGGCGGTTTGAATATCAAGCTGGCCAGTATGTTGACTGAGTACACCATTGACGTATTCCGCGAATTGGATGAAGCGGTAGAGGATGAAGATATCTACTTGGATGAATTCCGCGATGAGAT
>ENA-OPCY01000560-OPCY01000560.1-human-gut-metagenome-genome-assembly--contig:-NODE-560-length-27214-cov-2.538901_pt1 | contig 27214 bp, 26 predicted proteins | sample MGYA00241568_ERZ501487 | MGnify/ENA primary metagenome ERZ501487 (study PRJEB25962, sample SAMEA2042574) | human gut metagenome | biome: human gut; feature: human-associated habitat; material: faeces... | reverse complement strand
AATTTAATTATGTTTACACGCTTTTTATTTAAACCGCATAAATATATTAAAGTCATACTAGCTATACTTTTAGGTGTTATAGTAATTACTTCATTTTCAAGTTGTGCAATAAAAAATAACAGCGAACAAAATCATCTTGTTTATTACACATTAAATGATGAAGACTCTCTGTCTTGGATTATAGAAAAATATAATAAATACTGTATAAACAGTAATAATCCGTCTTTCCAAATTGAGGTAGTTAAATTTAATTCTGAACAAGAAATGTCAACGCAGATATCAACTGAAATTATGGCAGGAAGTGGACCTGATATTATTTCACTTAGTCAAAAATTGCCTTTTGAAAAATTAATTGAAAGCCGTTCATTAATGAATATTTATGATTTGCTAAAAGATGATAATTCTTCAAATGCTATAAATCTTGATGATTATAACGTTAACATACTCAACGCAGGTGTTTTTGATGACAGTTTATATATTGTACCGCTTTTTTATGGAGTTGATGTATTGGTATCTACAGAAGATAGATTAAATGATTTCGACATAAAAGAAAATAACGGCTTTTCTTTGACATACAGTAATTTTTCCGATGTATTTAAAAATTATTTTGCAAATGATAAAGGATATTCATTCGTATCTAATGAGTTGTCAGATTTTTGGTGGTTTGATTATCCTATGCAACTCTTTTGCAGATTTTTAAACAGCTATGTTGATTTTGAAAATAAAGCTGTGTATTTTGATACCGATGAATTTAAAGATAATTTAGATGCAATGACGCAGATGCTGAAGATATCTCAAAAAAACAATACAAATGAATTGTTTGACGGATTGTATATAAATCGGTCATTTCCGTTGATGACAGGAAATTATTCTTATTATCAATCTATAAATGAAACACCCGTAGTTTTTCGTGGATTGACAAAAAACAAAGATGTTAATTCCGCACACATACAGGTTGGATATGCAATTAATAATAATACGCAACTAAAGGAGCAAGCACTTGCGTTTATAAAATATACTCTTAGTGATGAGATTCAAGAAATTGGTGCAACAGCATCAGGAAGTCTGAGCTTTCCTGTGAATATGTCTGTTTACGATAATGCTAAGCTTGTTGCCGGTTCGAGAACGGATGATAACGATGAAATTATTGGGATAGACAACGAGTTTATGAAAGCATATATTGACATTGCCGATAATGTAAACTCTTGTACGCTATATCGTGATGTATCTCATTCGTATTACAATTCTACGGTTATAGGTGATATTGTCGATAAATATTTAAACGGGGATATTTCAAAGGAAAAGTTTATTCGTCAACTCACAGCGGCAACGGAAATTTATTTGACTGAATAGACTGGTATATTATGATTAGATTCAAATGTATATTACAAAATGATGAAACAGATTGCGGTCCGGCTTGTCTGGCCGCAATTTTTAGAAAATATGGTTTAAAGGTTTCAATAGCAAAAATCCGTGATATTGCGGGAACAGACAGACAGGGAACAAGTGCGTATGGTCTTGTTAGGGTGATTGAACACTATGGATTTCAGCAAAAGGTTGTAAGAACTGTTACTTAAAAGATTTAATTATCTTTCAGATGAACAAAAGCAGCAGATTAACATTACGCTCTATGCTTCGCTGATTCTTTCTAATGTACATTTTTACAAAGAAGATTTTCTAAATATTCTGACTGCAAAGACAGAATTTCAGCGCAAAAGGCAATGTCACATTGGATTAATAGTGCTTCAAACTGTGGCATACCTTAAATTCAAAAGTTCGCCAAAACTATGGTTAATTGGCTGACGGGTATCCTTAATTCATTTACATCAAATATCTCATACGGTTTTTCGGAAGTCTGTAACAACAAGATTAAAGTACTCACGCGTAACGCTTATGGTTTCACCAACTTCAAGTGCTTCCGTAATCGCATTCTTCATATTTTCTCACACCAAAATCAAAAATAAGTGGCAACTTAATTATCATCACTTGTTTAAATCAATTTTTCTTTTTACGGTTTTACCCCAGTTATTGACATAGAGCCTAAAAAATTGTGATAGGATAGTTGTTGCCTATGGTGAGGACCTTATTTTATTCAAAAATTTTCAACTTCATTTTACAACACACGATAAAATAATATGTAATGTTGTTTAAAATATTTGCTTACGAAATGCTGTCTGTTTGTTCAAAATTTAAAATATTTTGTAAATTGTTAACTGTTTTAATTGATTTTTCTCAAAATTATAGGTATAATTTTAGTGAGTACTTAGCATATTTGAGTTAACAATAACATACTGAAAATTTTCTTAGGTATTTTTTATTATTTGAAATCTTTATTCAATTAATAAATTATATGAATTAGAATTGTCAAAAATTAACTTGTTTTTCTCTATCTTGCATCTGACAAATATATTTACCAAACAAAAAATTATATAAGGAGAATTATGAAAAAAGTTACAACGTTTTTAATTTTACAATTTATTTTTGTGTCATTTGTTTTTTGCGGATGTTCTAGAAACACTATTTTAAACGATACGGAAAATCTTACTTATTATTATAGTAAAGAAAATTATAGCTCTTTGATTGATTTGATTCAAAAATATAATATATCTTGTTCAGATGAATCTTACAAAATAGAGATTGTTGAATTTAAGACAGAGAGTGAAATGAATATAAAAATGTCAACAGAGATTATGTCGGGTGAAGGTCCTGATATTTTTTCCCTTAGTCAAAAGCTTCCCTTTGAAAAATTAGCAAGCAACAATATTATTGCAGACATTAATGAAATTATTAATTCGTATGGATATGACATAGGTCTTTCCAGTTGCAACAGGACAATTATGAATGTTGGTGTAATTGACGGTAAAAGATATTTTATACCTTTGTTCTATTCACCTGATGTTTTTATAACTACAGAGGAAACACTTAATAAGTACAATTTAACATCATCTGAATTTTCTTTTAAAGCATTATCTGAGAAACTTTCAAAAAATAAAAAAGAATATTCTCTTTTTGGAAGTGCCGATGATAATATTGCCTTTTTTTATTCGTTATTAGATCAATATATAGATTTTAACAGCGGAAATACAGAATTTAACAGCGATAAGTTTTCGGAAGATTTGGATTCTATCTATAGCTTGATTAAGAATGACACTACCGACGAAAATGTTAATTATTTTTTATATGAAAATATAAATAATGGTGCTTCTATTTTATATAAGGAAATGCCTGCTTTTAGTGGTATAGTAAGGACATATTCGTGTTTAAAATATTTAGGATCAACTCCTGTGTTTGTAAATAATTACAATATGGATGATGATTCAATTTCTGCCTCTACAGATGTTGGTATTGCCGTTAATGATAATTGTAAAAATAAAGAAAAATTACTGCCTTTCATTAAGTACTGTTTGTCCTGTGATGTGCAAAAAAATATGAGTGAAGAATGTATGTATTTGCCTGTAAACAGCGATGCTATGGAAAAATGCATTGATTCAATAGATGAAGTAATAGATTTTGAAGATATAATTGTTAGTGATAAAGAAAAAGCTATTGTTGAAACTGCTGAAAGTGCGGCGATAAGAGATTATAAATATATTATAAACAACATAACAAAATGTAACTTATATAGCTTTAATTATTTATCGGATACTTATTTTAATTCTTCGGTAATCAGTGATATAGTTGATAAATATTTAAACGGGGATATTTCAAAGGAAAAGTTTATTCGTCAGCTCTCGGCGGCAACGGAAATTTATTTAACGGAATAGACTAAGGATAGAATTTAATTATGTTTACACGCTTTTTATTTAAACCGCATAAATATATTAAAGTCATACTAGCTATACTTTTAGGTGTTATAGTAATTACTTCATTTTCAAGTTGTGCAATAAAAAATAACAGCGAACAAAATCATCTTGTTTATTACACATTAAATGATGAAGATTCGGTTTGTGTAGAATTGATACAAAAATATAATAATTATTGTCTTAAAAACCTTGAGGAGTCATATCAAATTGAAATTGTGGAATTTGATTCGGAAGATACTATGCTTACAAAAATATCAACGGAGATAATGGCGGGGAAAGGCCCCGACATAATTTCATTGAATCAAAAATTACCTTTTGAAAAGCTGATTGATAACGGTTCATTTGCGGATATAGATGAGCTTGCGGAATTATACAAATCCGATATAGATTTTGATGACTATAATTCAACAATAATGGATTGCGGAATTTACAATGGAAAGCGATATATTATACCTATAGCTTATTGCCCCAATATACTTATAACAACTCAGGAAATATTAGATAAATATAATCTGGAAAATACTAACTTTTCATTTAAAGAGTTAGAGATACGGTTATCTGACAAAGACCATAGTTATGCGCTTTTTGGAAATAAAGATGAAACATATAAGTTCTTCTTGTCCTATGTTAATGAATATGTGGATTTTTATAATAAAACTACAGAATTTTCAAGCGATGAATTTACCAAGAGCTTAGATTATATTGGAAAAATGATTAGGAATGATAATTCAAGAAAAGAAGGAACTACTTGGGATATAACAGGTAATTATTTGTTTCGTACTTCACAATTATCTTTCGACGGTTCTATGATGAGTACGCTAAATTCTTATTTTTATATTTATAATAATAACAGCACGCCGGTTATTATTCCAAACTACAATAAAAAGGCGAATGCAGCATCAGCATTTGTTCAATGTGGTATTGCATTGAATAATAATTCAAATAACAAAGAAAAAGCATTGGCTTTTATTCAATATGTTTTAAGTTATGATATTCAAAAATTATGGAGTGAAAGCAGCTCATCACCATCAATAGTGGTAAGGGCACTGCCTGTAAATAAAGCTGCTTTTGAAGATGTAATTGACCATACGTCAAAAAGTGTATATGATATTAATGATGATGGAGAGTATGAGAAATCTGAGGAAGAATATTCAGATGAAATAAAAACTAAGTTTTTTAATGAATATTTAGATATGATTAACAGTATAAGCAGTTGTACTTTATATGATTATCTGGATTTTGAAAATACTTATTACAACTCCTCGGTTATCGGAGATGTTGTGAACGATTACTTAAACGGAGACATTTCCAAGGAGAAATTTATTCGTCAACTCACAGCGGCAACGGAAATTTATTTAACGGAATAGACTAAGGATAAAATTTAATTATGTTTACACGCTTTTTATTTAAACCGCATAAATATATTAAAGTCATACTAGCTATACTTTTAGGTGTTATAGTAATTACTTCATTTTCAAGTTGTGCAATAAAAAATAACAGCGAACAAAATCATCTTGTTTATTACACATTAAATGATGAAGACTCTCTGTCTTGGATTATAGAAAAATATAATAAATACTGTATAAACAGTAATAATCCGTCTTTCCAAATTGAGGTAGTTAAATTTAATTCTGAACAAGAAATGTCAACACAGTTATCAACCGAAATTATGTCAGGAAGTGGACCGGATATTATTTCGTTAGATCAACCATTGCCATTTGAAAAACTTATTGAAAATCACGCATTTGCGGATGTTGACGAGCTTATAAATACATATGGTTCTAATATCGACTTTAATGATTGTAACACAAAAGTAATGGAATCGGGAATAGTTAACAGAAAACGGTATTTTGTGCCTTTTTTCTATTGTCCCAATATATTTATTTCTACTCAAGAAAAATTAAAAGAATATGATTTAAATTTTTCTGATTTTTCCTATAAAGAATTATCTAAACAACTTTCACAAGAAAAAGTTTCCTGTTCGCTTTTTGGAAATGAAAGTGATAACTATAGTTTTTTGTATTCATTTATAGATAGCTATGTAAATTTTGATAATAAAACAACAAACTTTGACACCAATAGCTTTTTGAAAAATATAGATTATATTAAGAAGTTGATAAATAATGATAACACCAGCGAGAATGTATATTATAATTTATATAATTCAGAAAACAATGGTTGTATATTGTCTACTCCTAAGTTACTTTTTGGCGGTACAATAGGAGGTGTAAAAACAGCTTATTACAATATTTTTTTACAGAACAAAATTCCTGCTATTTTGCCAAATTTTAGCTATGAGAACAAAATAACAGCTTATGTTGAGTGCGGAATAGCTATAAATCAAAATTCAGATAAAAAAGATAAGGCATTAAGATTTATTGAATATTGTTTAAGCGAGGATGTTCAAGAATATTGGTGCGGAAGTAGGAGCGATAAAGGATTTTCAGGCACAAATGAAATATCCCTGCCAGTGAATAATAAAGCTTTTGACTATGCTGTTGAAGTTGAAACTGGCGAGGAGTGGGATTACAACGAAGACGGAGAATTTGATGAAGAAGAAAAAGAATTTTCAGAAAATGTGGATTCAATATTTTGGAAAGATTATTTGGGTATAATTGATGATATAAGCGGGTGTACCTTATATAATTATAAAAATTTAAAAACCACCTATTACAATTCGACAGTAATTGGTGATATTGTAGATAAATATTTAAGCGGAGATATTTCAAAAGAAAAATTTATCCGTCAGCTTTCGGCGGCAACGGAAATTTATTTGACTGAATAGGAATAAATTATGAGAAAATCTAAATTAACAAGGAAACAAAAAGAGCATATAGCGGCATACCTGTTTATATTACCGTCTTTTTTAGGCATAGCGGTATTCTACATTGTGCCGTACATTATTTGTTTTATAAAAAGTCTGTATGTAGGAAACAGCTTTGTGGGAATTGAAAATTACATACAGCTTTTTCAAAACAATACCTTTTTGCTTGCACTTAAAAACACCGGAATTTTTACGGTTGTGGCGATACCGTTGTTAATGGTGATTTCGTTTTTGATAGCTTTATTTTTAAATTCTTTTGAAAAAATTTCTTCCTTTTTCAGAAGCGCATTGCTTATTCCCGTTGTTGTCCCGATTGCATCTCTGATTTGCGTGTGGCAATTAGTTTTTGATGATTACGGTGCAATAAACGGATTACTTAATTCGTTAGGAATTAATACTGTAGAATTTTTTAATTCTGAATGGTCAATGGTAATGATTATTTTTATTTATGTATGGAAGTATTGCGGCTTTTGTGTGATTTTGTTTACCGCAGGGCTTGCAAATGTTCCTAGGTCACTTTACGAAAGTGCAAGGCTCGACGGAGCAAGAGCTTACAAGCTGGTTACAAGAATTACTATACCTATGATTACGCCTACAACATTTTTTGTATTCCTAATGGAGCTTATCTATTCATTTAAAATTTTCCGTGAGATTTTTGCACTGTTTGGTGATTATCCAAATTCAAATGTTTATTTTCTGCAAAACTTTATTAACAACAATTATTACAATCTTAATTATCCTAGATTGTCCTCAGCCTCAATAATTTTGTCAGTGTTTATGATAATTATGTTGCTTGCTTTCTTTGTTTTTGAGCGAAAGCACAGCTTTGTGGAATAGGGGGGGCAGTAAGGTGAAAAAAACAGTAAAGATAATTAAATATGTATTTTTAATTTTAATTACGGCAATTTTCCTCTTTCCCGTTATATATATGGTTGCCTGTTCGTTTATGTCAGGCTCACAGGTAGAATCAATGCTTAACTTTACAAACGGAAAGTATAAGGAAATTAATCTAATTCCGGATATGTTCTCCCTTGAGCAGTATTATCAAGTGTTTTTCAGACGCCCGGAGTATTTGCTGAAATTTTGGAATTCGGTAATAATTACATTTCCGACAGTTATAGGACAAACTGTGGTGTCTGCACTTGCGGCATTTGCTTTTACAAAGCTAAAGTTCCCCTTTAGAGATAAGCTTTTTTTCATTTACATAGTGCTTTTAATTTTGCCCTTGCAGGTAACTCTTGTACCAAACTACATTGTGCTTGACAACTTGAATTTGCTGAATAATTTCTTTGCGGTAATATTGCCCGGAACTTTTTCAGCGTTTGGAATTTGTTTGCTAAGGCAAAGTATAAAATATATTCCTGAATCGTCTATTGAAGCCGCACGCATTGACGGAGCATCGTATTTCAGAATTTTTACAAAAATAATTTTGCCTCAGATTAAAGGCGGCTTGATAACCCTTGTGTTGCTTTGCTTTATAGACAACTGGAATGTTGTGGAACAGCCGCTTATCTACTTTGATGATGAGGCTATGTATCCTCTTTCGATTGGTTTGTCCGACATAAGTAACTCCGACCTTGGAATTGTATTTGCTTGCGGTGTTATGTTTATGATTCCGGCATTGCTAATCTATTTGTACGGACACAGGGATATTGATTCGCCGTTTGTCGGAACTGATAAAGGATAGGAGAGAGGCTTTTATGAAAAAAGATAAGCTAAAGAGCGTAGTGTTGAAATTTTCAATTGTATTTTTTATTGTGATTGCATTACTTACATATTTTTCAAAAACAATTAATAATATGCTTCTTCCAAAGGTCAAAGTGGTTTCGGTTCAAACAGGTGTAATTGACGATACCGAAGGTTCAAATGATATGAAAACACATTATCTTTTGCCTGTTTCATCGGTGGATGGGACAGGCGATACGGGAATAGTATTTGTTATAAATAAAACCGAAAACGGTGATGCAACAGTTGAAGAGGTTTCGGTGGATATATGCAACAGTGACGAGTTGTATTGCGAGGTGACATCGAACTCACTTTTTGGCGACAGTCAAGTTGTATATAAAACAACCAAGAGTATAGAAAACGGTTCAAGTGTTTATATTGAGGAGGAAACAGTGTGAGCAAAAGAAAAATTGTTTCGTTTCTGTTACTGCTGTTGCTAACTGTGGGCGTTTTTATTGCGAATATTATAATTATTGAAAATGCAAAAGGACAATTGTCTGATGTTACCCAATTAAATTACAATAAAAATTCAGGGGCAAGTCCGAAGACAATTTCTAAAATGGAATGGCTGTTTAACCGAATTTCCAATGATGGTATAGCATTTTGTTCAGAGGGGGAAGAAACAATTGAAAAGGAGGAAGCCGTTACACCTGTATTTGTAAATGAAAATTGGTTTACCGTTTATAAAGCGAAAATTAACGGAAAAAATATTTCAGCACAAAACATAAAAAACAAGGACAAGGTTGCAGTAATCGGCAGTCAGCTTGCCCTCAAGCTATACTTTACAACAGACGCTGCCGGCAAAAAGATTAATATTAACGGCAGCCAATACACAATCTGCGGTGTAATATGTGAAAACGAAGGCTTTATAAATAAACTATCATCAGACAGCAAGCAAAGAGTGTATATTCCGTACACAACAGCTGAAAAATATGGTGACAGAACGGTTGATATGATTGTTTACGATAACTCGGTATATACGGGAGCAATTGTTGAGCAAATGGATTTGCCGCAGTATTATTCGGTTAATCTGAATGATAAAAACCAAACGCTCTCGTCATTTGAACATATTTTATATTTGGCGGTTTTTATAGGAGCTTGTATTATTGCTTTAAAACTGTGGTATAGGCTTAGCAAAAAGCTTTTTTGCAAAATAAAAGAGAATCTTAAGACAAACTATTTTAACAAATCACTTAAAAGTATACCTGTAAAATATGCTATGCTTGTGCTTGTTTTTGTCGGAATACCTGTTCTGCTTTTAGTTGTGTTCAGTATCTGCGATTTCAGCATTTTCATTCCTTCAAAGTATATACCGAATGATAATATTTTTGATATTTCGCATTATATAAATATGATTATTGATAATGCAAAAACTGTAAATTCTTTGAGTTTAACAGGAGATACATTGCTTATAAATCTGTTTTCAAGAACGTTTACGGTATCATTATGGCTGACAATAATATTTTTAATTTGTCTATGCTATGTTATATGTGAATTATGTGCTGTTTTTTGCAAATTCTTAAAAAAGTAAGAGTATGGGCTGCTTTAACGGCGGGCAGAAATTTTTCTGCGGCTGCAGCATTTATTAAACTGCCTCGATAATAAAAATAAGAAGGATAATGCTTTAATAAGCAGTAGACTATTTTGTGGCTAAATGTTATAATTTTACAAAATATATTTGTTAATAAATAAAGTAAAATTTGTTGTGAAATTATGTATTGCTTATGAAGATAAAAAACAAGGTAGTTGAAAAGCTTGAGGAAAACAAAATAACAAATACTATTATACACAATGACAGGAAACGAGCGTTTTACATAACTACAGGCAGCTTGATTTTTGATTTCTGTTATGCACTGTATAACGGAGCATTGGGACTTATATATGGCTCGCAATGGTTTGCGGCAATGTTTATTTACTATACAATTTTGTTTGTAATGCGGTTTGTTTCTGTGTCGAGTGAGTATAAAAACAATGTGAAGAATGAGAAAATTCCGGAAATGCGTATAATGCGTATAGTGGGAATAATGCTTATTTTTCTTAGCTTTTTGCTGGTGTTTATAGTTTATTACTATCTGAACTATGACGCCGTTAGACGGAGCTACAAAATAGCTATGATAGCTATTGCTGTTTATACTGTTTACAAGGTTGTACTGTCTGTTGTTAATGCTCTTAAAGCGATTAAGAAGAATTCACCGCTTTTATCGGCAATAAGAAATATCTCCTGTGCAGACGCCGCTGTTTCTCTTTTGTCCTTACAGCGCTCTGCATTGGCTATGTTTTATGGATTTACAAAGGACGCTGTTAATATGTTAAATACCATTACAGGTGCCTGCGTGTGCATATTTGTTTTTACGCTGGGTGCAGTAATGACATTTAGGAAAAAATATCATAATTATAAAGGCGATTAAATTGCATATCCCATTTAATTCCTTTCTTAAATTAGCAAAATACGAGAGTATTTATGTAAAGTTTAAAGGCAATGCTTCTACAGCTAGGTGTAAAAGCATTGCCTTTTTCTGCCCCTAAAACGATGCGAGGGCTTTCTGTTACAGTGTATGCAAAATAATTTTATATATACACATTGTTAGGAATTATCCTTGATATTTAGAAAGGTTTCCGGGTTTATATAACGGCCGTCTTTCTTTAGCTCAACATGAATGTGATTTTTAAGATTTTGTTCGCACGGAACGCCGTTTGCACTGCCTATGGCTTCTCCGGCAGATACCTGCGTGCCTGCCTTAATATTGTCGGCAGGCTTTACACCAAGGTAGTTGGCGGTAATGCCATCGCTAAATTCCAGTTGAATCCCGTCGCCGTACAAATCACCTGAAAATACCGAAGTAACCGTACCGTCTGCCATGGAGTAAACTTCGCTGTTTTTGTCTGCACCGAAGTCTGTGCCTGTGTGAACACGCCAGTCCTTAAGTGTTTCAAAATAAACCAGCTTGTCGGCTGAATACCCCTGTATAACCTCAGGATTATCTCCTACAGGGCTTACTGTGGCTGCCTGCTGTGTAGCCGGCTCTGTTGGTTGTTCTGTTTCTTTTTCTGTAGGTTGGGTAGGGGAGTCTGTCGGCTGAGTGCTTTTAGTTACACCGTCTACCTTTGCCTCTGCCTGCTTGTTTTGCGGTTCACTGGCGGTTTGTGTAATGCTTGGATTTTTTGCTTTGTTCATATAATCAGCAACATCTGAATAGGTGTAAAAGCCTGCCACACCTATTGCACATAAGCATAGGGCAAAAATTATATAAAAGCTCTTTGTATACTTTTTCTTTTTTGCCTTTACTTCTGCTTCGTCAGCATCACTGCCGTAGTTGTATTCCATATCCTTGTCTTTATCGTTCATTGTGCTGCCTCCGTTTTAATATTTTTTAAAGCTTTAAGCCAGTAGTTGTGGCGGTTTTTAATTTTACTAAAGCATAATAAAAATCCTTCACGGTTAGTATTGTCAGCAAAAGAACAAATATACAAAACAGTCCACACCTTTTATGGTATGGACTGCCTAAAATTTTTATATAAGCGTACTGCTAAAAATAAGCTATATAATCAGAATTTAATTTTGTTTTAAATTAATGCACCAAGCTGTTCTTCATTAAAGTAAAAAAGCATTTGGTTTATAATATTTACATTGTATATGCCTTTTTCTAAGAAATATTTCAGGATAACATACTGTTTACTGCTGTTGTCTGTCGGATAACGGCAGTCTGTTAAAAATTTGTCGGCCTGCTGTACGGTCATTTCCAAGGCTGCGGCTAATGCCAGTACAGCCTCCTTTGTTGGTTGTTTACAGCTGTTGTTTTTTAACCTTGCAAAGGCATTTTTCTCAATATTTGCCCTTCGGTACAGCTTGTTTTGTTTTACGGTGCTGTTTTTAATTGCCGATTTTAAAATTACAGGAAAATCCACTGCTTCTGCTTCAGTTGCTTCGGAGTCTGCTTTTTTTACTTCACCTTCTGCAGGAACGCCTGCAAATGTTACTGCCTGTGCAAGAGTGTCAGTGTATGTGAAGCTGTCGGTACAGCAAAAGGCTCTCTGTTGAGTATAGTTTTTATTAATGTAATCAGTTACATCTTCTATTAATTTGCTGTCAGGCTGAAACGAAGTCTTATGGTGAACAACTATTGTAATGTTCATATCAAATTTATTTAGGTAATTTTGAGCGGCGTCTACAGCTAAACGCAGTGACATTTCTTTTGAAAAGCCTTTTTTGCCTGTTCCTATTAACGGTACGGCAACGCTCTCAAAACCCTTGTAGCCGGCTGTACCTATGGCGTTTTTGTAGCACAGCGCAAGGTATTCTTCTGCACGATTTTTAGAATCTGCAAATATAGGTGCAACAGAGTGTATAATGTATGGGCTGTTTAAACCGTGAGAATTGGTTGTAACACACTCACAGCCGCCGCAAAAGCCAATGCGTTCACATTCCTTTGCCAGCTTTTTCGGCTCCTTTACTGCGTTGTATACGGCGGTGCTCATACCGCCTGTAGGCTTTAGGCTTACATCGGCAGATATAATAATGCAGTCACAGCTTACCTTTGTTATGTCATTTTCTTCAAAAAATAATGGCATTTGTTTTCCTACCTATCTAAAAATTTATTTATGCTCCCGTACATATTTCAAAAATTCCGGAGTTTGTGACCAGTATTTAATGCCCCAATTTTCAAAGCTCCACTCATCCATATACTTGTTGCATTCGTAGTCTATGTAATAAAGTATATTATTTTGTACTACAAAATTTGTAGGGAAGTAGTCAATGTTGGTGTCTGCCTTATACAGCAGACTGCACATAGCCTCTATTTGCTGAAAATGCTCAGCTGTAACACCGTTTTCAAGCACCAAATCATATATGGTTTTGCCGTCAATGTATTCCTTAATTATTATTTCATTTTCAATATCAACATCGAACATAACCGGCATTCTTATACCGATTTCCTTTAGCTTTTTGTAGTCGTTTATTTCTGCTTCAATTTTGTTGCCAAAGCTATAGTAGCTGCACGGCTCGTGGTGAATTTTTTTTGCAACTACCAAGGTGTTATCACGGCTTGCAAGATATGAGTAGCCGCCCTTCCCTTTGCCCAAGAGCTTAATAATACCGTAGCTTTTGCCGTTTGCTGTTATCGCTTTATCGTTCACAAAAAACCTCCGTTCTCATAGGGCTTGCTGAATTTTTAAAAATATATGCCAAAGCTTATAATACCGAAAATTATACCATATTAAATTGTTGTTGTAAAATATATGTAGCTGTAAAAAAGCTAATCCCCTGAATTTGAGTAAATTCGGGGGACTGGCAAATGGCTGCAATTATGCATAGTGTGAAACCGATTAATATGCTTTTATTCTTATTTTAAAATACTGAATATTTAAAATACGCAGCTGCTGCAAAACAATAAGGCGGCACTTATTCTTTATCCTTAGCTTTGTGCTCCTCTTGCTCATAGGCTAGGGTGTAATTGCACAGTACATCTACAATTCTGTCCTCTGACATTTTGCCGCTGTTTATGCACAGGTGGTAGTTGCTTGCAAGCCCCCATTTATGCTCGGTGTAAAACTGGTAGTAGTTAGACCTGGTTTTGTCGGTTTTTCTTACCACTGCTTCTACTTTGCTTTCAGGAATATTATGAACTTTTTTTGCTCTTTCCATTCTGTAGTCAATATCTGCGTGTATAAAAACATTTATGCAGTTCGGCTTGTCACGAAGAATATAGTCGGCACATCTGCCTACAATTACGCATGGCTTTTCGGCAAGCTGCTTAATAATTTTATGTTGTAAAAGGTACAGCTGGTCATTTACTGAGATTTGGTCCCTCGGTGAAAAGCCTGTTTGACCAAAGTTAAACATACCCATTGAAAGACTGTATAATAAGCTGTTGGCGGCATGCTCGTCAATACGCTCAAACAGGGCGGGGTCAATGCCGCTTTCCTTGGCTGCTAATGAAATAAGCTGCTTGTCATAAAAATCTACGCCCAGCCTTTTAGCCAGTTCAATGCCTATTTCTCTGCCTCCGCTGCCAAACTCTCTGCTTATAGTAACTATAGAATTACAACTCATACATATTCACTCCATCGTTATTGATATATCATATACATAATTATACAACTATTTTGTTTAAATTGCTATTAACATTTTTAACAAAAAACTAATTATTATATTGTATGCACAAAGCGGAGCAATTCCTATAAAAATTGTAGAATTAAATTCCATACAGCTGTTTTAAAATATTAGTGCCCGTTTTTGTTTTAAATATTTTATTTTTAGTATTTAAAATTGCAGAATTACTTAAATTGTCTTCATATGCATTCACAAGAAAGTCTGCTTCAATTAATATTTGATAGTCAATACCGTCCACTTTGTTGTAGGTATGGTGGTGACCTACCAAAAAGCAAACCCTTTCAATTATGTTATTTTCAACATTTAGCTGCCGCAAAAGCTTTTCTGCCAATGCAGGGCCTTCCAGCTCTTGGTATTTACCGGCACTGCTGCCGTATTTTTCCTCGCTTATTTTTATACCTATGTCGTGCACTATGCCACTAAGCTCAACTGTGTACTGCGTTTCTTCGTCCAGCTTCTCTGTGCAGCCTATTGCCTTGCAAAAGCTGAATACCTTTAAAAAATGATTAATTCTTTTAGCGTCATTTTGGTAATACTCAATCATTTTGTTTATAACTAATGCTGTATCTGTCATAAATTAAAGGCTCCTGTTATGTAGATGTTATTATTTCCGTTTTAGAACACGCAGCCAATAGTTGGCTGTAAGTGTAAGCTGTGGTATGTCGTCAAGCTTTTCTCGGTTTTCCCTTTTTATACGCCAAAGGTGAGGCGTCATAAGAAGAAGCTCTTTTAGCTGACTGTTGTTCAGGGTAAAGGTAAAGCTGTTTTCTGTGCGGCTGATTTCCGTAAAATCTTCGTCAATATAGGCAGGCTGTTTGTGCTGACTGAATACGCTGTCGTAAATAATTTCCTTTAGCTCTATTAAATGATTGTTACCGGCTGTAACTTCTATAATATACCCGCCGTGCTTTAAAATTCTGCTGAATTCAGCCTTTGAAATAAGGGAAAATACAGCTGTAATAATATCTATACTTTCGTCCTCAATAGGCAGACAGCCTGCGGTGGCTACAGCCCATACAATGTCCTTACTGCGGCTGCATGCCATTTTAACAGCGTCCTTTGATATATCAATGCCAATACAGTCTTGGGCATTTACGGCACTGCGTACAGCGGTGGTATAGTAGCCCTCTCCGCAGCCTATGTCTGCCATAGAGATGCTTTTAAGATTTTTGGTAAGCTCACAGGCTTTTTCGGCAACCTCATTGCAAATAGGCAGATAAATGCCGCTGTTAAGAAAATTACGCCTTGCATTCAGCATTTCACGAGTATCACCCGGATGTAAGGATTTTTTGTTTTGCACAGGCAAAAGGTTTACATAGCCTTGCTTTGCAATGTCAAAGCTGTGGTGCGTTGTACAAACAAAAGACTTGCCTGTAGACAGCAATGGCTTGCCGCATATGGGGCATATCATTTTTATATTATTCATATTTATCACCGTACTTCATTTTATATATTTAATTATATGACTTTTTTATCTGTCAGGCAATAGCAACATAAAGACGCAGGGTACTTCATATTATATTTCAGGATAATTAATTTGGCGGGTGAATTATTAATATGGGTAAAATAAAGAAATATACAAGCGTTATATTAATATTGGTGCTTATACTGGGAATGCTTCCGGTGCTTACCGGCGTTTCTAAGGGCGATAAAAGGGATTTTATAAAATATGCCGAATTTAATGTATGCTGCAGTGCGTTGGAAAAGGCCCTGGAGTACGACATAAACACTCACAAAAACGATGAAAAGGTGAAAATAGACTGGGTTCAGGTGCTTGCATATTTAGGGGCAAAATACGGCGGCGATTTTAAGCAGTACAAAGAGGAGGATTTGGAGCAGATTGTAAGCAGGATGAAGAACGGTGATAAAATTAAGGATATAACCAAGGATATGAAGTATTACGACTATTACTATAGGGTGTACAATGCGGTTTTGGGAGGCTTTACAGGCTGGTATAATACCGAGGCCGAGGACGAAAACGGCAAAATTACAAAGGTAAAGGATTATGGGCTGTGTGTGTTTTCGCCAATAGCAAAGGGCTTTCCGTACTCGCACTATGACGATTTTGGTACAGGCAGAAGCTACGGCTACAAGCGTAAACATTTAGGTCACGACCTTATGGCGGCAACAGGCACGCCCGTAATTGCCATAGAAACAGGTACAGTTGAAATAATGGGCTGGAATCAGTACGGAGGCTGGCGTATAGGGATAAGAAGTCTTGACAAAAAACGATATTATTACTATGCACACCTAAGACAGAACAGACCGTTTAATCCAAGCATAAAAGAGGGGGCAGTGGTAAACGCAGGGGAGGTAATAGGCTATGTGGGACGCACAGGCTACAGCACTACAGAAAATACCAATAATATTGACGCAAGCCATTTGCATTTAGGTATGGAGCTTATTTTTGACGAAAGCCAAAAGGAGTGTGACAATGAAATATGGGTGGACTTGTACGCTGTTGCCACACTTTTGGAAAAGCATAAAAGTACGGTTTACCGTGTTAATGAAACAAAAGAATTTTACAATAAATATAAATTCAGCACCGTTTCTGGTTAATATTTAATGGTTAAATAGAACAAAAATTCATAGAAAATCAAGTTAAAAATTAGTGTAGGGCTATGTCTAAATTTTGCTTTATTCATTGACATATTAGACTACTTTTATTAAAATGAAGTGGAGTAAATATTTATATATATTATTGGAGGTAAATTAAATGAAAAAAATTGCAGCAGTTATTATGGCGGCTATGATTATGGCAACAGCAATGGCAGGCTGTGGCGGCTCAGGCGGTACAGCGGAAAATGTTGACCTTACAGCTGTAGTAACAGAAATTGATAATAAATACCCTAACGAAATGAAAAGCATTGACACCGTAGACGACCTTAACAAGTATTACGGCATTAAGGCAGAGGATGTTAAGAGCTTTGCAGCTGAGTACAGCAAAAGTGCTATTGATGAGGTTGTGCTGGTAGAGGCTGTAAACGCAGACGCAGCCAAAAGAGTTGCCGATTGTCTGCAAAACCGTTACAATTCCAAAAAGCAGCAGGGTGCAAGCTATAGTGCAGAAGACCTGCAGATAGTTGACAAATGTTCAGTTAAGACAAACGGCAGCTTTGTAAGTATGATAGTTTCTGCAAATGCTTCCGATATGGAGTCAATCTATACTGCGGCGTTAAACGGATAAATTAAACATATGAACGGGAAATTAATGTACAGGGCTGTTGTAATTGTATTTGCTGTATTTCTTGCCGTAGGCCTTTGCAGCTGTAAAAGCAGCGGTAAGAATGTAGACTCAAGCAGTCAATATGTTTCAAAGCCTGAAAAAATTGTCAGCGAAATAGAAAAAAAGTGCAGTCTGCCTCAAATGCAGCAGCTTAATGAGGAGCAGGTGTTTACAGAATACGGCATTGAAAAGAAATATGTTGCCTACTACAGTGCTATAGTAGCGGCTGACTCGATTTCTAAGGACGAGGTTGTTATTTTTGAAGCGATGGACGAGGGTGAAGCAAACACAATTCGTGACAGACTTCAAGAGCATTACGACGCTGTTTTAAGGGAATGTGAGGAATACCTGCCTGATGAATATGAGGTTGTAAAAAAATGCAGTGTTGTTAAAGACGGCATTTTTGTCAGACTTTTTATCTCTGCCGACGCAGATAAAATGAACGAAATTTATAAATCATACTTTTAGCAAACAATAACAGGGCTGTGTCACATAGGCTGTATTTGCACTATGTGTTCAGCCCGCTTGTTGTTTTGCCTTTGGAGGAGTGTTTAATGGTTTTTTCAAGCCTGATATTTATGTTTTTGTATTTACCGGCGGTGCTTCTTATTTACTATATAACGCCGCACAAATTCAGAAACGCAATGCTGCTTGTGGTAAATCTGGTGTTTTATGGTTGGGGCGAGCCTGTTTTTATACTTTTAATGATTTTCTCCACGGTTTTAAACTATGTGTACGGATATTTCATTGAAAAATTCAGAGAAAACAAGCGAACAGCCAAAATACTTTTGGTTACGGCAATTATAATAAATTTGGGTGTGCTGGCGTTCTTTAAATATGCCGGTATGCTTACCGACACACTGAATGTTTTGCCGTTTTTAAATATTCCGGACTTTACTATACCACTGCCTATAGGTATTTCATTCTATACATTCCAAACAATGTCATACACTATAGATGTTTACAGAGGGGACACGCCGGCACAGAAAAATATTGTGTCGTTTGGTACATATGTGTCGCTGTTTCCACAGCTTATAGCCGGCCCTATTGTAAGATACAGAGATGTAGCCGACCAGCTGGACAGCCGCCACGAGAATATAGAGCAGTTCACACTGGGTGTAAAAAGATTTATGATAGGTTTGGGCAAAAAGGTGCTTTTGGCAAACTCTATGGGACTTTTGTGGGACACCCTTAGACCGGATATGTCTGCTAACGGTGCCTTGGGCAACTGGGTTGGTATCATCGCCTATTCATTTCAAATTTATTTTGACTTCAGCGGCTATTCCGATATGGCGTGCGGCTTAGGAAATATGTTTGGCTTTGAATTTTTAAAGAACTTTAATTACCCGTATATTTCAAAATCAATTACAGAATTTTGGAGAAGATGGCACATTTCTTTAAGTACATGGTTTAGAGATTATGTGTACATTCCTTTAGGCGGCAACCGTAAGGGCGTTTTCAGAAGCATTATAAATATTCTTATAGTATGGGGCTTAACCGGCTTATGGCACGGTGCAAGCTACAACTTTATATTATGGGGACTTTATTTTGGCGTAATTCTTTTACTTGAAAAGTTTGTCCTAAAAAGCTTTTTGGAAAAGCTGCCTAATGCGGTAAAGCACTTGTATTCAATAGTGCTTATAATATTCGGTTGGGTGCTGTTCTACTTTGACGATATGGGCCAGCTTGGGGCATTTTTGGCAAGTATGTTTGACTTTTCTAACGGTGTGCTCAGCCACGATGCTATGGTTACTGTACTGCAGTTTCTGCCGCTGCTTATTGCCGCAGCGGTTGCCTCTACGCCTCTTGCCTCAAAGCTTTATGATAAAATCAAAAATTACAACTGGTGCTGGATACCTGAAACGGCAGTTACTGCATTGGGCTTGCTTGTTTGTACCGCAGCCCTTGTAAGCAATTCGTACAATCCGTTCCTGTATTTCAGGTTTTAATTCTCTGAGAAAGGGGGATTTATAATGCCGAAAACCATAAAAGAAAATAAGCATTTTACGCAATATATTATAAGCATAGTTTTTATTGTTTTTATATTCGGTATGGCTGTTCTGTTTTTGCTGCTGCCAAAGGCAAAGTATTCTTCAAATGAAAAAAGATATTTGGCAGACGCTCCTCAGGTGTCAATGCAAAATCTTGCAAGCGGCCAGCTTACAAAGGACATAGAAGGCTACCTTACCGACCACATTCCTTTTAGAGAGTTTTATGTGGGAGCTAACGCTTACTATAACCTTTACACCGGAAGGAACGGCTCAAACGGCGTTTACAGCGGCAGCGACGGCTATCTTATAAACGATCCTGTTGAAAAGGAAAACAATATTGAAAGGAATATTAAGGTTTTTGCCGACTTTGTAAATGAAAATAATATTGACGCTACCCTTATGATTGTGCCGAGTACCGGTTATGTAATGGACAGTAAACTGCCGCTGCTTCACAAAAATTATCTTGACGACAGCTTGTTTGCGGTTATTAATAATACCCGTGGCGGTATGAAGTTTGTAGACCTTAGAGAAAGCTTTAAAAAGGCGGCTGCACAGGGCACACAGCTGTATTACAAAACAGACCACCACTGGACTTCTAAGGGAGCTTTCTTGGCATATAACGAATACTGTATGGCAAAGGGCCTGCAGGCTACAACGCAGGGTGAGTATTATATAGAAATATATGACAAGTTTTACGGTACAACCTATTCCACAAGCGCCTTGTGGCTTAACCCGAGCGAAAACATCGAGCTGTGGCAAAGCGTGCGTTTAGGCGATGTATCGGTAGAAATTACAGAGGATACATCAACTACCAAAAGTAGCAGTATGTTCTATAAAAAGCATCTAACAGAGGATGACAAGTATCCTGTATTTTTGGACGGCAACCATGCCTTAACCAGAATAAAAAACAGCAATGCTCCTCAGGATAAAAAGCTGTTGGTTATTAAGGATTCTTATGCGCACTGTATGGTTCCGTTTTTGACCGACAACTACGGCGAAATATTAATGGTTGATTTAAGATATTACAAGTATAATGTTTCTGACTTTATTAAAAATGAAGGCTTTAACGAAGCTTTAATTCTTTACGGTCTTGACAACCTTGCAACAGATACCAATGTTGCATTCTTGGAATAATAACGCTGAATTATGAGCAGTACCCTTTGCGGCAAAAACAAAGGGGATAGACAAAAAGCACAAGCCACCGCAACAACATTTTGCAGTGGCTTGTGCTTTTTCTAATAAAATAAGGTGTGTAAGTTTTATTCAACAGATACAATGTAATAGTAAATTGGCTGACCGCCGTTAATTAGGGTAATATCAATATTTGGAAATTTAGCCTTTAGCTGAGCATGTATAGCCTCGGCCTGCTGTGCAGGTGTGTCCTTGCCGTAGATTATGGTAATAAAGGTTGTTTCTCTTGATACCATATTTTTTATCAGCTTTTGTACTGCCTTTTCAGGAGTTCTTTCGGTAATGGTCAGCTTGCCGTTCTCCAAAGCGATAATATCGTTTTCTTTAATTTTAGTAGGGCCAAATTCAGCGTCACGAGCTGCAAAGGTAACCTGACCGGTTGCCACATCAGCTGCAGCCGATGTCATAATCTCCTTATTGCCCTCAACTGACAGGTCAGGGTCATATGAAAGCATAGCACTTATACCCTGAGGTATGGTTTTTGTAGGCAGTATAATAACATTTCTGTCGCCTACTATAGGGATAACCTGTTGTGCAGACATAATAATATTCTTATTGTTAGGCAGAACAAAAACATTTTTTGCTCCTGTAGCCATTACGGCCCTTTGAATATCCTCTGTGCTTGGGTTCATGCTTTGTCCGCCGTTTACTATGTTACTGCAGCCAAGATCCATAAACAGATTGTTTAAGCCCTCGCCTGCGGCAACGGCAACAAAGCCAACCTCTTCTGCAGGCTCGGCAAATTGAAATTCAGAATTAAGCTTGTTTTGCTCTTCCTCAGCCTCTTTGCTCTTGGCAGCGTCTGCAGCCTCCTCGGCACGGCGGTGCTGCTCCTTCATATTTTCTACCTTTACGGTCAGCAGCTGACCGTATTCAAGTCCGTGCTGTAAAGCAACGCCCGGCTTGTCGGTGTGAACATGAACCTTTATTATTTCATCGTCCTCAACAACTACTACGCAGTCGCCTATTTTCTCAAGTGCATTACGCAGTCCTTTTATTTTTTTGCCCGACTTATCCTTGCCCACTATAAATTCTGTGCAGTAGGTAAACCTTATGTCATCGTCAAACTCCGCAACGGCGTTTGCGTAGCCGTTGTCGCTTGTAAGGCTAAGTACAGGCTGTTTCTTTTCAAACTCAACAATTACACCGTCTCTTATTACCGACAGCATACCGTTTAGTATAATGCACAAGCCCTTACCGCCGGAATCAACAACGCCGGCACGCTTTAGTACAGGCAGTAAATCCGGGGTAGTTTGCAAAGCCGCCTCAGCTGCCTTACAAATTTCGCTCCACGCTTCAGTAACAGTCAAATCCTCTTCTACACACTGGTTGGCTCTTACGGCGCTTAAACGGGCTACTGTTAAAATTGTACCCTCTGTTGGCTTTGCAACAGCTTCATACGCCGCCATATCAAATGCTTTTGCAAGGTCTGCTGTGTCTATAGTTTCTTTGCCGTCAAAGCCCTTTGAAAGTCCTCTGAACAGCAGCGAAAGTATAACGCCGGAGTTTCCTCTTGCGCCACGCAGCATAGCAGAGGCAACAGCTTTGCTTACTTCACTGATATTCGGGTTATCCTCTGTGTCAGCCAGTACAGAAGCGGCGGCGTTAATAGTCATAGACATATTTGTACCTGTGTCGCCGTCCGGAACAGGAAATATATTCAAATCATCTACAGATTGTTTTTCTTTTGTAATACTGTTAGCTGCGGAAATTACAGCATTTTTGAAAATAATACCATTCATAATATTACTTCCTTTCAAAAAAATTAGGTTGATACACTATGTATTAAAGATATTGCTAATTATAACACGAATATGTACATATTTTCAATAGCTAGAGGATTTCTATTGCCTCAATATTTAAAGTTTTGCCTGTTTTATCGTCTATATTAAAAAGTACGCAGTCCATCTTACAGTCGCCGTCAGCAAGGTCAAACCTTTGCGGCAGTTTTTCTGTGAATTTTTTTATTATTATTTCAGGCTTAACGCCCAGTACGGAGTGAATGGGGCCTGTCATTCCGGCGTCTGTAATGTAGCCTGTTCCCTGCGGCAATATGGCTGCATCGGCTGTTTGTACATGCGTGTGCGTGCCAAATACAGCAGATACTCGGCCGTCCAGGTAATAGCCCAGAGCTCTTTTTTCTCCTGTTGCTTCGGCGTGAAAATCTACAATTATAATTTTGGCATTTTCTTTTTTTGCCTGTTCAATAAGCCTGTCGGCTGTCTTAAAGGGACAGTCCAGCGGCTCCATAAAAGCAGTACCCATAATATTTATAACCGCTACCTGCATTCTGCCCATATCAACTATTGTCATTCCTCTGCCGGGTGTAGTGCCGTTTGGAAAGTTAGCAGGACGAACAAGGTATTCACAGTCATCGTAAAAGGAGTACGACTCTTTTCGCCTAAAGGAGTGGTTGCCGGTGGTTATTACATCTACACCGCTTGAGAAAAGAAAGTCAGCCGATGTTGGGGTAATTCCGTTGCCGTCAGATGAGTTTTCTCCGTTTGCAATAACCAAATCCACACCCTTTAGCTTTTTAAGGCTTGGCAGCTTGCTGCGTAAAAATGTACAGCCTATTTTGCCTACAACATCTCCTATAGCAAGAATGTTCATATATACACACCTTTCATTACCCTTTGTACTGCTGTTTTATTGCAGCGGGGTAAATACACATTATAGTTAAGACATATTATAATTATAGCAGTTATTTTTAGCTTTTTCAATTTTAATTAATATCCACAGAGAGACATATAATAGGTTTTTGCAAACAGCAGTAAATAATTGACATCTATAATATCGGTTAGAGGTATAGCCTGTAAAAATAATTCATAAAATAATATAGCAATTATAACAGAAAGGCAGATAAATATGAGAAATATAGGCAAAAAAATAGTTTCGGCATTTCTTACGGTGCTAATGCTGTCCGCCTGTGCTGTGCAGGCCGGTGCGGTTTCTGTTAAGGAAATTACAGCACCCTCGGCAATTTTGGTGGAGGCAGAAACGGGCAAGGTGCTTTTTGAAAAGGACTGTCACCAGGTTAGAGCCTGCGCCTCTATAACAAAGGTAATGACAATGCTTTTGGTTATGGAGGCCATAGAGGACGGCAAAATAAGTATGAAGGACAGCATTACGGCAAGTGCTCACGCAGCCTCTATGGGCGGCTCTGATATATGGCTTGAGGAGGGGGAGGTTATGAGCGTGCATGACCTCATAAAAGCTACAGCTGTTGCAAGTGCAAACGATGCGGCGGTAGCCTTGGCAGAGGAGGTTGCCGGAAGTGAGGACGCCTTTGTTGAAAAAATGAACGAAAAGGCTAAAAGCCTTGGAATGAAAGAAACTACATTTAAAAACTGCAATGGCCTTGACGAAGAGGGACATTTAACCTCTGCGTATGATGTTGCGGTAATGTCTAGGGAGCTTATTAAGCATAAGGAGATTTTTGAATTTACATCTATTTGGATGGATAATCTGCGTGGGGGAAAAACGCAAATTGTAAATACAAATAAGCTTTTAAAAACATACAAGGGTATAACAGGACTAAAAACAGGTACAACTTCACAGGCAGGCAGTTGTATTTCCGCAACGGCTCAAAGGGACGGCCTTACACTGGTGGCTGTTGTGCTTGGCAGTAGCAGCGGAAAAGAGCGTTTTACAGACGCCGCCGCATTGCTTGACCACGGCTTTGCCAATTACTGCATATATACACCTGTCTTTAAGGAGAATATACCCGAAATATCGGTTAAAAACGGTATGCAGCCTAACCTAAAGGCAGCGGCAAATATATCCGGAAGCTTTGTTATTGAAAAGGGAAGGTCGAAGGAGGTTACTTATAGGCTGAATGTAAAAAATGAGGTAGAGGCTCCTGTAAACAAGGGCGACAAGGTAGGAACATTGACATTTTATATAGGTAAGGATAAGCTGCGTGAATACCCTGTGGTAGCGTCGCACATTGTTGATAAAATGACATTTTCATCTGTATTTGCAATGCTGCTGCAATGCTTTGCGGCATTATAAAAGGTTTCCGATTTAACAGGCGATAAAAACTGCCCACAAAATAAATATTTTATAAATAAAAGCACCAAGGGCCTCATAAAGAGGACTGTGGTGCTTTTACGCTTTTAAACTTTTGTATTATTCTGAATTTTTACAGGGGCTTGCTTTGAATATGGATTTACATGCACCATACAGTGCTTAACCATTGGAAATTCATTTTCAATATTTTTATGAACATTTTCTGCGATTTTATGGCTGTCTTTCAAGGTTAAATTTTCATCGGCGGATATTTCTATATCCACATATATTTTATCACCGAAAAGCCTTGTTTTAATCATATCCAGTGCCATTACACCCTCCTGCTCTCTTACCAGAGTGGCCATTCTGGCAGAGGTTTCTTCGTCACAGGATTTATCAACCATTTTGTCTAAGGATTCTTTTAATATATCGAACCCTGCCTTTAAAATCATAAGACATATAATTATACTTGCAATAGGGTCGAGTATTTTTATACCGCACATAGCCCCAAGTATACCTGCAAATGAGCAGCGCTCCGCCTATACCTATCAAGCTGCCGACGGACGAGAGCATGTCGCTTCTGTGGTGCCATGCGTCTGCTTTAAGAGAGCTGCTGTTTATTTTCTTTGCACCTATTATTGTGTACCAGTACATAACCTCCTTGACTACTATAGAAATAATAGCCGCCGCCAGTGCTATTCCTGTTGGTGCCGCAAGACTTTCCGAATCCTCGAAAAATATTTTTTGTATTCCGCTGTAGCCAATGCCAACGCCTGTTACGGCTAAAATAGCCGCTAAAAGCATTGCGGCTACACATTCAAGCCTTTCGTGACCGTATTGGTGGCCGCTGTCACTTTTTCGGTTAGAAAGTGTAACGCCTATCATTACAATTATAGTGCTGAATACATCGGATGCGGAATGAACGGCGTCTGAAATCATTGCTCCTGATTTTCCGATTATACCGGCTATAAATTTAAAAGCTGACAATATTATATTGCCTACCAGTGTAACAACGGATATTTTCATAGCCAGCCGCTTGCTGTCTGCGTTTTCCATATTGATACTCCCAATCATAGTAGAATTAGTTAAATCTAACATTATGCTTGTAAAATGTCACACTTAATAATAAGTGTTTCTAAATTATAGTATGCAAAAATCGGCTTTGTCAAGCCTAACTTTTAAAGAATAAAATAGGTTTTTAACTTTACGGTTATTAATTGACTTTTTTTAATATATACTTTATAATGAATATGCTGACTTGAAGTGTCAATATTAATGTATAATGTCAGAGCTTATATCTGTTATGTAATGCTTATATGTTAATGGTTGGTACTGCATTTCATTTTGCCGGCAAAGGAGGTTTAACATGTCAAAGGAAAGCACAAAAACTATTGCACAGAACAAAAAGGCTCATCACGACTATTTTGTAGTTGAAAGTGTGGAGGCCGGCATAGAGCTTGTAGGCACAGAAGTTAAATCTCTAAGAGCAGGCAGGGTAAACCTAAAGGACTCTTGGTGCTCTGTGGCAAAAGGCGAGCTTTTTGTAAACGGTATGCACATTAGCCCCTATGAGCAGGGCAATATATTTAACAAAGACCCTATGCGTGTGCGGCGTTTGCTGATGCACAAGCGTGAGATACTTCGCCTGTACGGTCTTGTTAAGCAGGAGGGTTATTCCATAATTCCTCTTTCACTTTATTTTAAAGGCTCAAGAGTAAAAATGCAGGTTGGTCTTTGCAAGGGTAAAAAGCTTTATGATAAGCGTGCCGATATGGCCGCAAGAGATGCAAAACGCAATATAGAGCGTCACCTTAAGGAGCAGTTCAGATAAACAAACCAAAGCCTATGCCTAAGCCTATGGCACAGCAGGCATATGCTTAGTATGGCTTGCTGCAATTATTATGGGGGTGTAAAGGTTTCGACAGGGGTTGTGAGCCTTGGTAAGCGAGTAGTGGTGCGGAGCCACTATAAAAGCCGTATTTTTAAATAATAAACGACAACAATAAAGTTGCATTAGCTGCCTAAGTTGCAGCTCGTCACTCTGGGAAGCACCACGGTCCCTTTAGTGGCGTCGATTAGTGGTAAATGTGAACAGGGTATTGCCTTGAACCTTGTCATAAATTAAAGGCTACCGTAGCACAAAGCCTGTTGGTGGGCGTTGTGCGAGGGGAATCCTAATACATTAACTACACTCGTAGAAAGCCTTGTCAAACGACTTTTGGACAGGAGTTCGACTCTCCTCACCTCCACCATAAATCCACCGTAATTTTGATAGAATTGCGGTGGACTTTTTCTATGCCCGAAAACCGCTTGGAATCAGGCGTTTCGGCTGTT
>ENA-OPCY01000540-OPCY01000540.1-human-gut-metagenome-genome-assembly--contig:-NODE-540-length-27928-cov-10.899186_pt1 | contig 27928 bp, 23 predicted proteins | sample MGYA00241568_ERZ501487 | MGnify/ENA primary metagenome ERZ501487 (study PRJEB25962, sample SAMEA2042574) | human gut metagenome | biome: human gut; feature: human-associated habitat; material: faeces... | reverse complement strand
TAAGATGCAAAATATACCTTAAGGAATTTACACACAAATATGGACTTGACTAAAAGATTACGCGGAAAATGAGTATATGAAGCCAAATCCGCGTAATCACACATTCAAGATGAGTATTTCATTTGCCGATGGCTATTATACAGCCGGGCAGACCCTCTTACAGTCTTTCAAATACCGGCATGTACTCGATGGGGGCATCCACGGTAACGGTCTGACCGCCCTTGTAGGTTTCGCCGGTGGAAGTCAGCTTCCAGTCGCCTTCGGGGAGGTAAACCTCGCGTTCAAACTGATTTAAGTGGAGAATGGGCGCTACCAGATACTTCTCACCAAACATGTACTGATCCTGTAAGTTCCAGCATTTTTCATCTGCGGGGAACTCATAGAACATGGTACGGATTAAAGGAGAACCGTTGGTGTGTGCTTCTTCGTAAAGATGCTTGATATAGTCATGCATAGCAATACGGATATCGTAGTAGCTCTTCATAATCTTGTAATTGTCTTCGCCGTAGCTCCAAAGCTCATTGGGCTGACCGGTGTGCAGATAGCCGCCGCCGAAATCTCTGGTGTCAAGAGGCGGAATGTTGTAGGGGCCTCTGTCGCCGTGCATACGAAGAACTGCTGAGTATACAGCAAACTGGTACCAGCGGATAAGAAGCTGACGGAAATCAGGGTCATTTACATCATCGGTCATGAAACCGCCTACGTCGGTAGTCCACCAGGGAATACCTGCAAGTCCCATGTTTAAGCCGCACTGAAGCTGGTCTTCAAAAGCTTCAAAGGTACTGGGCACATCGCCGGACCATACCACGTTACCGTATTTCTGGGAGCCTGCCCATGCACAACGGAGCAGGTTGACAACAGGCTTTCTTTCTTTGCTCATTTCATCATAGAAAACACGGCTGTAAAGCTGCGGGTATATATTGCTCAAGGACATGGCAGGACCGTCGCAGTAGCGGTAGTGGTCGAAATCGTATACACCGTAGTCCGGTTCGGAGTTGTCCAGCCAGAAAGCGTCGATGCCGAAATCATAATAATTTCGCTTGCATACTTCCCATACATATTTACGGGTTTCCGGATTGAATACATCGATTTCCACGCAGTCGCCTTCGTAATCGTAGGTCTGAAGAGCGCCTCTTTCGGTGCGGATTAACAGACCCTTTTCCAGCATAGGCCAGAAGTTTTCACTTCTTCTGTCAACGGAAGGCCATACGGAAACGATAACCTTGATGCCCATGGAATGTAGTTCGTCTACCATTGCCTTGGGGTCGGGCCAGTAGGTCTTGTCGAATTTCCAGTCGCCCTGTACGGTCCAGTGGAAGAAGTCGATAACAATCTGGTCGATATGGATGCCTTCCTTCTGATACTGGCGTGCTACGGTCAGTACCTCGTCCTGGGTACGGTAACGCAGCTTACACTGCCATAAGCCCATCAGGTCTTCCGGGAACATGTCGGCATGCCCGGTCACATCCGTATAGTTTGCCAAAATCTGCTTCGGGGTGTCGGCAGCGGTAATCCAGTAATCCATTTCCTTTGTGGAGTTGGCAATCCATTCGGTATAGTTTTTACCGAAAGTAACGCGGCCGACTGCCGGGTTGTTCCAAAGGAAACCATAGCCTAAGGAAGAAACGGCAAAAGGTACGGAAATCTGGGAGTTGCGCTGTGCCAGCTCTAAAACACAACCCTTTAAGTCCATGTCCTGCTGCTGATACTGACCCATACCGAAAATCTTTTCCATCTTGTTACTTTCAAATTTCACGTTCAGAGTGTATTCGGTGCCGCAGGTAACGCCCTTCCATTCACGGTTGATCACCTTTAAGCAGCGGCTTTCCTTGGAAATGGTGCCGTCATACATACGGAAATATTCACGTAAAATAAGTTCGCCGTCCTTATAAAAACTGATAATGCCGACAAAGTTTACCACAGCCTTGATTTTGCCGTTGGTAATGGTGGCAAATTGGCGCTTGTCAATGGTGCCGTCGCCTACCCAGTGGTCTTCCTCTTCAATGGTAACAACAGCCTCTTTTACAGACGGTGCTTCGCTTAACGCCCAGTCTGTGTTCTGCAGTTTATGCTGCATGGTGGAACGGACACGCAGAGCATCCCTGCCCCATGCTTCGATACGAAGCATCTCGCCGTTGTGGTAGCAGACAAGTGCATTGCCTTCGTTTACAAATCTCATTGTGTAACCCTCCTTGCATGATTGCGTTTTATATCTTATAATGGTATCATACTTTAGAAAATAAGGAAATTCAATTCCTATATTACAGATAACTGATACTATTCTACGAATGTGTGCACGATTAAAGCAATTTGTAACGCAGACGGCAAAGAAACGGAGCGGCAGACGACAAAGAAACGGAGCAGCAGGCAGCAGGATAAGGGAGTAACCAATGGGAAGAAATAAGCTGACGGAACAAAAAGAATTGATGGAACAGCGGCATCACAGCTCGGTAACTGTGCCCTACAGTTTGTATAACTGCCGGCTTCCGGAGGCGTTTCCCACGGTGCCCATGCACTGGCATAGCGAACTGGAGCTCGATGTGGTGACGGAGGGAAAGGGCGAATTTATCTGCGGCGATATGCATTTTCCGGTGGAAAGTGGGGACGTGGTGCTTATTCCACCCAACATGCTGCATGCGGCGTACCATGATAAAGAGGAAGGACTGAAGTACCGCGCTTTCGTTTTTCATGCGAATATGGTGGGAGCGGAACAGAACGACCGAAGCAGTCTTTCCTATATAAAACCGCTCAGAAACGGGCAGCTGCAGGTGAAGCCGAAGTACGGAAGGGAAGATGCCGATTATCCGAAGGTGAAAGAACTGGCGGAGGATTTGATTGCCCTGGCGGAATGTAACGATGCCTACCATGATTTATTATTGAAAAGCCGGTTGTTTGCGCTGCTTTATTTTTTTGAAAAAAAGGAAAATATATCGGAAAGAGGGCAACAGACAGGCAGCTCGGAGCTGATTCGTCCGGCACTGGAATACATGACATTTCATTACGAAGAAACCATCAGTGTGGACTACCTTGCGGGCATATGCGCCATCAGCATCAGTCACTTTATGAATACTTTTCAGAAGGTGGTAGGCTGCAGCGCCATTGAATATCTCATTCACCTGCGCATCCAGGCAGCCTGTGCGGCGCTTACGGATACCACGGAAAATGTTGCAGAAATCGCAACCGGATGCGGCTACAACAATCTGTCCAATTTTAACCGGCAGTTCAAAAAAATGACGGGAGTATCTCCGAAAGCCTATCGGAGGCAGATGGCGGAAAATCAGAATTGACAAAAGAGGAAAAGTGACTAAAATAGGGAATGGCGCTTCGACGCCAAAGATTTAAGATGCAAAGGAGCGGTTTTTTTTACACAAAAAAGACATGGAATGAAAATGAAATATGTGAAACAGTTTCTGATTATTCTGGCGATTTCCCTTATCGGGGAACTGCTCAAATATGTGCTGCCGCTGCCCATTCCGGCAAGCATTTACGGCATGGTCATTTTGTTTATCTGCCTGAAAACAGGTCTGGTAAAATTGGAGGATGTGAAGGATGCGGGCAAGTTCTTAATCGAAATCATGCCGGTGATGTTTATTCCGGCGGGCGTGGGTCTTGTGGAAAGCTGGGGGATTTTGAAGCCGGTGCTTGTTCCGGTCTGCATTATTACGGTGGTAACAATTGTTACGGTTATGGCGGTAACGGGGCTTTTGTCACAGTGGGTTATCCGCAGGGACAGAATGAAGGGGGAGAACCATGAATAGTTTTTTTGAAAATTCCATGTTTGCGGGCATTACGTTAAGCCTGCTGGCATACCTGCTCGGTATGTTTTTAAAGAAAAAATTCAAGTTAGGGATTTTTAACCCGCTTCTCATTTCCATTCTGGTGTCCATCGCGGTGCTGGTTGTGGGAAAAGTGGATTATGAAACCTACAACGAAAGTGCGCAGTTCTTAGGATATCTGCTGACACCGGCAACTGTCTGTCTTGCCATTCCTCTGTACGAACAGTGGGAGCTTTTGCGGAAAAACTGCAAGGCGGTCGTGATAGGACTACTGTCCGGTGTGCTGACAAGTCTGGTGACGGTGCTGGCGTTGTCTCTGCTTCTGGGACTTTCCCATGAAGAATACGTGACACTGCTTCCCAAATCCATTACCACGGCAATCGGCATGGGCGTGTCGGAAGAACTTGGCGGCTATGTGACCATTACGGTGGCGGTGATTATCGTTACGGGTGTACTGGGCAATATGATGGGTGAAATGATTTGTAAGATTTTCCGCATCAAAGAACCCATTTCCAAGGGACTTGCCTTCGGTAGCGCCGCCCACGCGATTGGTACGGCAAAAGCCATGGAAATCGGTGAGATAGAGGGCGCCATGAGCAGCCTTGCCATTGCGGTTTCCGGTATTCTGACGGTGTTGTTTTCCTCCGTGTTTGCAAAGTTTTTATAAGGGAATTAGGAAATACCTATAACGGATGATAGAAAGAAACAATAAGGCAAACGGTGCATAATCAGACAATACCTATTGACATAGTAGGATATGGAGTGTATGATTTCTCTTAACAAAAAATGCAGAGAGGGCATACTCCATGAAAAATATACTTTGTTTCGGCGATTCAAATACATATGGATACAATCCGGCGGACGGCAGCCGTTTTCCTGAGGATGTACGGTGGACGGGGCTTTTGAAGGAAAAAGCAAAAGGCGGCGGATACCGCATTATTGAAGAAGGTCTGGTGGGAAGAACCACGATTTTTGAGGACAGTGTCCGCATGGGCAGAAAGGGAAACAATTTTCTCCTGCCGCTTTTGGAAACCCATTACCCGGTGGATGCGGTGGTGCTGATGCTGGGAACCAACGACTGCAAAACGGTGTATAACGCCTCTTCCCATGTGATAGGGAAGGGAATGGAAGTATTGTTGAAGCAGGTTAAAAATTATGATGCGTCACTTCCCGTGCTGCTTTTGTCCCCGATTTATCTGGGTGAGGGCGTGTGGGAAAAAGAATACGACCCGGAATTTAACAGGGCATCCGTAGAGGTTTCCAGGGAACTGAAAACGGAGTACGGCAGACTGGCAAAGCTGTACGGCTATGAATTTCTGGCGGCATCGGACGTGGCGGAGCCTTCCTCGGCTGACAGAGAGCACATGGATGCCCAAGGGCATCGGGCGCTGGCGGATGCGGTGTGGAAAAAACTGCAGGCGATTGCAGCTACCGAGGACGAAATCGCAGCGGAAATCAGCAGACAGTAAAGGAAATGATACATGGAATGGCAGGAATTTGAAAGAAAATTTCCGCAAAAATTAAATGAACAGCAGAAGGAAGCAGTACAGAGTGTGGAAGGCCCGGTACTGCTTCTTGCTGTGCCCGGCTCCGGCAAGACTACGGTGCTGGTGACCCGCCTCGGCTATATGATTTACGCAAAGGGCATTGCCCCGGAGAAAATTCTGACGGTGACCTATACGGTGGCGGCGACCGAGGATATGGCAGCCCGCTTTGCCTCCCAGTTCGGAACGGATATGGCAGACAGACTGACCTTTAAAACCATTAACGGCATCTGCGCCGGTATCATACATACTTACGGCAGGAAAACCGGCCGGACGCCCTTTGCCCTTCTGAACGATGAAAAAGTCATTGCGGACACACTGGCGAAAATCTACCAGAAGACGGAGCGGACATATGCCACGGAAAGTGATTTGCAGACGGTACGGACACTTATTACCTATATCAAAAACAGCATGCTCACGGAAACGGAAATCCGGGAACTGGACAAAACCGCCGATATGAAAATCTCTGCTATTTATAAAGAATACAACACCTGGCTAAGGGAGCAGAAGCTGATGGACTACGACGACCAGATGGTGTATGCCTATACCATGCTGCAACGGTTTCCGGAGCTGCTTAGACTGTATCAGGATAAATTTCCGTACCTGTGCGTGGACGAGGCGCAGGACACATCCAAAATCCAGCATGCCATTATAGCCCTGCTTGCATCCAAAACGGAAAACCTGTTTATGGTGGGAGATGAGGACCAAAGCATTTACGGCTTCCGTGCGGCGTACCCGGAGGCGCTGCTTTCCTTTGAGAAAAACCATCCCGGTGCCAAGATGCTTTTAATGGAAGAAAACTTCCGCTCCGGCGCCGGCATCGTAAAGGCTGCCGATACCTTTATCCAGAAAAACACGCTCCGCCACAAAAAGCACATGCGCGCGATAAAAGACGGAGAGGAAGTTGTAAAAGAGATTGCGGTGAAAACAAGGGACGACCAGTACCGCTACCTGGCAGCCGTGGCAGAAAACTGCGCCGCCGCCCGGGCAGACAGCGTAACCGGCAACGTGACCGAAGGCAAGGCGGGCGGCAGGACCGCGGACGCCTCCCACACTGTGGCAGTGCTTTACCGGGACCACGAGTGCGCCCTTCCTTTGATTGATTTGCTGGAGCGGAAGGAAATTCCTTACCGTATGCGGAACGCGGAAATCTCCTTTTTTACCCACCGCACGGTGCTGGATGTGCTGAATATCATGAAGCTTGCCATGCATCCGAAGGACGCCGAAACCTTTTTGCAGGTCTATTATAAAATCAATACCTACATCCGGAAAGAGGATGCCCTGCAGATAGCCAGAATCAGCGAAACGCAGGACATTTCCGTGTGGAATGCGGCAGTGCGCTACCATGGGCTGAGCGATTATACCATGAGCAGTGTGCAAAATATGCGCATGCATATGCAGCAGCTTCTGACGGAACGGGGCGACAAAGCCGTGAAGCGTATTTTGTATTACATGGGGTATCAGGAATATTTAGAACGATGTGGGCTGAAAGCCGACAAGATAGAAATTCTGCGGATTTTGGGAAGCCGGGAGGACTCCATGGCGGGGCTTCTGCAAAGACTGCGGGAACTGCAGGATATTCTTACCCGGAAAGAAACGGACTATAGCTGCAATTTTATTTTGTCCACCATACATGCCAGCAAGGGACTCGAGTATGATACGGTGTATCTGATGGATGTGACGGACGGTATTCTGCCGGCACAGATGCTCAAAAACCCGGAGAAGGCATCCGGGGAAGAACGGGAAAACTACGAAGAGGAACGGCGTCTGTTTTATGTGGGGGCGACCCGGGCAAAATCCGAGTTGTATGTTTTCACGACGGGTAAACCTCATAGCTTCTGTAAAGAACTGCTTTCCCATCCTGTTACATGCAGAGTAAAAAGAAAAGGAATTCCGTCTACACCTTGACAACCGACCATAAAAAGTGATACACACATATATGGAAGTGTTTATTATAATATCACTCAAATATAAGGAGAAAAAACATGCAGGAATTAAAGCCAATCAAAGAAGGTAAAGTACGCGAGATTTATGACAATGGGGACAGCCTGATTATGGTAGCAACCGACCGTATCAGCTGTTTCGACGTAATTCTGGACAATATCATTTCTAAAAAGGGAACCGTGCTGACACAGATGTCCAAGTTCTGGTTTGATATGACCGAGGACATTATTCCCAACCATATGATTTCTGTGGATGTAAAGGATATGCCGGAATTTTTCCAGCAGGAGAAATTTGACGGAAACAGCATGATGTGCAGAAAACTGCAGATGCTTCCCATCGAATGCATCGTCCGCGGTTACATTACCGGCAGCGGCTGGGCAAGCTACAAGGAGAACGGAACCGTTTGCGGCATCAAGCTTCCCGAGGGCTTAAAGGAGTCCGACAAGCTGCCTGAACCCATTTACACCCCTTCTACCAAAGCCGAGATTGGCGACCATGATGAAAATATTTCTTTCGAGCAGAGCATTGCCCACCTGGAAAAGTACTTCCCCGGCAAGGGCGAGGAATATGCAACCAAGATTAAGGATTACACCATTGCTCTTTACAAGAAGTGTGCGGAATATGCCCTGACAAGAGGCATCATTATCGCAGACACCAAGTTTGAATTCGGTCTGGATGAAAACGGCAATGTGGTACTGGGCGATGAAATGCTGACCCCCGACAGCTCCCGTTTCTGGCCTGCCGATGTTTATGAACCCGGCCACGGACAGCCTTCCTTCGACAAGCAGTTCGCCCGCGACTGGCTGAAAGCCAATCCCGAAAAGGGCTGGAAGCTTCCCGAAGATGTGGCGCAGAAGACCATCGACATTTACCTCGAAGGCTATGAAAAACTGACCGGTAAGCCGCTCGGAAAGTAAAAGTTTATAATGGTAATGCGAACGCAGGGCTTTGTTAGAAAGCTCTGCGTTTTTTGCTATTTGAATATCCATTTTCTGTAGAGAAAATTAAACTATGCGTTCAATGACAAACCGGGTATTCTCGTTTACAATGATATCAGAACCACAAAAGAAGACATTTTATAAAACGGAGGCAGCCATGGAAAAGGAAAGATGGTTCCTGTTAGGTGATATTCACGGCAAGCCGGAGGTAATCCGGAATTTTTACGAAAAGAATAAAGAGCATTTGCAACTGGATACCGGAAACAACCATATCATTCTGCTGGGGGATGTAGGGGCAAATTATGCGCTGCAGGGTCAGCAGGACGCAAGGCTTAAGAAGGCACTTTCCAGGTATCCGTTTACCTACATCTGCCTCAGGGGAAATCATGAGGCAAGAGTGCAGAAGGTAATAGAGATGTACCCGGAAAAATGGGAAGCAAAAAAGAAATACGGCGGTGAAATTTATGTGGAAAAGAAATTCCCGCAGATAGAATATTTATCCGACGGACCCGCTGTATATGAATTTGACGGTTACAAAACATTTTCACTTCCGGGAGCTTACAGTGTGGACAAATGGTACCGGTTAAACCATGGATGGGCATGGTTTGAGGATGAGCAGTTGTCGGAGGAAGAAATGAACACAGGAAGAAAGATAAAGGAGGTAGAACCGGAAATTGACCTGGTGATATCCCATACCTGTCCGATATCCTATGAACCGCGGGATTTGTTTCTGCCTTATATCAGCCAGGAGACGGTGGATAAGCGGATGGAGCAATATCTGGGTGAAATAGAGGAAGGGCTTTCTTATAAACGATGGGTGTTCGGACATTTTCATGCCGACAGACTCTATCCGTGGAAGGACGGCAGACAAATGCTGATGTTATTTAACCGGAGTGTGGTGGACTTACAGAAGTTCATGCACATGACCGAAAAAGATGGACTGCAGGACATACTGGCGTGAAGAAAAAAGCATATGGGAGTTGCAAAGAATATCAGCGAGCCAAAAGCCGAAAGAGCACTTGATGAATTGCGAAAAAAAGGAAAACGCACAAAAAATATACTGGCATAAGGAGCCGGCTTTCGCAGAACACATCACGAAAAGGAGGAGATACCATATGGAGAGACCACATTTTGACATTGTAGCAAGCGGAGAACGGATGAAAGAAATCCGCAGGCAGCGAAAGATTTCTGTGAAACAGGTCGTGGAATACATGGGTTTTGAATCGACTCAGGCTGTGTATAAATGGGAAAACGGAAAATGCTTTCCACAGGCCGATAATTTAGTAGCGCTGGCAATGCTGTATCAGGTAAACCCGTCAGAACTTTTAGTGGAAGAGACTCCGGTGTCTTCATCCTGCCAGTTCGGAAAAAGCATTGCAGCTTAGTGAACCACCGGTTGCTCGACATCCGGCATTTCACAGGGTATCATAAGGACATAAACAACAGACAGACGCATACAGCAATCAAAACATATTGGACAAATACGCGTGAAGAAAAATTTTCCCCATGGGAAGATTCGTTTATCTGCGTCTGGTAGAAAAATACGGACAACACGAGGAGGTAACTATGAAAAGAGCATTTTGGTACGATGAAACACATATGGATCAGCAGATTGCAGAAGTGGATACCACAGAAGCTCATGTTGTCCGTTTCGTTAAAAATTACGGAAATACATCCGTAACCGAAAACGGTGCGGTGGGCTACCGAACCACGACAAAAGCACTGTTAGATTTGAATTTCAGGGTTTCTTCCTTGAGAAACCGAAGCGAGAGCGAAATCATAGAAGGGTACATAGAAGCATTTCATGAATCTCCGGGGTATGCCGTAAAGTGGCTGTTCTTTTTAAGGGATATCTTGGAAGGAATGGGAGAAAGAAGAACTTTCCGCATCGGATTGAAATATCTCGCCATATCCCAGCCCAAGATTGCACAGGCAATTCTACCCTTTATTCCGCAATACGGACGCTTTGATGACGCACTTGTACTGCTGGATACGCCCCTTGCCGCCGATGTGGCAGCTTTTTATAAGGAGCAACTGGATAGAGATTTGGAAGCCATGGAATGTGGCAAACCCATTTCTTTACTGGCAAAGTGGCTTCCCAGCATCAACACGTCTTCTGCTAAAACGAGGGAATATGCGGGAAAACTCTGCCGTCATTTTAAAATGTCGCAGAAGGAATACCGCAAGTCGTTGTCCCGGTTAAGAGCCTACGGAAACGTAGTCGAAACGAAAATGTCCGCCTCCGACTGGGAGGGGATTGCTTATGAACAGGTGCCCGCCAAGGCAAATCTAAACTATGACAGGGCATTTGCAAGGCATGACTTAGAAAGAAGGACGGAATACCTGGAAAGCGTTCTTTCAGGCGAGGGTAAACTGAATGCAGGCGGTCTGATGCCCTATGAAATCGTACATCGATTTATGAAAAACGCTCCCAGCGGAGCAGGGCTGAAGGATGACCTTCTGGCAGAATTAATGTGGAAGAAAATCCTGGCCGACGGGTTTGCCAATGACTGGGGCCTGGAGGATGCCATTGTGGTGGCGGACGGCTCCGGCAGCATGTTTTCCTTTGCTTCCGGCAGCAGCTCTGTCAGTGCCATTGAGGTCTGCAACTCCCTTGCTATTTACTTTGCAGAGCAGTTAAAAGGGGTATTTCACAACAAGGCAATTACCTTCAGTGAACATCCGCAGTTCATCGACCTGAAGGACAACACCAGCCTGAAGGACAAAATGGAAATCATGTTTGCCCATGACGAGGTGGCAAACACCAACATTGAAGCTGTGTTTAACCTGCTCCTTGACATGGCAAAAAGTAAGGATGTACCCCGGGAAGAACTGCCCAAACAGGTGCTCATTATTTCCGACATGGAATTTGACTGGGCTGTCGGAAACTGCGACTGGTATTCCGAAAGACGGAATACCGTAAATGACACTCTGTTTGACAGGATTGCCGCAGAATACAAAGAAAACGGCTACCGGATGCCGCGTCTCATCTTCTGGAATGTGTGCGGCAGAACGGACACCATTCCCAAGGTGGACAATGAAGAAGGTCTGTGCTTCCTGTCCGGATTCTCCCAGAACGCCATGAAAGTGGCAGCAGACAGGACACAAAAAGACCCCTACGAGTCTTTGCTGTCGGTACTCAATTCGCCCCGGTACCAGGCTATCGAGGATGCCATAAAAGAATATGTTGCGTAAGCAGATGAAATCAACCTATTGTTCCGAACAATAGGTTGATTTTGTTCGGAATAAAATATGGATTGTATACAGAGTGTTTATATTGACTTTTATGCCATATAAAAATATAATTATGAGCACAAAAGTCAATGAAAGAGAAGGTAACTATTGTGGGAGCAACTGAAGAAATTATTAAGATGGCAAAAGAGAATAACGGCACAGTTACTACTGCAATGGTGGTTGCAGCGGGTATCTCGCGTGGAAATATCAAGTATCTTGTTGACAAAGGTATGATTGAAAAGTCAGCAAGAGGTGTTTATGTTTTGCCGGAGATGTGGGATGATGAGATTTTTAATTTGCAGAGTCGCTTTAAGCGAGGAATCTATTCTCATGAAACAGCATTGTTTCTTTTGGATTTAACGGACAGGACCCCAAACAGATATTACATGACGTTTCCTACAAATTATAATCTGACAAAACCAAAAGAAGAAAACATACGATGTACGCAATGCAAGGAAGCCTTGTATGAGCTTGGAATAACAGAAGTGATTACGCCAGGAGGAAATACTGTAAGGGCCTATGGTGTAGAACGTACTCTCTGTGATGTTTTGCGTTCACGTAGTCAAGTGGATATTCAGGTTGTGGCGGAGGCTTTTAAGAGATATGCAACCAGAACGGATAAGAATATTCCTATTTTGTCAGAGTATGCAAAAAAACTGAAGGTAGAGCAGAGACTCAGAGCATATCTGGAGGTGTTGTTATGAAAAACGCGATGCAGCTAAAAGCCATTATAAAAAATCTGGCAAAGGAAAAACATATATCTGCACAGATAGTCATGCAGAATTTTATTTTGAAATAGGGGCAAATTATGTGGTTGAAATTAAATCTTGAAGGAATGAAATTAGAACTCCAGATTTCCAATTATGAACCTTCCGAGACAGAACATTGGGATGTGCAATGGTGCTACGTGGATTATCACTTTACCTTTTTTAACTGCATTGACTATTCAAAGAGTTGGGAACCCGTGTTTTTAGCATGTGAAATAGAAGAGTTGGAAAGTAATATAAATGCATTGCTTTCCGGTAAAATAAAAAAGACGGAGAGAATGGAACTGATCGAACCGGATTTCGAATTTGTTTTTTATCCTAAATGTTATGCTCAAGAAGGAGAAAATGGAATATCTGTTATGCCTAAGCAGGAGATTGCGGATATAATTATGGAATGGGAAGTGCATCTATGGGATGATGGATTAACGGCAAATCGGTTTATCACTGCCCTGGACAGGCAGGATATGATTATTTTGCGAGATTATCTGCGTCTGGTTATGGGAAGCTTAAATGCTGAAAGCATGGAAATTCAGGAATTAATAAAGAGTGGGAAGATTGTGCTGTAACATGTAAAAAAGTTCTTGCAATACAACAAAGATTCTGGTATTCTATAATGATTTAGCAGTAAAGCTATCTGGAAGGTGTGGGATTTGAAAGGAGAATATTATGTATCATTATGTGAAAGACAAAGTTTTCTTGAAAGAATCCTATCGTATATGCGCTGATATAGTCAACCAATTAGTGCAGAACCTGAAGCATTACGGAATTTATTCCAGAATGTCGGTTGTAGGCAGCAAGAAAAGGGGGCTGGTTACGCAAAATGGAAGAGAACCTATAGATTATGACTTTAATTTGTGGATTGAATATGCGGACGATATAGATATTATATGGGATGTGCAGGAATTAAAGAATATAGTTATGGAAGCATTCAATGAGGTACTGGAATATAATGGGTGGAAGAATTGCGATGATTCCACTTCAGCCATTACCACCAAGAGAGTTAGTCTAAAAGACGGAAACCAAACACCCTTCAGCATAGATATTTGCATTACGAGAGATGATAATAGGGGAAATTGGTATAGGTTGATACATAAAAAGACGGGGAATGCACGTTTTGATAGCTATTACTGGGCGCAAGGCCCCTCCACCAGAGGAATTGAGGAAAAAGAACGGACATTAAAACCGGATTACTGGGAAGAAGTCAGAGAAACATATTTAGATAAGAAAAATATGTATTTATCCAGACAGGATATGGATAATCATCCTTCTTATATTTGTTATATAGAGGCTGTTAATGAAGTGTATTACAGGGAATTTGGTAATGGATGGTTGCTTAGATGAATAATTGGCTGGACAGTATATGTGAAAACATGAAAAGTCGAACTTTGTCGAAAAGAAACGATTGAAATAATATAATGTCAGGTAGATAATGTTATTAGTGAAAGAGTAACTAATATTTTGAAACACAAAGGAACGGAGAGAAAACTAATGATTACGGGAGAACTGAAAAACAAAATTGATGGATTATGGGACATTTTTGCCGCCGGTGGATTGGTAAACCCTTTAGAGGTTATTGAGCAAATTACGTATCTGATGTTTATACATGACTTGGATGATTCTGACAATATAAGAGCAAAAGAGAGTGCTATGCTTGGTCTTCCGTATCAAAGTATTTTCTCGGGAGAGGTAAAAGTCGGAGACAGAACGATTGATGGAACACAGCTTAAATGGTCAGTTTTTCATGACTTTCCGGCAGACAGAATGTATACTGTCATGCAGGAATGGGTATTCCCGTTTATTAAAACTTTACATAGTGATAAGAACAGTGCTTATTCTAAATATATGGATGATGCTATTTTTAAATTGCCCACTCCATTAGTTCTGTCTAAGGTTGTTGATTCATTGGATGAAATTTATGAAATGATGAATGAAGTGCAGACAGCCGATGTGAGAGGAGATGTGTATGAATATCTTCTTTCTAAAATTGCACAGTCGGGACGCAATGGACAGTTCAGAACACCAAGACATATTATACGAATGATGGTAGAAATGATGGACCCCTCCAGTGATGAAACAATCTGCGATCCTGCGTGCGGAACATCGGGATTTTTAGTTACTGCCGGGGAATACCTGAAGGAAAAGAAAAAGGCTGAAATTTTCTACGATAAGCAGAAAAAAGACCATTTTATGAATCATATGTTTTATGGTTACGATATGGACCGGACAATGCTCCGTATCGGTGCCATGAATATGATGACACATGGAATTGACAATCCGTATATTGAATATAGGGACAGCTTGTCAGACCAAAACGCGGATAAAGATAAATATACGCTTGTATTGGCAAATCCTCCTTTTAAGGGAAGCCTTGATGCAGAATCCGTGTCCGGAGATCTGCTTAAAGTGTGCAATACGAAGAAAACCGAACTTCTGTTTTTAACTCTTTTTTTACGAATTTTAAAAATTGGCGGGCGTTGTGCATGTATAGTTCCGGATGGCGTTTTGTTTGGTTCTTCTACAGCGCACAAGGCCATTAGGAAAGAAATTGTGGAAAATCAGAGATTAGAGGCAGTTATTTCCATGCCATCCGGGGTGTTCAAGCCCTATGCGGGAGTGTCTACGGCAATTTTGATTTTCACAAAAACAGAGCATGGCGGAACTAATAATGTATGGTTTTATGATATGACGGCAGATGGATTTAGTTTGGATGATAAACGGACTCCCATTGCCGATAATGATATACCTGACATTATTGAACGATTTAAGAATCTGGACAAAGAAATTGAAAGAAAGCGAACAGACAAATCATTCATGGTTCCCAAGAAGGATATTGTGGACAATGGCTATGATCTCAGTATCAATAAGTACAAGGAGGTCGAATATGTTGCCGTCGAATATCCTCCAACTTCGGAAATCATGGCTAATATCCGTGCCATTGAGGAAGAAATCAGCAAGGAAATGGATGAATTGGAAAAATTACTGAAATAAGAGACTATATGCCAGACGGAAATAAGAAGTTGATTAGCAGTCAACTATTTATTTTTTTGATTTTAAGAAAGGTAAGCCAAATTCGGGTTTGTAGGGATGATGTAGATGAAAATAATGATAAAGGAACTTGGTGAAATTATTACTGGTAGTACGCCAAGTAAAAAGACTGAAGAATTCTGGAACTCAGATGATATATGCTTTGTTAAGCCAGATATTATTCCAGATAATGGTGTTAATATCATAAGTGAGTCAAATGAGTATATTTCTGAAGATGCAAGAAAGAAAGCAAGAGTAGTTACAAAAGATGCAATATTTGTAACTTGTATTGGTAGTATTGGCAAAATTGGAATTGCCTCGGATAGAGAATTTGCGTTTAATCAGCAGATCAATGCAATAGTTACAAACAAAAAGGTTAATTCCAAATATTTAGCGTACAATTTACTATTTAATAAACCTAGATTGGTTGCAATTGCTAATGCACCTGTAGTTCCGATTATTAATAAGAGTCAGTTTGGTGAGTTTCCTGTAAAAATAGAAAGTGATGTTAATAAACAGTCAGAGATAGTGGGGGGGCTTGAAAGATTATCACATATTATTGAGAGGAGAACAAAAGAGTTATCAGCGTTAGATACCCTCATCAAAGCCCGATTTGTCGAGATGTTTGGTGATCCTATTTTGAATCCTAATGGGTATCTGAAGGAAAAAACTGAAAAACATATTGATTTACTTTCTGGATATCCATTTAAGAGTGAGCAGTATGTGGAAGAGGGAATCAATATTTGTGGTGGTCTTATAATTACGCCACAAAAAATTAAATGGAATGAATGTGTTCATTGGAGCTCGGCAGAAGGTTTTGAAGACTATTTGCTTAATGAAAATGACATAGTAATGGCGCTTGATCGTCCTTGGATTTCAGAGGGATTTAAGGTGGCTAAAGTTGATGCAGAACATTTGCCAGCGTTATTGATTCAGCGAACTGCGAGAATTCGAGCAATCGATATGAATCAAGAATATTTATATTATTGTTTCATAAATGGTGGATTCGACAAACACAGTAATGTTACAGGCTCATTAGTGCCGCATATATCGGCAAAAGATATTAGAAGTTTTGAAATAATGATTCCACCAGCAGAGTTACAAAACCAATTCGCCGACTTCGCCCACCAAGTCGACAAATCAAAATTTGTATTACAGAAAAAGTTTAAAATTATACATTATAGTGATATTATATAAACATGTAACAAATAAAAGAGATAAAGAACTACTTTTGATGTTTGCCTGAAAAATACACCAGGGGGATAAAATATGGTTACTAATTTTGATTACTTAAAAAATGAATCGAAATTTTCAAATTTTGCAGATGTAGCCATATCTGCTGAAAAGATTATTCTTATGGACCCGGAAGCGAGTATTATCAACAGCCGTCGGGCAATGGAGTTTGCCGTAAAATGGATGTATTCCGTTGACAAGGAACTGGAAATGCCGTATCAGGACAATTTACAAAGTCTGATGAATGCAGAAGAATATAGGCAAATTGTGGGACCGGATATTTGGAAGAGAATGGACTATATTCGCAAATGTGGTAATAACGTAGCGCATAGCAATAAAAAGCTGGGAAGAGATGAAGCTATGCTTTGTCTGGAAAATCTCTTTATTTATCTTGACTATATAGCATATTGCTATTCAGACCAATATGAAGAGCGGTCCTTTGATAAGGGAATTATTTTATCCAGAATTGAAAAGGCGAAGGCTTCAAGAGAAGAAGCAAATACAACGAAGGCAGAATTAGCTAAGGAACAGGAGAAATCCGCAAAACAGGAGTTAGATTTGCAGAAACTGATTGCGGAGAATGCTTCCTTAAAGGAAGAATTATCCGCACGGAGACAAGAACAACAGCCGACATATGTACCTAAGCCACTGGATTTATCTGAATATAAAACCCGTAAACTTTATATTGATGCCATGCTCAGAGATGCAGGTTGGGCAGAAGGTATAAATTGGATGAATGAAGTGGAACTTCCGGGAATGCCTAATAAATCGGAGGTTGGCTATGCAGATTATGTTCTTTATGATGATATGCATCGTCCATTGGCGGTTATTGAGGCTAAGCGGACTTGCGTGGATGTTTCTAAGGGCAGGCAACAGGCCAAATTATATGCTGATTTATTGGAGCAGAAATATAAGAGAAGACCGGTCATTTTTCTTACGAATGGATTTGATACACACATTATAGATGGCCAATATCCTGAAAGAAAGTGTTCTGCTATATACTCCAAAAGAGATTTGGAAAAATGGTTTAATTTATTGACCATGCGGACGAGCCTTAAGCATGTTTCGGTAGATAAAACGATTGCAGGTCGTTATTATCAGGAGGCAGCCATTAAGGCAGTATGCAATAGCTTTGATGAGAAGAATCGAAGAAAAGCATTATTGGTCATGGCGACCGGTTCGGGAAAGACGAGAACGGTAATTGCCCTATGCAAGATACTGTTGGAAAACGGATGGGCAAAGAATATTCTGTTTCTTGCAGACCGTAATTCGCTTGTAACACAGGCGAAAAGGAGCTTTGTCAATTTACTTCCCAGTCTGTCATGTACAAATCTTGTGGAGGAAAAGGATAATTATACTGCACACTGTGTGTTCTCCACTTATCAGACAATGATTCACTGTATTGACACAGTGAATGATTCGGAAGGTAAGCTGTTTACTTGTGGGCATTTTGACCTTGTAATATGTGACGAAGCGCACAGATCTATTTACAATAAATATAAGGATATTTTTACCTATTTTGATGCACCGTTGGTAGGTCTTACGGCAACTCCGAAAGATGAGATCGATAAAAATACATATGAGATTTTTGAATTGGAAAATGGGGTACCTACTTATGGCTATGATTTGGCCCAGGCGGTAAAGGATGGATATCTTGTTGATTACGTTTCTGTGGAATCCAAGCTGAAATTCATAGAACAGGGGATTGTGTACGATGAACTATCGGAAGAGGATAAGGAAGTTTATGAAGATACCTTTGAAGATGAAAATGGGGAACTACCGGAGGCGATAGGTTCTTCGGCATTAAATACTTGGATTTTTAATGAAGATACCATCAAGCAGGTTCTTAGCATTTTGATGACAGATGGCATTAAAATTGATTACGGACAAAAACTCGGGAAAACGATTATTTTTGCAAAGAACCACGACCATGCAGAAAAGATATTAGATGTATTTCATAAGGAATATCCACATCTTCCGGACTATGCCAAGGTAATTGATAACTACATGACGTATGCACAGAGCGCCATAGATGAGTTTTCAGATGCCAAGAAAATGCCGCAGATTGCTATTTCGGTTGATATGCTTGATACGGGAATTGATGTACCGGAAGTGTTGAATCTTGTCTTTTTCAAAAAGGTTATGAGTAAGGCAAAATTCTGGCAGATGATTGGACGAGGAACGAGACTTTGTCCGGGATTACTGGATGGAGAAGATAAGAAGAAGTTCTATATCTTTGATTTCTGTGGTAATTTTGAGTTTTTCCGTATGAACAATGGAAGAGCGACTGCCAATATGATAGCTGTTCAGGGTGCAATTTTTAATCTGAAATTTGAAATTTCCTATAAACTGCAGGATATAGAATATCAGGTAGACAGATTGATTGCTTATCGAAAAGCATTGGTTCAACAAATGAGTGAACAAGTAAAAGAATTACCCCGAGATAATTTTACAGTAAGACAACACCTGAAATATGTTGACCTATACTCAGTGCAAGCCAACTATCAGGCTCTTACTTATGAGGATACCCTGATCGTGCGGGAAGAGGTTGCACCGCTTATTTTGCCGGATGGAGATGAACCCAGTGCAGTTCGTTTTGATGCTCTTGTGTATGGGATAGAACTTGCTTATTTGATAGGAAAGAAACATGGACGGGCACGTAGTGATTTATATAAAAAGGTTTCGGGTATTGCGAGTGTCGCCAATATTCCGGAAATACAGGCTCAGTCTGATTTGATAAACAAGATTCTGAAAACAGATTATGTAGATAATGCGGGGATTAATGAATTTGAGGAAATTCGTGAAAAACTGCGGGATTTAATGAAGTACATTCCCAAAACGGTGATTAAATACGATACAAATTTCACAGATGAATTGTTGTCAACGGAATGGAACGAGTCAGAGCTTGATAACGAAGATCTTAAAAACTATAAGGCAAAGGCAGAATATTATATCAGGCAGCATCAGGACAATATTGCTATTGCAAAACTGAAAACAAATCAGCCATTAACATCCACGGATGTCAAGACCCTGGAGCAAATTTTGTGGCAGGAAGTAGGAACCAAGCAGGATTATGAACAGGAAATTGGGACGAAACCATTGGGAGAATTTGTTCGTGAAATAGTGGGCCTTGATATGAACGCAGCTAAGGAAGCTTTTTCTGAATACTTGAACAATGCCAATCTTGACAGCAGACAAATCTATTTTGTCAATCAGATAGTGGAGTACATTGTCCATAATGGAATGTTGAAAGACTTTTCTGTACTTCAGGAGTCACCGTTTACTGACCAGGGAAGTGTTGTGGAATTATTTACGGACCTGAACGTGTGGATGGGGATAAGAAAAGTTATAGAGGCGATAAATGCCAATGCGGTAGCGTAAAGAGTGTAGAAAGGGGAAATACTAACATGTTGACTTAAATAGAAATACCAAAGTAAAGTACTATTTTTGAAACTAACTGATAAAGGCTGGAATAATATTGGGGAAAAGCAATCTGCTAAACATATCTATACTATGAAAATTTTATAGTTCAAAACCAAATATAGCAACTGCCCAATGGCATGTGCCGACTATTATTTTATTTGTGAATAGGGGGGGATAATCAGTGATTAAGCAAGTAGAACTTACAAGATTTAAGAAATATAAATTGCAAAAATTTAAATTAAAACCAACCGGTGTTACACTGTTAGTTGGAGGAAATAATGCAGGTAAATCCACTCTGATTCATGCACTTTCAGTATGGGAGTTTTGTAAAATGATTTTGCTTCACGAAAAAGGAAGGGATGCATTTAATCAAGGTGAGTGGGGAAATGGTGACGGACTTGGAATAAGCGCAGAAGATTTTTTACCTATTGCAGTTCCTGCACTTAATCACTTATGGACAAATCTAAAGACACAACTTTCAGCAAAAGAGAAGGAAGAATGGCCAGATAAGTATCCAGGGTATATTTTACGAATCAAATGTACATGGGATTATCAAGATCAGCTTGATAGAATGCTTGAAATAGGATTGTCGCTAGTAAATGATCGCCTGTTTATACGTGTTACAGGTTCAAATCTATGTGCAGAAGATCATTTGCTCTCTATTGTATATCTTCCTACATTTGCAGGTGTTTTACCAAAGGAAAATAAGGCAACTATAGCTGAAAGACGGGCATTTTTGGGACGAGGTATGGCAGGATCTGTTATTCGCAATATGATATATGATTTATATTTGGAAGATAGAGAATTGCGTGATAAATTGTTAAAGGGAAAAACACGCTTGAATAGCCTAGATAAACAGGAGTTGAATAAAAGAAGCCCACTACAGAAACTACAAAACAATTTACGGACTACTTTTTTATCACAACTGGAAATAGAACCTTTTAGTGAAGACTTTCACACAGTTTTACGAATATATGAAAGGAAAGTTGTTCAAAAAAATGGTGAATTATTTGTATTGCCTAAGAGCCAGTATACACCGCGTGATATTATCACACAAGGAAGCGGATATTTGCAATGGCTGAGTATTTTTAGCATATTGTATAGCTCTAATATTGATATTTTGCTTTTGGATGAACCAGATGCACATTTGCATGCAAGTTTGCAGAGTGAGCTGTTAAATAAACTAAGGACAGCAACTGAAGATGATTGCGAAAAGCAGATTCTTGTTTCCACGCATTCTGTAGAAATGATAAAACAGGCTCCACTTGAAATCATATTCTCAATGGATACTCGCAAATATTTGTATGAAGAAACATCAAGAGTGGCGGTTTTAAATGGTATAGGTAGTGAATATTTCCCCAAAATAGACCTATTGAAGAAATATAAACGGTTGATTTTTGTTGAAAATGAAAGTGATAAAAAAATTTTATCTATTTTGGGAAATATATGCGGTATGCCTTTGCCCACGGAAATAGTATATTGGGCGAATACAGATAGTCATGCAACAAGAAAGAAAATTTTTGATAGCTTAAAGACTATTATACCAGAATTAAAGTGTATTAGTTTAAGAGATCGAGATATGGATAATCCAGATATTATTGGTGATAGGTTATTATATAAAGGAACGTCTTTGGCGGATGATAGTCCTATTCTTCTTTTGCAATGGCGACGCAAAAATATAGAATCTTATTTATTGTGTCCCAGAGCAATAGCTGAGGCATCGGGAAAAACAGTAGAAGAAATTGAAAAACATATTCAACAGAAGTTTGCTTTGGCGATAGATAGTGATGGGTATGTAGAAGCCGTCCCACCAGATGCGATAATCACATGTGATGGTAAAATAATATTTAATAAAGAAACAGATGGGTTAGAGATAGCCTATGGGTGTAATAAGTATGATGTCGCAAAAAAAATGACTCCAGAGGAAGTACCTGAAGATATCAAGGTATTTCTAAGACAAGTCAATAAATTGTTTGAAGGATAAAGAAGTGGTAATTACAATAATAGAAGGATGCATACACGAAGGATGCTTTTATTGGGAAATACAAAAGAACTTTTTGATTTAAATTATTTATAATTGCATCTGTTGTGATTCCATTTTCACCATTATCAGAGCAGAAAAGGATTGCTTAATGTGATTGAACGAACATGACCAAAACGGAGGTGATTTATTATGAAACCAAGAATAGAACATCCTCGAGTGTTTATATCATATGCATGGGGAACTGAAGATTACAATGAAAAGGTTATACTTTTTGCCACAGATCTTAAAAGAGATGGTATCGAGGTAGTATTCGATAGATGGCAATTAAAAGAAGGCAATGACACGTATGCCTTTATGGAAACGAGTGTGACGGATGAAGGTATTACGAATGTTTTAGTCCTCCTTGACCCAGTTTATGCAAAAAAAGCTGACCAGAGAGCAGGTGGTGTTGGTACGGAAACGCAGATTATTTCGCCTGAAGTATACAATAAAGTATCACAAAGAAAATTTTTACCTATTGTTTTTGAACGTGATGCAGATGGTAATGTATGTAAGCCTAGATATATGGCAGGACTTCTTCATTTTGATCTTACAAAAGAAGATGATTACGAAACAGAATATCAAAGACTTGTACGTACACTGTATGGAATTGATACATTGAAGGAACCTGAATTGGGAAAGGCTCCAGCATGGCTTGAAGATACGCCTAAATTAACATTAAAATCAAAGGTAAGTGAAGATTTTTTTGGGGGAAGTGCTGATCCAACAGTCAAAAAGAAAAAATATACAGAAAAGCTAGGAGAATTATACTTACAGTTAAGGGAGTATGAATTTTTGGAAAAGGAGGATGCTGCACTTGCGTATGAGGAATTACTTGTTTTCAGAGATGAAATTTTATTACTATTGAAATCTACAGATTATATTATTGATGGTTGTAAAGTTTTTATTGAAGCAATAGAAGACTTTGTCGCAAGTATAAGATTGAATTACGAGGAATTGGTTATATTAAAGAAAACATTATGCCACGAACTATTTCTGTACACTATAGCTTATTATTTTAAGCAAAGGGATTGGGAATCGTTACGATATATTTTAAATAAAACATATTTTACTGGACGTAGTAATTTTAATGAAAATGATGATAGTTTTAATTCTTTTTATTACCATAATGATTTACTAGATAGAGCTGTATGCAAAAAAGATGGTAAAAATTATTATAGCGGGACAGCTTCTTTTTGGATTTCAAATATTAATATGAAAATATGCAATAAACAGGAATTTGTATTTGCTGATTTGTTTTGTTATAACTGTTCGTATCTGATACCGAATTACGACAAAACATGGAAGTGGTTTCCAATCACATACATATATTGCAGCCAAGATTATCAAAGTTTAATGAAAACGTATGCAAGCAAAATGAAGTCACGAGAACACTTAAAAGATGCCGCATATATTATGGGGTTTGATTCTATTGAAGAATATAAGAAAAGATTTTCTGAGGTAGAAAAGGATATTAAAGCAGGAAAATACAGAGAGTATCGATATCCTTCAGTTTTCGAAAATGCTCAGACATTTTGGGATTATATATCAAGTGAGGAATTAGGAATAAAGAATTAGGGGTGTCCGAGTGTAAGACTTGCGTTTTAAAATCTTTAGCTGGCATACATTGAAATTACTACATAGTGCAGACATAGGCAGAACCTAAAGAATCGGCTCTGCCCATTTGTAACTATTCACATAACTTGAAACAGCCGTGCGCTTTTCCCTAAAAATCATCATCATCGTCATCCAGCCAGCCGGAAGTGAAATGCATTTCGCCGGTGTTCATATCTAAGGACATATTATCGCTCATACGCATATGGAGGTCACCGTTCGAGTCGATGCCCATATTGTCGGAAGTGGGCCAGATATAATCGCTGTTATCGTAATTAAAGATGGGATTCATCCTGTTTTCCCTCCTTTTCAGATAAATAATTGATAAAGAAGTCATAGGTTTTATTCAATTCATTGATCAGACATTGAACTTCAGTATCTGACGAATTTTGCGTGACTTTAGCAATATTGGTGACAAAGTAGGTAACCGTTTGAATATAGTATGGGGTTGAGAAGGCAATGAAACCGGATTCTGGGAAAAAATAATATCCATACAAGGTTTCCTTCTTGAAAAATTTTTCATTATAAATTTCTTTTTTTTCATAGTCTGAAAAGTAATCTCTGCACATTGCCATACCTTTATTATACAGATTTTGAACAAGTTTTTGTATCTCTTGATTACGTGCAATAGCTATTCTGAGAAAATGTTTACATTCAGAAAAGCGTTTTCCTTTGATTAATGCATCCAAAATTTTATCTACATATGGAAAAATAAAAGTGTTTTTTGAATCATAGCATGTTTTAAGTTCAAATTCATTGAAAAAATAAGCAATAACGTTTCTTTTACTCATGGCTATATTTTGTATCAACTGTTTTGTATTATTGGACATAGGTAAAGTAATTGGGTGCGAGAGTCGGAAGGTATCATAGATAATCGTATAAAGAAGAGGTATTTCACGGGCATGGAGCTTATCAAGCATCTCAAAATCTTCATTTTTAAGAGCAAGTGAAATCAACTTCAGGCGTAAATCATCTTCTCTTTCCAAGCGGCAATCTAAATAATCGGTGCGTTCTCGAAAATCGAACTTTATACTTGTTCCGGCGCAGAAACCGACACAGTCTCCTGATTCATCCTTTTTGGTAAACCATATATATTCCTTTTCCATAAGATATTTAAGAAAAGGATAGTTTCCGGCTTCCAAGGCATAGTCAACGGCGGTTTTATCAAATTCATCGGGCTTCAGGATAGGCTTACTTTCTAAATTTATATAAGCTTCCCATTCAGCCGGGTCTTTGGAATAGGCAATGGAGTAGTTTGATTTTCTGGTCGATGCAGGGACAAGGGAAGTGCCGGCACTGAGGATAGTCTCGATGGAAACACCAAGCAGTTCTGAAAAAATGGGAAGGTCTTCTATCTGGACCCCCTTTTTTCCTTTTTTAATTTGGCAGATGCGGTTTTGCATATTCTGGATATCATCCGGATTAGCTGCTCCATCGCGTAAGGTAAGATAGGCGATGCTGAACTGACGGTCATTTTTGTACTTGCTGTTTTTAATCAAGGCGGCCAAATAGCTGCCGATTTTTGTATTGTCTGTCTTAAACATAATTCATCTCTCCTTTGCTCTAAGCATAAAGGAATGCTTCTAAAAAAAATATAATCAATTTGCATATGCATTTTGCATATGCAAATTATATGCTGAAAAAGTATATGCGTAAAGCATATATTTGTGACAAAAGAGAAACCAAAATATCGATTTAACGCCTACAAAATAGTACAAAACATGCAATAGCGTATGGATTTGATGCTGGTAAGGTGGTATGTTGATTATGATGAAATGTAATTCTGAAGATTGCGGAAGAATCGCGTGTTGATGAAAAATGATGACTGCTTGCGAAGTCTTATATTATTGGTTGCATTATTGAGCGGTGGTGTGGGAATGATGATCAATGCAAGAAACCCAAATAGTTATAAGAAGGTTCTGATTGAGGAAAAAGATGAAAGAAACAAACAGATCAAACTAAGTTCGTGTGGAGTAACTTTGTTTATATCACTTATCAGCTATATTGGTGTATTTATATACATGAAAAACACAGGCATCATAAGTGGAATACAGACAGCTATTTTTGGCATACCGGTTTTTATTGGATCTTTGACATATGGATTATCTACTCTATATTTTAGAAATCGGATATAGGAAGGCAGGATGAAAAAGAAGCAGGGTACATTAGGTTAGATGTCGTGAAAGTGCGATAAAACTTAGGAAAAATAAGGATATACAAGGAAAAATCGAGGTCGGAAGTTCGAATTTAGACCAAGTTTAGACCATTTGAAAATGAAGATTTTTGAGTGAAAATGGGCGCTAAATTGATGACATAACATATAAAATAGAACACATTGGACAATATGTTTTGCGTGGTCATAGACCTTTGCAAGAAGCTCTACCTTTTTAGAACGGTTACGTTCAAACATGGAATCGTCTATAATAAGAACATTGGCACGGTCTTCCGAATCCAGTGGAAGAATAGCGTTGTTTATGATTCTGGATGCAAGGATTGTAGTAAAACGCATCTTTTCCTGTAAGCAGACTCATATACATACTTCTGTTGGAGAAAATCAGCAGAAACATGTATTGAAAAATCTCCGTTACCGGAGTGCCTTTCATTTTATAGGCATTGGCAGTTTTCAAGGCTGAGGAAATATGAAACCTTGTAAAAAATCGTTTGATAGATTTAGAAATATGCGTATCATTTTGAGTCGCTTGTGTTATATTTTTATTCATAGCATGAGCTTCCGGTTTGTAATTGTTTTTTGGCAACTAATTATATCAAAACTATTGGTTTCATACTATTTTTATGCCAGTTATTATAGGCACATTTTAATGTGCGAAGTTTGAGTTATTATGATAATGGTACAGATTACCAGGTTACAAGGGACTGCACGTGTGATCAATTATGCAGGTTCAGCGTGATTATTGGGAGAAATTAAAAACAGAAATCGAGACAGATCCCGGACAAGGATTTTGTGGGAAGATATGGCGGCGATGAGTTTATGGCTGTGATTTATCATACAGGCAAAACGGAGATTGAGGAACTGTTACAAAGCTTATGTAGAGAAAAAGACAGATTAAATAGTAATGAAGCTCAAATCCCAATCAACTATGCAAGAAGCGTAATTTAGGTTCACGTCAATAAACTAAAAATAGAATAAAAATCAGCATGGTGAAAAGTGTTCATCCAGGAGACAGAAATTAGATTAATTTTCACCAGTTTCTAGCAATAGAACCACTAATATTTAGTAGAAAATGATTTAATACTTTTGTAATAGATTTTTCTAATAAAGTATGCTATATTAAAGCTATTTATGGATAAACAAAAATGAATTTACAAAGGAAGGGAAAATTATCATGGAAAAGATCAAAAAGCGTATAGCTAACTTAAAGGTTGCAGAAAAATTAAAAGTATATCGAATGACAGTGCTTGTTATGACATTATTCTTAGTGTTGGTGGCACTGATCTCGACATTAGTGATCCGTTCAAATATAGAGAAGATCACAGAGGTCTGGTCTCCGTCATTGGAATATCTGCAGGATTTAGAGACAATGACTGCGAAATACAGAATCAAGCAGTACCAGCATCTGGTAGAATCAGATGAATCGGTTATGACTGCCTGTGAAGAGGAAATTCAGAAGCTGGAGAGTCAGATCCAAGATACCGGTGAGAATCTGGATGCGATCATCAATGCAGACAGTGATGCTCAAAAAGGACAAGCTGATTATAAAGCAGCAAGCGCAGGATGGGAAGAATACAGGGCTGCTTCGGATGAAATTTTGCAGTTAAGCCGTGAGGGTAAACAGCAGGAAGCAGCAAAGCTTATGATCGGAGAGGTGTATGAAGAATATAAAGTTTTTGCTGAAAAATTAACTTCATTACGTGATGAGTTCCAGAAAGAATTAGACCGGGCAAAGACCATGGCTAATGTATGCACTGTAATCATATTTATTGTGATCGTGGCAGCGGGTCTTGCGATTGCTGGAGTGACGACACTGATCGGAAGGATCATTACCAAATCCATTACCGAGCCGATAGAACAGATAGAGACAGCAGTTGCCAGCCTGCGTAAGGGCGAACTGTCTAATGTAGAAATGCTTACCTATGAGTCTGAGGATGAGCTTGGCGATACCATCAGGAATCTGAAAGAAGCCATAGGTATTCTGGCAGGTTATGTCAGCGAGATCTCTGTGGAGGTAAAGGCAATAGCGCAGGGTGACCTGACCAAAAATGGTGATGATATTACAGATTTCCTAGGCGATTTCTCGGAATTGAAGGAATCACTGCTGTATATTCTGAAACGGTTTAACAGTACCCTGACCGAGATCAGCGATCTGGCAGAACAGGTATCATCGAATGCATCCCAGGTGGAAAATGCATCAAAATCCCTGGCGGATGGTGCAACAGAGCAGGCAGGAGT
>ENA-OPCY01000537-OPCY01000537.1-human-gut-metagenome-genome-assembly--contig:-NODE-537-length-27968-cov-2.335829_pt1 | contig 27968 bp, 17 predicted proteins | sample MGYA00241568_ERZ501487 | MGnify/ENA primary metagenome ERZ501487 (study PRJEB25962, sample SAMEA2042574) | human gut metagenome | biome: human gut; feature: human-associated habitat; material: faeces... | reverse complement strand
CAATTGTCAATATAACCAGAAATTCTTGCTTGGACAGAGAGTTTAGCGGACAGTATTACGGAATTCCAGCAGAGTCTTCAGCACAATTAAGTGCTGAAAGAAATAACTATATAAATATGTTAACCATATTGTCAGAAAAAATTTCTAATATAATGGAACTTAATATTGCTATGGAAAATGAAATTTTATTACAGGAGAACTCCAACAATGGCTGCTGACAGATAACAGCTTAACGTGCCGCATATAAGTGCTCTTAAGCCAAGTCTTGCAAGATTTTTTTTCTGGTTGGGTGCTAATTCACCTATACCACCGATTTGAATTGCAATCGAACCAAAATTTCCAAAACTGCACAGTGCAAAACTCGCCAGCATAAAGCTTTTAGGAGCAATTGATGTTGCTATGTGTGACAGGTTTACATATGCAACCATTTCATTAAGAACAAGCTTGGTTCCCATAAGAGCTCCTACAACAGAGGCATCTTTGAGAGGCACTCCAATAATAATAGCAAATATTGCAAATAATTTTCCAAGAATCAGTTTTAATGACAAATGGCTCAAGAATGTTAGATGAGAACATCCAGGGCAGAATTTGTATAAGAACATACCTCCAAGGCCTAAAATCCAATCAATGAAAGCAACAAGTGCAACTAATGCGAGAATCATCGCAGTAACATTTATGGCAACTTTCATACCTTCGGAAGCTCCATTTGAGATTGCCTCAAACACATTTGCAAAAGTTCTTCTTTTCGAAATTCGGATATTATCGCGTGTTTCAGGCTCTCCTGTTTCAGGATACATAATTTTAGCAAGAATCATAGCGCCGGGAGCAGCCATTATTGAGGATGCTAATATATAATGTGCCGGAATTCCCATACCAATGTATATAGGCATTATTGCACCTGATATACAGGCCATGCTGCCTGCCATTGAAGCAAGAAGTTCCGAACGCGTCAGCTTTTCCAGATAAGGTTTAATCATAATCTGTGCAAGTATTTGCCCGACAAATGAGCTTGCAACGTTTGAAAGAGCTTCTGCACCGGATACATGCATAAGTTTATTCATTGCTTTTCCAAGTGCTGCAACAACACGCTGCATAATACCATAGTAATAAAGAATGTTTACCAGCACCATCATGAAAATATTGGTACAGATTAATTGAACAGCAAATATACTGCTGCTTTTTCCAAAAAGTTCTGTTAGTTTTGCATTTTCTAGCAGCGGACCAAACACGAAAAGACCGCCTTCTGTAGCAAAATCCAGAATCTTCTGGATAAACATACCTATCATCAGGAATATTTTTTCACCTATAGGAACTTTAAATATAAATACAGCAAGCAGAATTTGTAATATAAATCCAGTTACAACAGTTTTGTAATTTATAGCCTTTCGGTTATTTGACATACCAAATACTATTAAAAATATTACAACTATTCCTATAAGCCCAACAAATCTTTCCATCAATACTCCTAATAATTATGTGAATATTTTTATTATATCAAAAAAGAAGCTGTCTGGATTAGACAGCTTCAATATAATTTACAATCTCTTCCTCAGTATTCATTTCCGTTGTACATACCAGTACTCTTGTGGCATCAATCTTAATCCCGCCAAGAATGTTAGAAGCTTTTAGTTTTTCCAAAAATTTATCAGAGTCTTCAACTTCAATTACAAATTCATTAAAAAAGTTTTCATTTAAAGTTTTTATTCCTTTGCCTCTCAGCATTTTAGAAAGAGCATGCGCTAGATTCGCAGAAATTACTCCCGTTTCTCTGAAGCCTTTTTCACCTAAAAGACTCAAGTATAGAGTTGTCGAAAGAGCAATTAGAGATTGGTTTGAACAAATATTACTGGTCGCCTTTTCTCTTTTAATATGCTGTTCTCTTGTCTGGATTGTAAGTGTAAAAGCCTGCTCTCCATCAGCATCAACTGTTCTGCCAACGAGTCTGCCGGGCATTTGCCGCATAAAACATTCTTTACACGCCATATATCCAGCATGAGGACCGCCAAAGCTCATACCAATACCAAGCGGTTGAATATCCCCAACCACAATATCTGCTTCTGTTGGCGGAGCAATTATTGACAGGGCTGAAATATTAGCGCATACAATTAAAGTTGTGCCAACTTTATTGATTTCTGTAATTTCTCCATAGTAATCTGGGTATTGAACCAGAACGCAGCAATATTCACTAACATCGTCAGGAATTTCATCAAACCATTCGAGTTCAATATTTTGTGCCCAGCAATATGTTTTTACAACTTCTTTGTACTGCGGGTTAAGTCTATTAGAAATAAGCGCTTTGTTCTTTTTCCCTCTGGCGATTCTGTGAGCCATAAGAACAGCTTCTGCACAAGCAGAACCGCCGTCATACAAAGAAGCATTTGCAATATCCATACCGGTTATTTTTGAAATCATTGTCTGGTATTCATAGATTATTTGTAATGTTCCTTGAGAAATCTCTGGCTGATAAGGCGTATATGCTGTTAAAAATTCAAATCTTTGAGCAATATAACTAATACAAGCTGGTATAAATTTGTTATAAATTCCTCCGCCTGTAAATATTGAATACTCTGTTTTATTTTTTCTTGCAAGAGCTTTCACCTTTCGTTGTGCTTCCATTTCGCTCAAAGGATTGCCCATCGCAAAATCTTTAAATTTAACAGGTATTTGTTTAAATAAATCTTCGATTGATGCACATGAAATTTCACGAAGCATTTCTTCTCTGATTTCATCTGTATGCGCTAAAAAGTTTTTCATTATTCTATTTCTTCTTTATAATCTGAGTAATCTAACAAATCTGCAAATTCTACCTGATCTGCAGAAGATTCAATCTTAACAAACCACTTGTCTTCAAAAGTTTCATCGTTAAGTAACTCTGGACTATTAACGATTTGTTCATTAATTTCTACAACTTTACCGGATATTGGCATATAGATTTCAGATGCAGCTTTTACAGATTCAATTGTTGCAAATGCTTCATTTTTAGCAAATTCACTTCCAACTTCAGGAAGTTCTACAAAAACTATATCGCCGAGTTGTTCGATAGCATAATCAGTAATACCTATTTCGTACTTTCCGTCCTGCTCAAGTACGTATTCATGGGTTTTTGTACATAACATACTTTCGTTCATTGATTTTCTCCTATAAGCTATTATATTATCCTTTATTATTCTTTTTCACAAAAGGTCTTTTTACTATTTCTGCATTGTGTAATTTATCTCTTATCATTATTTGAATTGTAGAGCCTACAGTCAAATTGTCAAGATTTTTTATATAAGCAAGAGCAATATTGTCACCTCTGACAGGTGAAATCCCGCCGCTTGTAATCTCACCAATTTTTTCATTATTATAATATACTTCATAACCATGTCTGGCAATATTTTTATCGAGCATTTTGAGGCCGATAAGTTTTTTATTTATGCCCTCCTTAAGCTGGTTCATTATAACTTTTTTTCCGTTGTAGTCAGCTGTTTTATCTTTTGCAACAGACCATGCCAATCCGGCTTCTATCGGTGTTGTATCTTCGCTCAAATCATTACCATATAAGTGCAATGCAGCTTCTAATCTTAAAGTATCGCGAGCGCCAAGACCAATTGGCTTTATTCCGTATTCTTTGCCTGCTTCTAGCAGTTTATCCCAGAGGTATTCTGAGAATTCGTTTTTAACAAGAATTTCAACTCCGTCTTCACCAGTATATCCTGTTCTTGATATCCATAAATTAATATTAAAGATTTCACCGCGTTTAATTGCAAAAAATGAAGGCAGTTCATCAACTCCAAGACTTTTTATTAATTCACAGGCTTTCGGACCTTGAACAGCCAGCAGTGAGTAATTATGCGACTCATTAATGATTTCAACATTAAACCCTGTTTTATTTCTTACCATCCAGTTCAAGTCTTCATCAATTCTGGATGCATTTGCAATAATAAGATATTTGTTAGTTTCAAGTTTATATATTATCAAATCATCAATTATACCGCCCTGCTTATTTGTAAGCTGGCAATATGCAGCTTTCAGGTCAACAAGTTTTGTAATATCCTGAGGGACTAATTTGTTTAAATATGGTAAAGCATCTTCACCATAAACAATCATTTCTCCCATGTGTGAAACATCAAACAGGCCGACATTTTCTCTCACAGTCTTATGTTCTTCTATGATTGAAGAATACTGGACAGGCATATGCCAGCCTGCAAAATCTACCATTCTTGCTCCCAGAGCTACATGCTTATCATGCAAAAAAGTTTGTTTTGTCATTAATTTTTACCCCTATTTAATTGTCTTTATAAATATGGGTTATGTCAAGAAATATTTTAGCTTAGAGATTGAATTTTTTTGTATAAATCAATAACTTCTTTTGACATGTTTTTCGGCACAACAATTTTAATTTTTGCATTTAAATCGCCGTATCCAGAGGTTTTTGGCAAGCCCATCTGCTTCAATCTTAAGGATTGTCCGCTTGAAACTCCTGCTGGAATTTTGATATTAATTTTGCCATGTAACGTTTCAATTTCTTTTGAGCAGCCTAATACAGCTTCTGGAGGCGTTATATCAACTTCTTTAATCAAATTATCTCCATCAAATTCATATTCGCTGTCTTTAAAATGCACTACAAGGTATAAGTCGCCTTTATTACCGTATGCGTCTGTTTTTCCTTCTCCTTTAAGACGAACTTTCTTTCCCTCGCTTACACCTTTAGGCAGTTTTACTTTTACGCTTCTTGAGTGTGAAACGATTCCCGTACCACCGCAATTTGCACAGTATGTACCTCCATGACACTGAGTACATTTTTCCATTTCATTAAAAGTTACAGAAATAGGTTTACCGTCAAATATTTCTTTTGCTGTAACATTTAAATTTTTAGTGATGTCTAAATCTTCAGTTTTAGGCTGTGTAGTTCTTCTTTGTTGTCTGGAAGAATTTCCAGCTGTCTGTCTGAAATCAAAGCCGCCAAAATTTTGAGCGGCAGACTGCTGCGCTCCCATACCGCCCATCATGTCGCCAAAGAGCGAGCTAAAGAAGTCAGAAAAACCGCTTCCGCCAAAGTCAAAGCTTTGTGCACCTCCCTGATTAAAATTAAAACTAAAATTTTCAAATCCAGGAGGCGGTGTATAGTCTGCACCGCCCTGCCAGTTAGAGCCCAGGCTGTCATAACGCTGCCTTTTGGCTTTATCCGATAAAACTTCATAAGCTTCATTAATATCTTTAAATTTTTCTTCAGCTTCTTTTGTTTTATTTACATCTGGATGGTATTTCCTCGCAAGCTTACGATATGCTGATTTAATTGCAGCAGCATCTGCATCTCTAGCAACACCTAATATTTCATAATAGTCTTTATATTTCATTTTTAGCCCTTCAAATATCTTTACAATTTTATAATAATACAAAAAATTACAAAACTTAATAAAGTTAATCTTTTTTTAATAGTATTTGTGATAAAATACAGTCAAAGGATTATGAAAAGATGGACATAAAAAAAATATTATTCAGAACTAATTCTATAGATGTTGAAAAAGCCCTGCCAGATGCGCTTGTACTATGTGGCAAGGATGGAAAAATCCAGTGGGTAAATGATGCGGCTGCTGAAATTTTTGAAACTTCAAAAATGCATCTTTTAACATCTAATATTGCTGATTTTATAGAAAATCCGATGAATTTGATTTACAATTCAATTGCAATGCACAGACCGATTATAACTAAATTTACAGGTAAAGAAGCATACTTTGATATGACTGTAAAAGAAATTGATGAAGGGTTTGTTCTGGATTTTAGAGATGCCGTACCTCCTGCTCCTCCGGTTCAAACAGAAGATGTGGATACAGTAAATAGGGAAAAGAATAATTTTTTGATAAAACTGGCTAATGACTTTAAAGCTCCAATACAGTCTATTGTAGGTTTCTCTCAGGCTATGGCAGATGGGCTCGGCGGCGAGATGAGTGAACAGCAGGAAAAGTATATAAGAATAATTAACAAAAACTCTACAGATTTAATGTATTTTGTAGGGAAACTTCTTGAACTATCCCAAACAGAGTCCTGTCTTAGCAAAGCTGAGAATAAAACTTTTGATGTTTCAAGTCTTGTGAGCTCTGTTGTTCGCTTTAATGAACAGCTTTTTAAGGGTAAAGATGTTAAAATTTCTATAAGTCAGGATGAAAATTTTAAAAAAACAATATCTTCGGATGAAAATATCCTTAAGAATATTTTACAGGATTTGCTTGAAGTAATCTTGAAGGCAGTTGATATGGGAGATATTGATATACATCTTTCAAATCCTGATGAAGAGTTTATTGCATCAAAAAATCTTGCTCCAGCTCAATACACTCTTATATCACTTTCTAGTACTTCATTACTACTATCTGAAAATGATTTGGAGTGCATGTTTGATCCTTACAAAATTGTAGATTCAAACAATAGAAAGAATGTATTGAGAGCAATTGTCCTTGCAAGTGTTAAAAATTTGGTTCAGTCATTAAACGGAAACGTATGGGTAGAGTCTAAAATACTTAAAAATACAAGTTTTAATGTGCTAATTCCGAGTTAATACAAATAGGATGAGTTATGAGCAGCGTAATATTGAGAAACCTCGTAAAAAGCTACGATGGGAATAAAAATGTAATAGATAATATAAATCTGGAGATAAAGGACAAAGAATTTATTGTTCTGGTTGGATCGTCAGGGTGCGGTAAATCTACTATACTGAGGTTAATTTCCGGACTTGAAGATATTTCTTCCGGCGAAATAATGATTGATGGAAAAGTTGTCAATAATGTTCATCCAAAAGATAGAGATATCGCTTTTGTTTTTCAGAGTTATGCTTTGTATCCGCACATGAGCGTTTATGACAATATAGCTTTCGGGTTAAAAATGAGGAAGTATAGTAAAGCAGTTATTGATGAAAAGGTTCATGAGGTTGCCAAGGCTCTTGACCTTGCTGATTTATTGAATAGAAAACCAAGACAGCTCTCTGGAGGGCAAAGACAAAGAGTTGCTCTAGGCAGAGCAATTGTAAGAAATCCTAAGGTTTTTCTTATGGATGAACCACTCTCAAATCTTGATGCAAATTTAAGAGTTCAGATGCGTTCAGAAATTAAGCGTCTGCATCAAAAATTGCAGACAACATTTATATATGTTACGCATGACCAGACCGAGGCACTTACTATGGGGGATAGAATTGTTGTACTTGATAAAGGCAAGATACAGCAGGCTGATTCTCCGGAGGTTATATATAATAATCCTAAAAATATGTTTGTTGCAGGTTTTATCGGGCAAATGAATTTTATTGATGTAAATGTAATAAATGGTAAGTTTGAGATAAACGGACACCAATTTGAAGCAAATAAACAAATCAATGGAGAGGTTATTGCTGCAATTCGTGCAGAAAAAATGATTTGCGGGGATACTGTTCTTGCGGTAAAACCAGATATCGTAGAAATGACAGGCGGCGAAAGAATTATATATTTTAATTTGAACGGGAATAAATGTTCTGCCAGATTACCCCTGGATTATCCTATCGGCGGGCAAGTAGAGTTGAGAATATCTGAAAAAGACATGTATTTCTTTGATAAGGGAAGCGGAGAAATTATTTAGTATGAAAAAGTATAGAAATTTTATAATAATATTTTTTGTTGTATTGGCATTCTGTATTTCAATATGTTTCGTACCAATTGATGCAACAAGATTTATACCTGCAATTGAGGCACAGGTAACAAAAGATTTGGGTGTAAAAATACATATAGAAAGGCTAATACTTAGATTTGGTCCATCACTTAAGGTTAAGGCTCCTGTAATGCATATCATGTATGAGGATGGACAAAAATTTGGTCAATTTGATAATGTGAAGTTTTTCATACCTTGGGCGTCACTATTCAAAGATGATGTGATTGTAAAAAGATTATATGCTGATAAGTTCATTGTAAAAGTTAGTTCTAATGATAAATACTTAAATAAGCTTCTGGAAAAAATGAACTCTAAAGACTTTAATGAAATTCCAGATATGACTTTGAAAAACTATAGTATTTCTTACCTTGATGCCCCTAAAGATAAAAAATACAGAATAGCAGGAAATTGGTTAGAAATAGCAAAGGTCATTAATTTCGAGAACCTTAGATTAAAATCTACGGGAGAATTCTCTATCAATGATAAAAAGTTTTTATCTTATGATTTATCAATTCTTCCTAATATAAAAATGTCTGAAAAGACTCCGGATATTGATATTGAAGCCTTTCTTGAACAGATGGAAACTTTAGATTTCCATTCTGATATAATTGCGGATTTAAAACTGTATAATAATTTGAATGGGGACTTACAGATATCAGGGCTTATTAATATTGATAATATATCTGTTCTTGACCCTGATAAAAGAACACCAAAAAGCTTTATATATTTAACTTTTTTAGGCGATAAAGTAGGGGTGCTCTCAAATATATATGCTTCAAATGATAAAAAAGTTTATATTGACGGAGTAATAAATAATTCTAAAAAACGCAGTTTGGATTTGAAAGTTAAGACAGATGAAATAAAGCTGCATGACTTATATCAAAAAGTTAAATTGCTTGCAGATTTCTCAAAATACAAGGCCATTGATTCTATTAACGGCCAGCTAAAAGCTGATTTTACAATAAAAGGCGATTTGAATAAGCTTAAATCAGCAGGCTTTCTTAAGATTTCAAATGCTTCAATAAAAGCAAATGGTATTGATATTAATAATATAAGTTCAAATATTGATTTTTCAAATAATGTAATAAATATTACAGATGCAGTAGGGTATGTTAATAATGCCCCTATTATGGTAAAAGGAAAGATTGATAAAAATATTGATATTGAAGTTCTGATGCACAAAGTAGAACTGAAACATCTGTGTCCTGCGAGCTTCGGGATAAAAAGCGGTATAGCATCGCTTGTTGCTAATATCGGCGGTACATTAGAAAATGTTACACATAAAGAAAATTTACAGATTGAAAACTTTAAATGCATAAATAATGACAATAAGCTTGCTTTTTCATCATTGAAAATTGATACTAACAAAGATAATATAGCATATATTAATAATATTGCTATAAATACTGATAAAACAGAGCTCATAAAATTACCTCTCTTAAAGCTTTATATTGAGAGAGATACTATAAAAGTTCCGGAAACAAATGTATTTTTACCAAATTCTAAGCTTAGCGCGAAAGCAGAAATTACAAATTACAATACAAAAGACTTGACATTTAATGTAGGGCTTAACGGGTTTGTCAACTCGAGGGATATAAAAGCAGTAAAAACAAATTATGCTGTATATCCTATTAAGTTATCTGTTTATGGCAATTCTAGTATTCAAAATATAATTGCACAGGTTGTAATGGAGAAAGCTCTAATACTTGACGAGCCTTCATTGGTTAACTTTGTGTCTAAAATTGAAAATAAAAATCTGAAAATAGAAGATTTAAGTGTTTCTCCATTTTCAGGCAAGCTTTCCAATGATTTTAAGCTTAATGTAAAAGGTCAGAAAAAGTTAATAATTACGGGAAATGTAGATAATCTTGCTTCTGAACCAGCATTTAAAAATTTACGAGTTTTTATACCTCAACAGCTTAATATTACATATTTTGATACAATCGCACAGTTAAAAGGGGATATTTTCATAAACGGAAAAATTAAGAAACCTGATATTGTAGGTCAAATAACAGCTCAAAATGTAATTAATCAGTTCTTACAGCTTGCAATAAATAATCTTACTGTCGATTTTAATAAGACGGTTGCTGTATTAAATGCACCTCAGGTGAAGATTGCAGATTCAGTCATGGGAATAAATTCAACAATATCGACTGATATTTCGAAAGAATTGCTTGTAAAAAATGTGAGTGTAAAGTCAAAATACGTAAATACAGATACTTTCCTTATGTATAAAGACAGTCCTGCATTTAAGCAAGTACCTTTAAGCATAAATGAAGGTAAGTTCTACTCTGAAAAGCTTCTCGCTAATATTTACAACTCTCCTCTTTATTTATCCGCTTTATCAACTGATTTTAGCTTAAGAAATAATAACCTGATGATGAAGAATATCTCTTCTGAACTGTTTAACGGCAAGTTAGCCGGTTCTATGGAGTTTAATCTCAAAGACGAACATTTTAGTTCGAATATACAGGCAAGAGGTGTTAGTGCTGCACCAATTTTTGATATAGTATCTACACGTAAAGATTCTGTAAGCGGGGTTATGGATTTTGATACTTCTATGAGCGGTAATTTAAGTTCTAAGCAATCTCTGAATGGTAATATAAAATTTATAGTGCATAATGGGCGAATGGGAACGCTCGGCAAACTTGAACATTTGTTGTATGCACAAAACGTAATTGCAGATAACATGCTGCGCACTTCACTAAGCGTTGTCACTAAAGCAATAACATTGAAGGATACAGGACTCTTTAAATATTTAAGAGGCGATGTAGACTTAAAAGACGGCATAGCTCAGGTAAAATTCCTGCAGTCGCAAGGACCTCTTATGGCATTGTTTATAAAGGGAACGTATAACCCTGATACAGATTATGCAAAATTGGTTGTATTAGGACGTTTATCTGATGAAGTTATTTCCGGCTTAGGTGCGTTTGGGGATTTTTCATTTAATAAGCTTATGGTAATGCTGACCGGTGAAGATAATAAATATAATATTTTGCCGGAAGACTTTGAAAAACTTCCTCAGCTGACTATGAAAAATACTAAAGAGTTTAGAAGTGTAATTAATGGTATAGTAGATAAACCAAGTTCAGTACTTTTGTTTAACTGGATTTCCTATACTCAAAAATCATACAGACAAAAGGATGTGCCTATGACAAATATCAAGGTGCCGGAGTTTGTAGATACACTTCCTTATTAATAAATTAGTTCATTTATATGATTAGCTGAAAACGTATTTTTAGTTTATAATATTATACATGGATTTATTGAAGGCAGGGCAAAAATTAAGTATTTTGTTTCAAAAAGAAGATAGCTTAGTAGAAATTGCTTGTGTAATTTCAGCATTGCTTGAAGATAGAATTGTAATTGATTTACCACAGTACTTCATGAGATATATAGAATACCTCGATGTAGGCTGCAGTTTGACTATTAAAGCTTTTTCTAAAATAGGTACTGTAGATTTTAATACTATCGTTATTACTTCTCCTCTTGAGGATGAATTTTCGGTTGAGCTTGACTACAATGCAATGAAATTAACGCCAAATGATGAAATTCCTGTTGTCGATGCTGTCGAAACTCTTAATATTACAATGGGGGAAAAGTTTTTCAAAGTTAGTACTTTTGAAATTGCGACAGAATATCTTAAGTTTTATTGTGATTATGAGTTTAAGCTTGATGATACTTTTGACTGTGAGTTAATATTACCTAAAAAGTGTGGTATAATTAGTTTTAAGGGCACAGTAACTTATATTGATCCGGTTTATGATAATGAATACCAGATATCATACTCAAATATGGTAGATGAAGACAGGCAGACACTATTATATTATATGTACTTATACAGCAACAGCTCTGATTAGGAAAGATTATGAAAAAATTAGCAGACGATAGAGATAACATAATTAATAAAAAAGAAAACAAAAATAAAATGTTTGACCAGATAGAAAGATGCCGTTTGGATTTACAGAAAGACCCTACCAATCCTGCATTGCATGTTAGGCTTGGTGATTTATATATGAAGTGGCATCTGGATATTTATAATGCCTGTCAGTATATAGATGAGGCTATTACTGAATACCAGCTTGCTATGGAATCGTTAATTGATTCTTGTGAAATTTATTATAAAATAGGAGTCGCTTTCTATCATAAAGGAGATTTGGATAAGGCTATAAACTACTTTACTATGGCTTTAGAAAAGAAAAATAACTATTATGAAGCATATTATATGCTTGCAGAAACTTTTGTTAAAAAGGCTCATTTTACTGATGCTATAGATGCAGCACAGGCTGCTATTATTTCTTCTAGATTAAAATCTTCAAGTGCACATTATTTGTTGTGTAAACTTTATGAAGCATCAGCGTTTAAAAATACAAAAACTAAGCTTAAAGCTTTTTATGAAAAGATGATGGCAGCACTGCTCATTCCTTTTGATAAAACTGCGCAGCAAAATATTATAAGAAACCTGTCTTATATGCGTTTCCTTCCTCTATTTTTAAAAGGTTTTTATGCTATTCAGGTGAAAGATTTTTCAAAAGCAATACAGCTTTATAAAGATGCAATAGAGCGAGCTCCAGGTTTTGCACCTTTGTATTGTGTACTTGGCGATATATACCTGTCTACGGGGTATTTTGAAGATGCTATTACAGAATATAAAATGGCAATATGGCTTGATTCATTTAATATTGCAGCCTATAGACACTTGTGCAGGGCTTATGAAGAACAGGGAGATTACAATCAGGCTATAGATGTTTATATTAAATTAATTGCAATGGCGCCTAATATGCCTGATTTATATTCTAATTTAGCAAATATTTATTATATTAAAGGTGAATTTGATTTAGCCATATCAAATTACCAGACTGCAATTACCCTTAATCCAAATAAAACTTGGACCAGTGTTATAGCTCAAACTATGGGGTTTGTCTATCAGGAAAATAAATCTGATCCGGATGCTGCAATATCTGCTTATCAGACTGCGTATGTATTGACACCGGATGATATTGATATTTATGTTAATCTCGGAAGTGCTTTTTATGACAAAGAGGATTATAATAATGCACTTGCAGTATACAGGCAGGCTTTAGAACTTCAGCCTTACAACGCAAAAATACATTGTAACCTCGGTTTCTTATACTGGGGCAAGGGGGATACTGAAGAAGCTATAAAGTCTTATGAACTGGCAATTAAATACAATAAAAATTATGATATTGCCTACAATAACCTTGGGGTTATTTATCTGGATGATTTAGGCAGAGTTAATAAAGCAATTGAATTGTTTAAAAATGCTGTGGATGCAAATCCTAACTACGCACTGGCGCATTTTAATCTTGCAAGAGCAACTTCTATTGTAGGCGATAAAGTAGAAGCTGCAAAGCTTTATCAAACTGCGCAGGATATAAACAAAATAACTCAAGAAATTGATCCTAGAGATATTGCTGATAAAATCAGCGAATTATTTGAGTCTTAATACCCCTTTACCTTTAAATTTCTTAAGGGTATAATGTAATAATATTGGAATAAGCATATGACTGAAGATGATAAAACAGGGATTTCCCATTTAATAGAAAAAGAATTGAACTCCGCAGATAAGATACTTAAGCCTGATTTTAACCAAAAAACGGGACGTGAACTGTTGGCATTTTATTTGCAGTCAAAATTTAAACAAGTATTAGCATATGATAATAAAGCTGCCGAGCCGATTTTTGTTGAGGTTCGGTATGATTTTATTCAGAAGTTTTCCAGACGTTTAATCCAGAATCCGGAAAAAAGAATAATGATAGGTATTACAGGAGAGTCTGCTTCGGGAAAATCAACGATATGCAAGGAAATTCAAAATGTTATAAAACGTTTTAATATGCCTGTTACAATACTAACTACAGATAATTATTTTAATGATATTTCTGAATTAATAAAAAAATTCGGGACATTTGATAATCTTAGAGATAATGGCTATGACGTTGACTCTCCGAACAGCTTTCAGCTGGATATTTTAAAAGAGGATTTAGATAAAATTTCACACGGTGAAGATGTTTATTCTCCTGAATATCTGCTAAATGGTACAGGAGTTTCTGTGCCAAAATCAAAATTTGTACCTTCTAATAAAATTGTTGTAGTTGAGGGTATGGCTTCAATGTTCGGTGAGAACAAAGATATATTTGATATTAAAGTCTATGTAGAAACGGATTTGGAACTAAGAAAAGAGCGCTTCTTAACAAGGGCTTACACAGAACGTAATCAAGACTTAGAAAATGCTAAAAAACACTGGGAATATATTCTTGGCGCAGGTGAAAAATATGTAAAACCATTTAGATCAGAGGCTGATATTATAATAAATGGTGATACAAATCTTACTTATTTCTCTCAGATTTTAGAGTATATCCATACTATTACAAATAATTTTGAGGTTTAGTGTATGAGGGTTGATACTGTTAGTTTTCAAAAAAGACAAAGATTTTTATCTCCTAAAAGCCAAAAAAATCTAAAGTCTATCTTAGAAAATATTAATGCTGAAACTAAAATGAATAAAAATGACTTTTGTTGGGAGTCTAATTTTGTAAAATCTGTTTCTTTAAAAGATAAAAACTTCAAACTGATTGATGGCAGAATGTACGTTAATAAAGTCAATCAAAAAAAACAGTTAGTGAGAGAATCTTTGGTAGACATAGGTAAGACGCAGCTGGTAATTGATAATAAATCTGGAGAAATTATTGATTACAGAAAGAGTTTCTTTAAACCATGGTCTAAAGTGTTAAAAACATTAGAGCAAGCTCTAGAGATTATAAAATGTAATTATAATAATCCTGAAATTGTGCAGAAGCAGAGGCTCAGTTTATCGGGCTTTACGCCTAAAGGTGTGCGGAAATTGAAAATTATAAAGGGTTAGTTTATAGCTTCGCTAAATGATTCGCAAGACCTTCTCCCATAGAAAAACAAGATGGAATTATGCGAAGAGCAGCCTGAGCTTCAAAATCAGCTGATATACATCGGCCAGCAACAAATAATCTGTCTTTTACCATAAGAGCTTCAATAGGCAGCTGATATTCTTTATAAACTTTTTCAAGCTTAGAGCAGTCTTTTTTATCCGAATGTATGTCTATAGGGTAATTTGAGATAACTACAGGATTATCAAATTTTTTCCCTTCTTTTAAATCGTCCTGTGTATAGATATATTTGCCTTTTACTCTATTCGAAACCCTTATGCCCAGTGTGTTTGCAATTGATGAAATATATGCATTTTTAAATCCTGTAAAGTATTTTTTACAAAATTTTGATAACCTTAAAATGCTTCTACGCCCCTCAATATAAGGATTAGAGGATGTATCCAATAGCCGTGGACAGTTAAATGCAATAGAATCTGGAGTCCCTGCTACTGAAAATATCTGAAAATAGTTAGAGTCCGCCTCTGTTATATCTCCATTTTCAATAGCTGCCTTGAATACAGGCTTAAGAGCCCAGTCTTTATTACTATCCCAGGTATATGCAGTAGACAAGTATATTTTTCCGTCAATAGTACAACTAGTTGTAACATCTCTGTCTTTATCAAGCTCCATAATCCATTTGGAAAATTCAGTTGTATTTACGCCAGACATTATAAATCTTAAATTAACAGGCTGTGAATTTTTACCATTACTTGCCGTTAAAAATTCGCAATTTAATTTTTGACAAATTTTTGCATCTCCGGTTGCGTCTACAAGATACTTCGTTTCGATAGGTGATAATAACCCTTCTTTAAAGCACATTGGATTATTGACTTCTATCGTTACGATATATGATGATAATTTTTCTTCTATTTTTCTTATATTTGCTTCAAAAATTATTTTGACGCCGGCCGAAATAAGCATATCATCTAGAACTATTTTTGTAAGTTCAGGATTAAACCATCCTTTATTTCCGTCAGAGTAAGTTATTGCGCCTTCTAATACAGCCAGTTTATTGTATAAAGTTTCAAAAAACTCTGTATTTATTGCATTTTCTGAGGTTTTCATAGCCGGAATAACAAGTGAAGAAGTAATAGAGCCTCCTAAAAAAGAGTTTTTTTCTATAAGAAGTACTTTAAGTCCATATTTTGCAGCGGTATATGCACATGCACATCCTGCTGTTCCACCTCCTGCAATTACTACATCGTATTTATTCATTTTTAAGGCTCCTTATTTTCATATATTTTGAAGAACTCATCAGGTCGCTGTGTCGGAATTCATATTCTCTTAGTTCCATAATATCTTTGCTGTCAAAAGAAAGATTAGGATCATGGTATGGAATACCGGCTTTTGTATTGCATAATCCTATTTCATATGTATTTAATGGATGTTTAATTTTTGTTTTATCTTTAGAAGCAATAGTTCCAATGACTCTGTTTGTTTTTTTATCGTAGATTTTTCCAACATAGAATTTATTTTCAAGAAGAGTATTTCTCACCTGAGCAGATGTAGAGTAAGTCATAAGCAGTCCCGAATCAGATATACGTTTGTATAGTTCAGCAATAAATTCAACAGACCATAGCTGCGGAGCTTTTGTATAGGTAAATGCGTCTAGGAATATAAGGTCGTATTCGCCTTTAAGCTGTAAAATGGTCTTTCTTGCATCATTTATGTAGAAATTGACGTTAAAAAGGCTCTCAGCAGTCTTAAATTTCATCTTTTTATATCGCTTCGATAAATGGGCATAATATATATTATGTAAGAAGGCTGATAAATTAAATCTGGATGACTTATGATACCCCCAGATTTGATTAAAACGCGCATATTTGATTGAAGGTTTATCAAAAAAACTCCGATTTTTCTTTTCTCGAAGAATTTTTTTGAGGTCTTTGTTTAGATAATCACCCTCAAAATATTCATACAATCTATTCATGATTATATAGTTTACATAAGGATTAATTTTGTACTCTTTTTCTATATGCATATTTCTAAATTTTAAATCTAAAAGCTCATTGATACTCTTTTTATTTTTAGGCGCAAAGCGTGATGCAATTTCTATAAACAATTTTTTGAGGGTGTAGTATGTATCAAAGCAATTTAAAATTTTTGGCACAATACTTTCGTAAATTTCTTCGGGTGTTTTAACGGTTCTAAAAAATGGTGATAATTTTACAAGTTCTTCATTTATATCCAAGCAGTCTATTGAAAAGCAATAATTTTTATCATCACATCTCGTTTCGTTATATGACGATAAACGTTTAGCCTTCCTTATTAAATTATTAATACCTATCGAAACGATATTAAACAGTTTAATAAATATATTTTTCTTTTTGAATTTTACATGATTTATTAAAAAACTCATTAAAGCTTTTGTATTGTAACCAATTCCATAACACACATCTAAAACTTTTAAGTTTTCAAAATCAAAATTATCAAGATTAGCAGGAAGAATAAATTTTTCCCATGCTTCTGTTAAAGCTCCGAATTTGGAGTGGTAAACATCTTTATCAGCATAAGAATACAGTCCTATAGATCCGTCTTCTGTAAAATATGGCTCATAATCCCTCATAACCCTTATTATATCAAGCTTTTAGCCTAAAAGCAAGAGATATTTTCTTTTGACTTTTCCCCATTTAAAAGTATATAATAATATAAAGAATTGAGGGTTGAGTTATGAAAAGATTGTTGAAGGTATTGATTTTATTGAGTTTGACGACTCAGGTGTCGTTTGCAAAAACATATCAGCCTGTTCCGTCAACTGTTAAACTTCCTGCAAAGTATACTCAGGAGTACATAGATAGTATTTCTGATGAATATAAAAATGTTTCAGACGAGCAGATTTTTCACGTAGCGTTAGATATGCTAAAGGGTACTTCTGGAGATTTTTCTCGAAAAGCGATTCTAGGATATAATGTAACACAATATCCTGTTAAAGTTATGTTTAAAGACTTATCAGAAATAAATGAAGCCTATTCTACATTTGATGCTATTGGCTGGGAAAAGAAGGGAAAATTATATATATATATTAACCCTAAACACGAGTACGCACCTCCTGGAGCAATAGCTGCACTTCTGGCTCACGAGGCTATTCATCAGGATGAATATAATTCTTTGAGCGAAGAAACATATGCCTGGACAATGGAGGCTGTTGTTTGGACTGAAATCCTAAAGATGTTTCCTGAATCAAACAATTTGGAATCAGCGCTTGTAACACGTGAAAATATTCTTAAACAACTTCTTGAAAAAGGCAATCACACAAACAAATACATTAAAAAGACAGTATATGCCAATGAAGGGTATAAAAATCTTCCGCTTACTTCTCCAGGCTTTTCTAATCAATAAAGAATGAATAATAATCATCTTGGGTTTCCTTATGTATATTGATTAACTGTTATTCTTGATGTTAAATTGTGTTATGAATAAAAAGCAGTTACTTATATTTATATTGTCCGTGTTAATTTTAGTAATATTTAACAAAGTTTTTTTGTCAACTTTTACAAAAACTAATGCATTCTTTTCGCGACAGGCTTTAGTTAACAGTGAAGAGGTCGCACCGCAGAAGTTATTTGATAAGACCTGGAAGATTATAAATAAAGAATTTTACGAGCCTAGCTTAAACCATCAGAACTGGGCTCGATGGAAATATCGCTATCAAGGTCAGATTAAGACTGAAGATGACGCGAGAGTTGCAATTGATACAATGATTGCTAGTTTAAATGAGCCATATACAAGATTTATGACAAAGAAGGACTATGAGGACTTAACGACTTCTATAACTTCGAAAATATATGGTATAGGTGTAAATATATATTCAAATTCCGGAAAAATCGAGATTTTCAATGTAATGCCAGCAACTCCGGCGGAGTTTGCACAACTAAAACAAGGTGATATTATCACTGCTGTAAACGGCAAAGATATAAGCGGTATGAACGTTTCAGAAGTAGCATCTCTTGTAAGAGGGCCTGAAAACAGTGTTGTTGAATTAACTATACTAAGAAACAATAAAAAAATCTCAAAAAAGATTAAGAGAAAAGAAATAAAGATAAAAACTGTAAAGAGCTCTATTGTAGATAACCATATAGGTTACATACAAATAATCAGCTTTATGAGCGGTTCAACACCAAATGAGTTTGTAGAGGCACTTGAAAATACAAAAAATACAGATGCATTAATTCTTGATTTGCGTGGAAATACAGGCGGGTTGCTGGATAATGCTGTATTTATTGCAGATATTTTTATCCAGAAGGGCACAATCGTAGATATAATTTATAGGAATGGTTATAAAAAATCTATTAAAGCCCAGGATGAAATGCTTCCGCTGAATAAACCAATAGTAGTTTTAGTAAACGGCGCGAGTGCAAGTGCCAGCGAGATTCTGTCGGGAGCACTAAAAGATTACCATAGAGCAACGCTTGTTGGCAAAAAAACATTCGGTAAAGGGCTTGTGCAAAAGGTTGTACCTCTGCCAAATCAAACAGGTGTTAATATTACTATTGCAAGATATTTAACGCCGAATGGCACTGATATTAATAAATTAGGAATTAAGCCTGATATAGAAATAGGCAATGATTATGATTTGCTTATTGATACAAAAAATGATGTACAGTTGGAAAAAGCGAAAGATATTTTAAATGATAAAAACAGAATTAGAAGCGCTAAGAAATAAGGGACAGCTCCGAAGTATCCCGAATATTCAGGCGAAATCAGACGGCAGGATAATCATTGATGGGATAGAGTATATAAATTTCGCTTCAAATGATTATCTTGGTATCAGTACCAAAGCAGAACTGGAAAAAGAATTTTTGAGTGTTACTAAAAGTATGTTATCTTCTGCTTCAGCAAGGCTTTTAAGCGGAAGTTCGCCTGAGTATGTCGATTTAGAACGAACAGTTAGCAGAATTTTTAATAAAGAAGCTGCCCTTATTTTTAATACAGGTTATCAGTGTAATCTGGGTGTTGTATCAGCTCTTATAGATAAAGGGGATGTAATATTTTCGGATAAGCTGAACCATGCAAGTATAATTGATGGAATGCAGCTTTCAAGAGGCGATTTTTTCAGGGATAAACATTTTGACTATGACAATCTTGAGAAACTCTTGCAAAAAAAACGTGATGAGTATAAAAGGGCACTGATTGTTTCTGAATCTGTTTTTAGTATGGATGGGGATGTGGCTGATATAGACCGGCTTGTAGAATTAAAGAAAAAGTACAACTGTATGTTAATGATTGATGAAGCACACGCGTTTGCCTGCTATGGAGATTCGTTGGCGGGTGTATCATTTGGAAAAGATGTTGATATTATAACAGCTACATTCGGTAAGGCTGTGGGTTCATTTGGTGCATTTTGTGCTGCAAACAGTGATATAATAACGTATTTGATAAATAAAGCCCGTTCCTTTATTTTTTCAACATCTATTCCACCATTGAATATTGCATGGTCGAATTGGCTTCTAACTGAACAACGAAGCTATCTTGAGTCACAGAAATTAAAACTTCAGAAACTTACAGCCGATGTTCATTCACTATTAAAAACAAAAGGGATTGAAACAGTATCATCGTCACATATAATACCTATAGTCATCGGGAGCAATAATGATACTCTCCAAGTATCAGAAAAATTGAGAGCATTGGGTTATTATATACCGGCCATTCGTCCTCCGACCGTGCCGGAAGGTACATCACGCTTAAGAATATCGTTGACAGCAGATTGTAGAATTGAAGATTTTGCAGGGATTTTGGCTCAAGTTTAGTTTTTTGTTAAGAAATATTAAGTCTTAAAAATAAATTAACATAACATTTTGATACAAATGTTATGTTGCTCTAATAATGATTTTTCCTATATTAGCAGGGATTGAAACTTTAATTATTATTTAAATTTATATAAAAACAAAAAATTTCCAAGGGTTCACAACTCCTGAAAGGTATGCTATAATTAATTTAGTAACGAATTAGAACATAACATTTGTATCAAAATGTTATGAATTTAAGTAACGAATAAATAAGAAAGAAATCACAGAGTATTTATCACGTACTTGCATTTGTATTGTAAACAAGTGCCGGGTATGAATATTTGTCTGAAAATCTCCATAATCATTGCAAATGTTACTTTATTGAAATGTATGGAGTAGGTATTGGACAAATCCAATACCTCTTTCTTTAGTAAACCCCCTTGTTGGTTGGAAAACATAGGTAATTAAGGTGACAATATCATTCAGCGGACTGGCATCCGGTTTAGATACATCTTCTTGGGTAGAATCGCTTGTAGCACTGAAACAAGCGAAGATAGACACGCTTGAAGAAGAAAAAGAAACCGTGTTACTATCCAAAGAAACCCTTGATAATATTAAATCATTTTTTAACTCTTTTCGCTCAATGATAGAAAAAGTTACTGATGCACAGTTTGGGGTTGCTTCTATGGATTTATTTGCTCAGAACCTTGCAACATCCAGTAATCTTGATATTTTGACTGCTTCGGCTACAACAGAGGCAGAACAATCCTCATACAATATTGAGGTCAACCAGCTTGCGACTAATTCTGCTGCAAATAGTAATTACAGCTATATGACGACAATAGTTCAAACAACTACGGCTACGGCAGATTCTAAGCTTATCAACCTCGGTATTAAAGCCGGTAACATAGGGGTCAATGTTGATGGCATAGAAAGAGGTATTACTATAACAGAAAATGAGACAATTAAATCTCTTATCGATAAATTTAAAGAAATTGGTGTCAATGCATCTTTTAACGAAAAAACGGGGCTATTCTCTGTAGATATTAGTGCGGATGATATAAACGATATCGGAAACACTGGAATTGTTGAAGGTTTACATCTGGAAGGCGTAAATGAGGGTTACGAAAGTAATGAGCTTAAAATCTCTTCTACAGACACAATATTTTCAGCTGCAACAGAATATACATTATTATCAGATCTTGGAGTTAAAACTGGTATAATAACGGTTGAAGCAAATGACAAAAGTTATAATATCACAATAGATGCAAATTCTACACTTGGTTCACTGATAGAAGATTTTGCAAAGATCGATGTACTTGCAACCCTCTCTAAAGAAGGTTATCTGACAATTTCAGATGCAAAAATAACAGGTGAAGGCACTACTAATTTTACTGATGCTCTGGGGCTTGAATTTGATGTTTACTCAAATTCACAAACTTCTGGAAACTTGTCACATGAAACCATCATTACACAAGTTACAACAGCAACATCAGATACACTTTTATCAGAACTTGGAGAAGGGATTAATATTACAAACGGGCAAACAATAATAATAAAAAACTCCAATAACGAATTATCTACAATAACAATAAACCAGACAACAACACTTGGAATGCTTTTGGAAGAAATGACTAATGCTGGTTTGTATGCAAACTTAAATAATGACGGTACAATAGAAATTACCGGTGGAACTATTACAGGCGGGAGTTTTGACGCGATAGCTGCATTAGGATTAAAAGTAGAGCCGCACTCGTCAATGACAACAGGTAAACCTCTTACAGAAACTGTAGAACATTTTGAGTTGGTAACAATGGATACAATGCTTGTTGATGATCTTAAAGTAAGAGCAGGATATCTTGAAGTTACAGACGCTAATGGCAATAAATTCTATGAAAAAATATACCACGGTCAAACCCTAGGTGACTTTATGGCCGACCTTGGTAACCTCGGAATATATACAAAACTCCGTGATGATGGCGTTTTAGAAATTACCGGAGGTGCTTTCGCTACACTTTCTGATGATAGAGTTAAACAATTAATTGCAGAGGGAATAATTAGAGAAACCGATGCTAGATACATGCAAGGCTCTGATATACTAACGGCTCTTTATGGTTCTCCGGTTATTTCTACCGACCAAATAACCGTTGCATCTACTTACTCAAAGACACAAGCTCTTACACATAAAGTTACAAATACTATCAACGCGTCATTAACAACAACACTTGGAAATCTAGGACTTTCAGATAACGGAACTAGTATATTTGAAGTTAGAGGAGAAAATAGGACTATAAATGTCTCACAGGACGATAGTATACAAAGTCTTATTGACAAGTTAAAAAATGTAGGAATTGAAGCGTCTTGGAATTCTGACACCCATAAAATCACTATTGAAAATGCTGTAATAAACGGAGGAACTTCAAATCTTGCTGATGTTTTGAACTTAACAGAAACCTTATCCGGCAAATATGTTACTTCTAATGCGCTTTCAAAAAAAGAAACTATCACGGTAGATGCTACTGAAGATACAAGACTTGCAGAATTTGGCATATCTAATTCGATGTCAGCTGCAGAAAGAACCATTAATTTGTATAACTCCGAGGGGTCACTCGCCGGCTCAATTACTGTAAATGAAGATACAACTATTGGAACCCTGCTCGATTTTATCAACACACACAACAATATAACTTCTAGTTTTAAGGATGGCATTTTTGTTGTTGATAATGGATATATTCAAAATACAGTCCTTGAAAATAACATGGGCCTTGACACAAGCAACAAATCTTCGTTTGCTCTTGGTAATAGCATCACTATAACAAACGTTGTTTCTGCCACTGCTACTACAAAACTTGATGAAATAATTTCATTTTCAGACGGAACAATTTCAGTATATAACAAAGATCACACGCTTGCTGGGACTTTTAAGCTTGATGGGACAAGTACTATAAATGAATTTTTTGGAGCTTTGAGCCAATATAACATCAGCGCTACAATCAATGATGGTATAATTTCGTTAATTTCATCTGACGGTGCCTATATTAAAGGAGATATCGTTGACGCACTTGGTATAGAACTTCGTTCAGAATTTATAACTATAACAAGCGGCACTTCTAATACTTCTTCTGAATCTATAAAATACTTAGTGACTCTAAATGCCACTATGACCGATGATTTTCTTTTAACAACAGGTATGGAGAAAGATAGAGAATACAATATAGTGTATAACTATATTGATCCTGATAAATTCTCTTCAAATGGCAATTTAGGAAGTCTACAACCTCTTCACACATATACTGTTAGGTACACAGATAGTGATTTTATAATAAATGGACCAACATCATACACTATCAGCTTAGATGATACGCTAACCTTTGCAGAATTTTTTAATGCATTCGCAAGCAGCTTGGGCATTAATGGTTCAATTGATGATGGTATAGTTCAACTTGATACTAATAAAGATGTTTATTTGACAGGAGATTTTATCACTGACGTATTAAAAATCTCGCCAAATTCTAATACAACAATAACTAAAACAATTGGTATATCAAACACCGGTACATCTCAAAGCTACCTTTCTGTAACTCAAGAAGTTACTACTTACTCTTACAAAACAGTATTTCATGGAACAACCACTGTCACAATAACAACTACTGCACAAGCAACAGAAACTGTTACTATAACAATGACAACAACTGTAGGTGGTGGTTTAACCTTCCCTAGCCTGGATTCATATTGGAGCGATATTACTGGAGGGGGAATAACCAAGATTAACCTGGACTATGATGGTTTTACCACTATATACACTCCTGGAACCAGCGATACAGTACGAGATTTTGTTGATGAACTAAATTCGATATTTCCAGAAACAACAGCTACAATAGATGAGAACGGGGTGCTTACATTTCATATAAAAACAACCCGTCTTGATGGAGAGTCTCAACCAGCGAACCTTACCGGTTCCATATCATTCACTTCCAAGGACGGTACTGTTTGGAGTGCTTCAATTACCTCCGAACCTAGGAAATACGTCACAACTACAATTATACCGACTTCATCTACAAAGCTTGGTACTTGGAGAGAAGCAAAAGAAAAAATGACTCTAACAATTGATAAAACAAATGCTCCATCTCAAACATTCACATTTGGAAAGGAGGATACTGTTGGAGATGTTATTACGGCATTAAATGAAGTTTTAAAAGCCCAAAATGGAGGAATAACATTAGAAGATGGGAAGTTATTAATCAAAGCAGAAGGTATAACAATAGGTGATACAATAACATCAATATCTGGCGATATCGCCGATATGCTTGGTATTTCTATTGATACAAATGATTATAATATAGGAAAAATTTACCCAACTACTTCATCTTCTGAGGTATATGCATCTGATGGTACACTATACGAATCAGATGAGCTCCTTTATACATTATTCCAAGAAACAATGCCAACTGATGATTTTATGGTAACCATATCTTGTCTAACAACTGATAGCACTGCACAAAAGAATGTAGTTCTAGACTTAAAAACAGAAACTATAGAAGACTTAATATCAAAACTCGCTTCAGTGGGTATTACTGCTAAATATGAAAACCATAAACTTACCATCGGAGATAATAATGATACGGCAATCGTGCTTTGGGAACCGAATGGTCTTCTTGGAAAATTTAATATTGATATAGGTTCAAATTCAATGATGTCAATTGACAAAGAACTTGATATTACCAAAGAATATGTTGATGCGAAATATGAGTGCAATATAAACATGTCTGCAGGTATTATTGATAACGGTGATGGATACATTGATTATATAACAGGAACAAAAACTATCACTATTTCAACAACTGCAACCGGTTCAAAAACAATTACAGTAGACATCACTGCTACATGCACAGCTACACAAACAGTTCCTGTTACAGTAACAGAAATGATGACATTGGATTCCTCTTTTGCACAACTTGGCATGTGGGGAAGTTCAGAATATATAAATGTCATGTATGAGGGGACGGAGTATACTATAACCATAACATCGGACAATACTGTATGGGATATGGTTTCAGCTCTCGGAGGGTACGGTATCTCAGCAATAATTCATAATGGAGCCATAACAATTCAGGGTACGCATAACGGTTATATCACTTCTATGTCTAGTGGAGTAAAAAATGCTTTAGGAATGAATTCTGTATATCAATGGAGCGAAACCAGGCCGTATCAAAACTATACTTATTTAGGTTCAACACTGACAATAGAAGAAACAAGGACACTGACAACAGGCACAACTTTGTCTGAACTTGGCTTTAGTGGAATTGGTACAATTAGCGTTAACTATGAAGATAATAGTTATACTGTTACATTCAAAAATGAAGCCACAATTGATGATATCATTACATCCCTTGCAGGTTTGGGTATAAATGGATATGTATTAGACGGGCGTTTAACTCTTCGCGGAACGAAAAATGGATATATTACAAATATATCCTCTAATCTACAAACAGCATTAAAACTAAAAGCCGCTGGTAATGGAAATACCTGGACAACTACAGTAAACGAAATATGTACAAACACAAATTCTGACAGACAAACACACTCTGTTATTGCTAACATGGACAAGGACACCCTGCTTTCGGATATAGGAATTACTGGTGGAAACATTTTAATCACACAACAGGGGGTAAATTATACTGTTAATGTTGATACAACAAAAGTAAAAACTGTTTCTGATTTTATGAATTTCCTTGCTCAATATGGTTTTAATTCCCAGATTGATGCAGATGGTCGTTTAGTAGTTACCGGAATTGGAGAAAGCTACTTAACATCGCTCTCTGGCGGTTCAAATATTCTCGATGTATTTGGATTGAAAAACTGGAATATGGGGTCTGTATCTCAAGCATCAAATAAATTAAATGATAAGAAAACTATAGTGCAAGAAACAACTTTGGATACAAAATTAAATGAACTAACTGATGCAGCAGGGAATAGTCTTGGTATAACAAGCGGCAACATTTATGTATATCAAGATGGAACAAGATATCTTGTCAATATTAACAATAACGACACTATTAAAACATTAGCTGCTAAACTTTCGCAGTATGGTATTATTATGGAGCTTTCTTCTGATGGAAAACTTTACTTTGAAGGAAATAATAACAGTTATATGACAACAAATGGTATTTCATCAGGCGCATCTAATATCTTACAAAAATTAAATATACTAAATAACTGGTCTGAAAGATATGATTCAACAAGTGACAACCTCTCTTATACTGTTGTTGTAAATAATGTAGTTAATAATTCAACTAAACTTAGCGATTTGCAAGATGAAACAGGAACAAACCTTGGAATTACAGAAGGTACATTCTACATTTATAACAATGGCGTTAGAAGTACTGCTACTATAACAGCCGATATGACTGTAAATGATTTAAAAGCAATGCTTGCAGAGCATGGCTTAATAGTTGATATTTCAGAAAATGGAGAAATATCTGTTGGTGCGTATGGAAATACTTACTTAGCAAGTTCAGCTCTTGCTGGACAAAATTCAAATATTGTTTCTACACTCTTCGCTGAATGGGATTTCGTTAATATCTATACATCCAACGGACTCACTATCCCTAAAGACGTCATCAAAGCCGTTACCAGAGATACTAAACTCTCAGATATCAACGAAGGAACATATCAAGATGGCTTCATAACCGTAGTCAAAGACGGTATACAAACAAACATAGAACTCACCGCAGACGATACTATAGGAACACTAATGGATCAGCTGGCTCTCTATGGCTTTGAATCCGTACTTAACGAAAACGGACAGCTGATACTTAAAAATACAGGAAATAGCCTTCTGCAAAAATATACAGGCACCGGACAAGCATCCAATGTTCTAGAACTGCTCGGAATTAACCTTGAAAATTGGATTCAAACTAACAGTTACAAAAGCTCTACACTCAGCATTATTACTACAAATACATTAGATACTGCTGTAACTATGGACACAGAATTATCGTTACTAGGAGTAACAACGGGAGAGTATTTCATCTATAATAATGGTGTAAAATATACTGCATATATTTCTACTGGAGAAACAATGGGTTCATTTTTGGCAACCCTTAAGGGATTTGGCATAGAAGCTTCACTTGTAACAAATGGAGACAGCACTATACTTACCATAAAAGGTGCTGGAGATACTTATATAACTAAATCTACTAGCACAACAAATGCTTCAAATGTTGTAGAACAATTATTCGGCAACTTATCGCACAATTCAAGCTACCAGTACTCCGGCCTTGAAGAAACTTCAAAAGTTGTAACTAACATATCAGCAGCGACCGAAGATACATTATTAAGTTATTTTGACAGCCCTTGGGGGGACTCAACTCTTAAAGCAGAAGGAAAGTTGTCAATTAAAATAAATAACGAAAATGCTACAATTGAAATAACTGCAGATGAAACCTTTGGATCTTTGATAAAAAAATTTGAAGCTCTAGGCCTTGAAGCTTCCATATCTTCAGATGGCCAATTAATGATTCAGAGTGGCTTTAACACCTTTTCAATTAATAATGACAGCACTACATCAAATCTTCTTGTAACAATAGGACTAAAGTACAAAGATGACCTTGGGGGGTATGCTTCAAGTTCTGTAGTAACTAAAGCTACAACTACACAAATAGAAGAAAAA
>ENA-OPCY01000534-OPCY01000534.1-human-gut-metagenome-genome-assembly--contig:-NODE-534-length-28080-cov-2.641713_pt1 | contig 28080 bp, 27 predicted proteins | sample MGYA00241568_ERZ501487 | MGnify/ENA primary metagenome ERZ501487 (study PRJEB25962, sample SAMEA2042574) | human gut metagenome | biome: human gut; feature: human-associated habitat; material: faeces... | reverse complement strand
TCAAATAGTAATATATAAAGACGGTTCGTTTTGAGCCGTTCAATATTTTATGAATTAACATTACAAAGTAGTTTGATTTTGATATTATCTTTACCCAGGCGTTCAATTCTGATGTTTTGTTTCTTGCTATAATAGAAGCATTCGCTCTAAACATTGGTAAATTTATTGAATATGCCGTAATATATTACAAAAACAAGTTCGCACAAATCAAAACTTGAATGTGCGAACTTGTTGTTATAGTGTTTAGCTATTGAAGATTAAATTTAAGCTATCAATCTTGTCCCAGCAACTCTGTATTATCATCCATAATGACATCTTTAAAAGGGGTATTGTTAATTACTGTTGACAAAAGCACCTCATCCATTGTGGCATATTCACCCAATAAAGTGTATTCGTGATTTTTGTCATCTAACACAGAGTTTTTTCTATATATGCCAAAGATAGCGGTTCTTCCATCGGGAAGAATGGTGTCGTTTCTATTGTACATAGAGCCTGTGTTAAAACGGTATTCTACACCATTGTATGAAAAATCCAACCCGAACCAATGTCCGTCAGAAGGTGCCCATTTGCCAATATACTGAGATGTAAACTCATCAATACAATTATATTCATTGATTCTCATAATAGATTAAACTCCTTTTTTATCTTTTTTATTAGCTCCATTTCCGCATCAGTTGGAGGAACGCCCAGATCGTTCTTGTTATGTTGCAAATAAACGTGACGATGTGGTTTTACACCATTGTGTTCGTGAGCCAAATCAATGCTAACTGCCTGATTATGATTCTCATCATAATATGCTAAATGCTTAAGAATCCCTTCTTTTACAATGGCGTATATTCTTCCGGGAGTGTGGGAATACTCAGGGGCTTTTACATTATTCGAATCCTGAATGATAACCTTAACATTAGGATCATCTTTAAGAATACCAAGAGATTTGTAATGTTGTCCTCCTTCCTTAAACGTAAATTCTCCGGTATTTACATCAACAAATGCACCTCTTGAACCCATAGTTAATTAACCTCCTTGATTGTAAAGATATTTGATATATCCTCAAATTTTAATTGTTCATACGTTTTTACAAACCCATCTACATATTTATAGTTTACAAACGTTCCCGTCATTCCCGGCAACATATCACCAACTACAATAATGATAGGTGGCTCTATACGTTTTTTCATTTCTTGAAATCCATTAAGAAATTCGCTAATAAAATTACTGCAGCCCAATGTTGAGATAATTACAACCGAACCTTTTTCAATGGAACCCAAGCAAAGATCATATGTATCAGGTAACGCCCAACCTACAGTTGGAATAATATTGCAGCCATATGATTGCCAAGTCTTTCCCAACCAACGTGACATATATACATTATGTCTTATTTCATTATAATTCATTGAAGGATAAAGGCTAAAATCAGGTGTTGCAACGGCGGCGTATGTTTGAAAAATAGGAATCTTCTTTAAAGGCGAATTCCATAATGACAATAACCTTTTATCGTAATTAAACATTGTTAAAATGGTGTTGCGGTTATTCTGCCTTACAGACATATTCTGCATTCCCCTTATACCGAGTGTATCCCAATTGATTTTACTGTAATCAGCCCGACTTATAATCGGCATATTATTTTGGTCATAGGATACATCACCGAATATCGGGCGTATTACCTTGTAGATTTCGTATTCTGATAAACCTTTATTCATTATACTCCTCCTAACATTTTACCATATGTTATTATTTCAATATGTAGTATATATGCTTGTTCGCTGATTCCTGACAAATTGTGTTTAATATTAAGGAACGTTTCCGTTCCTCAAATATTATATTCTTTTTCCATTATCAATCAGATTTAGTTGCTGTAAGCGATACTTCATCGGATTGAAATTCACTCCGAATGCCTTTGCTAATTTTGAAATATGGGGATTTATCCACCTCTCAAATCGTAAAGGCTTTTCCGGTATACCCTTCATTTTAATAGAAGTGACAAATGCTTGCCTAACCGCTGTTCTCGGCATTTGAAATGCTGCTGCACAGTAATTCGCCTGATATTCAATGATTTCAAGTGCCGTCATTTGTTTTCGCTCTCTGCCCCAAGGATTAAAGTTTTCTTTTCTGCAATACTGTCCCATACCGTCAGTTTTTCTAAAGCACCTCGGGTGAAGCAGATAGTGAAAACATTCGTGTGTTACGATAAAACGTTCCCGTTCTTCTTCTCCGGAATCTACAACCGTTCTGTCAATAAGTATAGTACCTTTGGGAACAAATATTTCTTGTGGAATCATACCTTTTTCATAATAAGGATAATCCCAAGCATACCAATACATATCCCCAAAAGCAACCATACCAAGAACGGATTGCGTTGGTGTTATATATATCCATTCTGTTCTCGCTCCAATATGATCAATAAGATCATATGGATCAAAAGGTTTGGGAACCTCAAGCCTTTCAGGATCAAACTCTTGATTCAGTTTATCAGCTCGTTCTTCTAATTGTGTCTTTGAGAGGTTATAATATATCAAGGGTTATCTCCTTTCCTTTTGGCTTCGAGCATCTCAATAACCTTTAGCCAATCCTCATCATCTGCATTAAGATCACGAGCCATTCGTAAAGCTACTCGTGCATTATCGGTTCCCATAATATATTCAGGGAGATCCGGTGAAACACTGTTTTCTTTTTCATTTGCAGCAAGATCAAACAAGGTATTGGTTTCATCTTCTGACAGTTCGAGAGCAGAAGCTATCTTATATATTTTCTCTTTATCGGGTGGATAACGTCTGTTGTTTTCAATGTCGGACATATAAGCAGGAACAATACCAATAATCTCGGCAAGTTTTCTTAAATTGATTTTTTTTTCAAGGCGTTTCTCCCTTACAAAGTCACCGAATCGTTTGTTTATTTCCATATTATATCCTCCTGTCAGAATTTCGCTTGTTCGCTAATTCCTAACAATGATCTTATCACATATTTCATGGCTTGTCAAGTATTTTTTGGTATTTTTTCAAAATGTTTTATAAAAACTCTTTTAATTGATTCTTTGATGTGCTATAATTATTATGAATAAGTATGTATCTATTAAGGAGAAGTGCCAATGGATAAGAACAATTTCGGACAGCTTGTTTCATTCATATTCGGAATAGCGAATGACTGTCTTGTTGATGTATATGATGTGGGGGATTATCGTAAAATAATTCTTCCTATGATTGTAATAAGAAGATTTGATGCAATACTCGAACCTACAAAGCAAGATGTTCTGAAAATGAAGAAGCAGCTTGATGAAAATAATATCGTATCACAAGATGCTGCCCTCAACCATGCCGCAGGAAATCTCTCGTTTTCCAATTCATCTGATTACACACTCAGCGACCTCAAATCCCGTACAAATCAACAGCAGCTCAAGCAAGATTTTATCACATATCTTGACGGCTTTACACAGAATGTTCAGGATATTATAAACAAATTTGAGTTCAGAAAGCAGATAGATAAGCTTTCCGAACACGATATTCTTGGAATTCTTATATCAAAATTTACCGATCCGTCTATAAATTTATCTTCCCACGAAGTAAGAAATGCAGCAGGAGTAACTCTTCCTGCACTTGATAATCATACAATGGGAACAGTATTTGAAGAAGTTATTCGTAAATTTAATGAGGAAACCAACATAACCGATGCAGGACGGCATTTCACGCCTCGGGACATTGTTGAGCTTATAACAGACCTTGCATTTGTTCCCATAAAGGACAAAATTGAAAGCACAACATACAGCATATATGATGGTGCTTGCGGTACAGGCGGTATGCTTACTGTTGCGGAAGAACATATCAATGCAATTGCCAAGCAGTACAGAAAAGATGTATCAATAAATCTATTTGGTCAAGAGAATGCTGATGAAACTTATGCTATAGCACGTTCGGATATGCTTTTAAAGGGCGAGGGCGCACAGGCAGAAAATATATACTTTGGTTCAACTATTTCAAATGACGGTTTTTCCAACAGAACTTTTGATTTTATGCTGAGCAACCCACCTTTCGGAACGCCTTGGAAAACAGATCTTAAAGCCTGGGGTGATATAAAAAAGGACGAAATCGCCGATACAAGATTTGTGGTAAACTATAATGGCGAGCCTTTTTCTCTTATCCCCGACATCGGAGATCCACAGATGCTTTTCCTTGCAAATAATATCAGCAAAATGAAGAAGGATACTGCACTTGGCAGCCGTATCGTCGAGGTACATAACGGTTCATCGCTGTTTACAGGAAAAGCAGGACAAGGTCCGTCAAATCTCCGTCGGTATATTATCGAGCAGGATCTGCTTGAAGCTATTGTAGCTCTTCCCGAAAAAATGTTTTACAATACAGGTATCGGAACATTTCTATGGGTTATTACCAATAAAAAAGAAAAACGCAGAAAAGGCAAGGTGCAGCTCATTGACGCAACATCTTTCAAATCTCCTCTCCGCAAAAATCTTGGTGAGAAAAACACAGAGATAACTTCCGAAATACGCAAAAATATTCTCAATATGCTTATGTCGTTTGACAAAGCAGACAGCACATATAGCAAGGTGTTCGACAACAGTGAATTTGGCTATTGGGAAATACCCGTATTCCGTCCTCTCCGTCAGAAAGTAACGATCAGCCTTGATACGGTAAAGGACACTCTTGCAATGTTCAGGCGTTACGATATTGATTTTGGAAAAAGCAATGGAATTCCCGAAGTAAGTGCAGATGAAATTCTTGCTTTTAACGAGAATAATCCCACTGTCAGAAAGATTAAGCTTCCCAAAACAACCGGACAGCTCAAAGCTGAAGAAATGCTCGGACAATTTATGAGAGTTATCATTGACCTTATGTCTGATGCTCCGTATATGGATATGCAGAAATTCATAGAATTGTTTGAAAATCACGCTATTTCCAAGAGATATGGTTTCAAGTATAAGAATTACAGCCAATTCATGACATATCTTATTTCAAAGGACAGCAATGCGGAGATTGTATATGAAAAAGGCAAGCCTGTTATTGATACAGACCTGACCGAAAAGGAAATTGTTCCGTTCAATTACAAGGGCGGAATACAAGCTTTTATTGAAAATGAGATCAAACCCTATGCTCCCGATGCGTTTACAAATGAGGAAGCAGCTGTTGTGGGATATGAGCTGTCTTTTACAAAGTATTTCTATCAGCCTGTTCAGCTTCGCACCCTTGAGGAGATCACTGCCGATATTCGTGCTGTTGAAGCAGAAACGGACGGTCTGCTTGATGAGATTATCGGAGGGGCATTATGAAGAAGTATGGGGAATATACAAGCATTGGCTTGCCTTGGTATCCAAATGGTGCTCCATCACACTGGAAAATACTAAGGCATAAAAATGTATTGACTCAACATAAAGAACTTGTTGGAGAAAATTCAGAAAAGTACACATTGTTGTCACTGACATTAAATGGAGTAATTATCAGAGATTTATCAGAGGGAAAAGGTAAGTTTTCCAAAGATTATGATAAGTACGTTGTTGTAAATGAGGGGGATTTTGTTTTCTGTCTGTTTGATATAGACGAAACTCCTCGTACCGTTGGTCTTTCTAAACACTATGGAATGATTACAGGTGCTTATGATGTGTTTACACCACATGATATAAACAGTTACTATTTTTTCTATTACTATCTTGCCTTGGATAATAACAAGTTGCTGAAACCATTATACACAGGTTTAAGGAAAGTGATAGCATATCCTACTTTCACAACAATAAAATTCCCTGTCCCCCCACGTTACGAACAAGACCAGATCGTCCGCTACCTTGATTGGCAGACTTCAAGGATAAATAAGCTTATCAATGGATATAAACGGCAGATTGAACTGCTGGAGGAGAGGAAAAGAACGGTCACTTTCTATTCTGTTGTATATGGATTAAATCATAACATAGAAATGAAAGACAGCATTATACCTTGGATAGATCATATTCCTGCTCATTGGTCAGTAAAAAAGTTAGCACAACTTTTCACACAAGTAAAATGCAAAAATACGAACTTGTATGAAAAGAATTTATTATCATTGAGTTATGGAAAAATTAAAAGAAGAAATATAGATGCAACGGGAGGATTGCTTCCCGAAAGTTTTGAAGGATACAATATCATTGAAAAAGATGATATTGTATTACGACTAACAGATTTACAAAATGACCATAAAAGTTTACGAACAGGAATAGCGACCGAGAGAGGCATTGTTACCTCAGCCTATGTTACCATTAGAAATTTCAGTGAAAATAATCCACAGTATTTGCATTATTATCTTCACGCATTTGATTTGAATAAAGGATTTTATAATGTCGGTGCTTCAGGCGTAAGGCAAAGTTTGAACTGGGATAATATCAGGACATTACAAATACTGTTACCACCACTTAACGAACAAAATCAAATAGTAGATTATATTAATAGAGCGTCTACAAAAATAGACGAAATCAAAAAGACATACGAGAAAAAAATCGAATTATTTTTAGAATACCGCACCCGTCTTATCTCCGATGTGGTGACAGGACAGATAGATGTGCGTGACATAGATATACCCGAATACGTTTCCGAAGAAGAATATAATGACGATTTACAGGACAATAATAACGATATGGAAGGTGATATAAATGAGTGATATTCTGCGGGAGTCGAATATTATTGAGCTTAAATCAGAACTTAATGATAAACTGGAAAAGGAGATCGTCGCATTTTTGAATTATCGTGAAGGCGGTGATTTCTATATCGGTGTCAATGACGACGGAGAAGCATTGGAACTTGATAATATAGACGGTATCCAATGTGCTGCCGCTGACCGTATCAAGAAGAATATCCAGCCGTCAACGCTTGGTCTTTTTGATATTGTCAAAGAGAAATATCAAGGTAAAAATATTATACACATTATCATATCAAGCGGACCTGAAAAGCCATACTATATAAAACGTCAGGGAATGTCCGAAACAGGCTGCTATATCAGAATAGGCACATCATCTCAGCCTATGAGTCAGGCGATGATTGATGATCTGTACGCAAGAAGAACACACAATTCACTCAGCAGAATCGTATCACCGAGAAATAATCTTACATTTGAGCAGCTTCAGATATATTATCAGTCGAAAGGTTTGACGTTAAATGAAAAGTTCCCGGAAAACCTTGATCTGCTGACAGCTGACGGAAAATATAACTACATTGCTTATCTTCTTGCAGACTGTAACGGAACATCAATAAAAATTGCAAAGTATTCGGGAACAGACAAAACCGATCTTATAGAAAATGAAGAGTATGGTTATTGTTCGCTTATTAAGGCGGCAAAAAGTGTTCTGGACCGTCTTGAAATAGAAAATAAAACGCTTGCAAGGATCACAAGCAAGGAGCGGTTGGAAAGAAGATTGGTCGATCCAATTGCTTTGCGTGAGGCAGTTATTAATGCAATCGTTCATAATGATTATTCAAGAGAAGTGCCGCCTGTGTTTGAAATATTTTCGGACAGAATACAGATAACATCGTATGGCGGACTTCCGATGGGCTTGTCGGAAGATGATTTCTTTAATTGCCGTTCTATGTCAAGAAATCGTGAATTAATGCGTATTTTTAAAGATATAGGTCTTGTTGAACAGCTTGGCTCTGGTATGAGCAGAATACTGAAAGTTTATGACCGAACAGCTTTTGAAATATCAGATCATTTTCTTGTTGTTACATTCAAGTTTCCGAAAGGCAGCACATCCCAAGTGACACCCCAAGTCAAGCCCCAAGTGACACCCCAAGTCATAATCCAAGATGATTTGCCGAATAGAATACTGGAATTTTGCATAACTGCCAGATCAAAACAAGAAATGGCATCGCATTTTGGATATAAGGATGCCAAAGGTTTTGCAAAACGTTATATTTCCCCACTTGTTGAGCAAAAGAAATTAGTGTTGACTATACCTGATAAACCTACAAGCAGCAAACAGAAGTATATTACATCAGAGTTTGAAGAGGTGAGTGACGATGCCGACTAATCTTAGCGAAAACGGACTTGAAACACTTATTGTTGAATATCTTGTCAACTCAAATAAATATGAGCAGGGTTGCAATTCCACATATAACAAGGAATATGCTCTTGACGAAGAAAGGCTGTTTCGCTTTCTCAATGATACTCAGAAGGCTAAAATGGACGAGCTGCATATCCTTGATAATGACCTTGAAAAAGATCGCTTCTTTAAACAGCTTGACAGAAAGCTAAAGAGCGACGGAGTTATTGAGATACTGAGAAAAGGCATCCGTTATAAGCATCTTCACCTTGATATGCTCTATGTTCGACCGAACATCGGAAATGCTGCGGCTGCGGAGCTTTATGCAAAGAACATTTTCAGCGTAACAAGGCAGCTGAACTACTCGAAGCAAAATCCACTGCTGGCACTTGATTTCTGTATTTTTCTTAATGGTCTGCCAATTATGACATTTGAACTGAAAAATCAGCTTACAAAGCAGAATGTCAATGATGCCATAATACAATATAAACGTGATCGCAGTCCCTCGGAACCGATTTTCAGCTTTAAACGCTGCATTGTCCATTTTGCTGTTGATGACAACGAAGTAAAGATGTGTACAGAACTAAAAGGCGAAAAATCATGGTTTCTGCCTTTTAATAAAGGGAATAATGACGGTGCAGGAAATCCCGTTAATCCAAATGGTCTGAAAACCGACTATCTTTGGAAAAATATCCTCACTAAAGATGAAATATCCAACATTATTGAGAATTACGCGCAGATCATTTCGGAGAAAGATGAGGACACAGGCATAACCAAATACAAGCAGATATTCCCACGTTATCATCAGCTTTATCTTGTTAAATCATTGCTCGAAGATGCCAAACGTGACGGTGTGGGCCATAGATATCTTATTCAGCATAGTGCAGGATCGGGCAAATCCAATTCCATAGCCTGGCTTGCTCACCAGCTTGTAACACTTACGGACAGTAATTCAAAAAATATATTTGATACGGTCATTGTAGTAACCGATCGTGTAAACCTGGATAAACAGATAAGAGATACTATTAAACAGTTTATGCAGGTGTCAGCAACCGTGGGGTGGGCAAGCGCTTCGGGTGAACTGAAAAAACTTCTTGATGAAGGAAAGAAAATAGTTATTACCACTGTTCATAAATTTCAGTTTATTCTCAAGGATATTTCAGATGTTTATAAAAATAACAGCTTTGCTATCTTAATTGATGAAGCACATTCAAGTCAGAATGGAAATCTGTCTGCAAAAATGAATATTGTTCTTTCCGGAAACGTTTATGAAGATGATGACGATTTAGAGGATAAGATCAACAGTATTATTGAAGGCAGAAAAATGGTCAAAAATGCAAGCTATTTTGCATTTACAGCCACGCCCAAAAATAAGACACTTGAAATGTTCGGTAAGAAAGAGCATCTGCCTGACGGAACTACACAGCCCTGCCCTCATTATGTATATACAATGAAGCAAGCTATCGAAGAAGGCTTCATTATGGATGTTCTCCGTTATTATACGCCGATTCAGAGTTATTACAAACTTGCAAAATCAATAGAGGACGATCCGCAGTTTGATAAGAAAAATGCTCAGAAATTGCTGCGATATTACGTTGAATCTAACAGCTATGCAATAAATGAAAAAGCTAAAATAATAGTTGAGCATTTTCATAGTCAGGTTATATCCAAAGGCAAGATAGGCGGAAAAGCAAGAGCGATGGTTGTTACAAGCAAAATCGCACGAGCAGTTGATTATTACAAGGCAATAACCGAACTGCTTGAAGAACGTAACAGTCCATATAAAGCTATTATTGCATATTCCGGAACTGCTGAATACTATGGAAAGCAAGTGACTGAGGACGAAATAAATGGTTTCCCAAGCTCACAGATTGAGAAAACGTTCCGGTCCGATCCATACCGTATTCTTATAGTTGCCCAAAAATTTCAGACAGGATATGATGAGCCGCTTTTACATACAATGTATGTAGATACAAAGTTATCAGATATAAAGGCAGTACAGACACTTTCACGTCTGAACAGAAGCCACCCTGATAAAAAAGATACATTTATTCTCGACTTTGTAAATGATGTTTCAGTTATTAAGGCTGCTTTTGACAGATACTATAAAACTACCATTCTTTCGGGTGAAACAGACGTAAACAAGCTAAATGACCTTATTGATACAATGGAAACCATTCAAGTCTATACAGCCGAAGATGTAGATAGCTTTGTAAGTTTTTGTCTGAATAATGCTCCAAGGGAACAGCTTGATCCTATACTTGATAAATGCGTTGAAGTCTATAATGATCTTGTGGTTGAAGATCAGATAGAATTTAAAAGCAGCGCAAAATCATTTGTCCGCACATACAATTTCCTTGCCGCAGTTCTTCCTTATGGCAGTTCCGATTGGGAAAAGCTGTCTATTTTCCTTAATCAACTTATCGCAAAGCTGCCATCTCCGCAAGGTGGCGATTTTACCGAAGGACTACTTGAAGATATTGATCTTGAATACTATCGTACCACTCAAATGGAAACTGTTCAGATCGTTCTTGAGGACGAAAACGGCGAGGTAAATCCTGTTCCTGTCAGCACAGATGTCGGCATTGATGTTCCTGAAATGGATAGCTTATCAGCAATTTTGCAGGAATTTAATGACCTTTTCGGTGATATTGAATGGTCTGATATGGATAAAGTCAGAAAACAGATTTTTGATTTTCCCGATATTGTAAGTCAGGATAAACGTTATCAAAATGCAATGAAACGTTCTGATCGACAAAATGCAAAAGATGAAAGTGATCGTGCAACATATGATGCTGTTATAGCTGCTATGAATACGAACCTCGAAATATACAAACGATTTATGGACGATCCTCATTTTGCTGAAACACTTAAGAATTTCATTTTCAATCGTACATATATCCCAAATGAAACACAATCGCACAATAAAGCAAATGATACACGTCCCAATATATAAAGTAAAGAATTGCCCTCACAGTTTTGGTGAACTGAGAGGGCTTTTTACTGTCATGTGCAGATATAGACAAAAAAACTGTAATGACATTATTCAGTCGATTTGTACTTCTTGTCCTTAATTTCATCATTCAGCTGCTCAGCATAATTCTCGATATCAACAGTCATCTGCCGTATCTGCTTCTTATACTCCGCAAGCTCCGTATCGGGACTGTCATCGTTAACACTATTCTTCAAAGCAAGAGCCTTTTTACGCACTTCCTTGAAATACTCATCAAATTCAGTCAGCTTGTCCGGATCCTTTTTGAGCTTACGTTTCAGATTGTTTCCGGTGGTATAAAAAATGTCATAGGTGCGCTGAACACTGCTCTTTGCGTTTCGTTCACGGACTTCCTTTATCCATTCATTCTTGTTTGCAAGTCTGCACTCTTCGGAGCAGAAGTTGCTTTCTGTCTGCTTTCCCTTTACAACGAGCTTGTGGCATATCGGGCAGTTGGTAATAATGCGGTTTGATTGTTTGAGGATATCGCAGTAAATTCGCAGAACAGCAAGAAAAGAATCCTCTGCTACATAACCCGTCTGCCATGTTCCATTGTTATGGGTGTAGTAAACGTGAATGGTAAGATCGGTGGGAGCATCGTTGAGTTGTTCGGGAATATTCCAATACCTCACATTGCTGTTATCAAGTGTAGGCAGATTGCGGAAAGGCAGCAGCATATCGGATACACAAGTGTTGAACTGCTCTGCAAAGCGAGCTGCCGATTTTTTCATAGAAGATGTAAGCAGATGCCACTCTGCACTTAATGTCTTATGGTTGTACTGATAGTTGGTCAGTATCGAAAAAATCATAAAGTTGAGTATCATATTGCCCTTGCCGGAATTGTCATAGATTTCGGTGAGGGCATTTGTGTATTCTTCCGCAGATTTATTGCCCTGTCCTTCGCTGATTATACCGCAAAGACCGTTTGAGCATTCAGCCATAATATCCATTCTGCTGTCACAATCACCTTTGGCAAGTTCGTTCATATCTTCCACAAGACTGCCGAGCTTACGGGTGCGTATATCAATTTCATCGGATAGGATACCCATAGTAAAGTAGCTTTTGAGATTTTCGGGACTGCCGATAGCTATAATTTCTTTTTCATTGGGAATATCAAAGCTGATTCCGATAGAAGCTGTCCTGTTCTGTGCGTTTATGTTTCGTATGTTCATTCAGTGTTCTCCCATCATTTGTTTATCTTTTTGATTGTGTATTGTATCTCTAATATGTATTATTATACCATAATCAGACCAATATGTCAATTCCAATCAGTAAAATCAATCAGTCCTTATGTGATTGATAGGTCATTGTCATTTGATTGGTATGCGGTAACACTACTATTTTCAGCATTTGGCGAAAATTGATGTATAATTGAATCATCAAAAGCAGAAAGGAGGCTTAAAGCATGAATGAGGATTTGAAACACACTTCCGAAATTCTCTCCGCAAAGGACTTGCAGGATATGGGATTCTCACGTTCAATGTCATACACACTGTTTAACAGAACCGATGTTCCCGTTATACGCATTGGCAAGCGTAAGTTCATAAGGCGTGAGAAATTCCTTGAATGGCTTGCAGAGCAGGAGAAAAGAAATTAAGATTAACCACCAAAAATTATTGCAAAGGAGAAGAAGCGAATGATAAAATTCAATGACACTTTCATAATCGGCATCGACCACGGTTATGGAAATCTCAAAACCGCTAATACGGTTACTGCATCGGGAGTGAAAGTGCATGACATTGAGCCGCCCTTCAAGAAAGAGCTTCTTGAATATGACGGAAAGTTTATCTGTATCGGAGAGAATCACAAGTCCTTCACAGCCGATAAGACCACAGATATGGATAACTACTACCTCACTCTTTACGGAATCGGCAAGGAATTGTCCCTTGCGGGAATCACAGAAGCGAATGTTCATCTCGCTGTCGGACTTCCGCTTATGTGGTATTCTGAGCAGCGTGACAGATTTTCCGAGTATATGATACAGAATGAAAATGTGGTTATCATATACAACGGCAAGCAGTACAGCGTTCATATTGAGGGCGTTTCGGTTTATCCGCAGGGATATTGTGCGGTGTATGACAGACTCAAGGATATGAACGGAGTGAATATGATAGCCGATATCGGAAACGGAACAATGAACATTATGAAGGTCATAGACCATAAGGTAATCACCGACAGCTGCCGTACCGAAAAGCTGGGAGTAGAAAAATGCGTGATAGAAATTCGCAATGCTCTTATGAACAAGTTTCACGAAGACGTTGACGAAAGCATCATCAAAAAGTTTCTGATGAACACCGAGCAAGAGCTTCCGCAGGATTATGAAAATGTAATGAGATATTGTACCGAAGAATACTGCAAGAGCATATTCAATGCCCTTTACAAGTACGATTACAATTCCCGATTGGTGAAGCTCTATGTGGTAGGCGGCGGAGCAGTTGTGATGGACAATCACAATGTCAATCCGCCCAACGCAACATTCATCACAGATATTTGTGCAAATGCAAAGGGATATGAATTTCAGGCAAAGAGAAATCTGAGGAAGTGTGCAGATGGTAAAGACAACAAATCTCAGGCTTAATCTTGATAAGCCCGACCACAGAAAAGCCTATGACATTCTGAAACGCTACGAGATGAGCCATACAAAAACTATCGTTGCTGCACTTCTTTCATTTTCCGAAAATGAAGAAAACCGTAAACATCTTTTTGACGGTATCAGGGAAATTGTGAAAGAAGAGATAAGTGCAGTCTTTGAAAATGCGGATATTGTGCAGGAGAGCATTTCCGAGAAATCTGTAATTTCTGCAAAAACTCCCGAAAGCAAAAATGCGAAAAATGATAATTCCGAAAATATCTCAGATAACGATTATGATGAAAATGAAGATTTTGTTGATGACGATTTTCTGAACATGTGAGATTTTTCGCAGTTGGTATAACTTTTTCCCAAGTGGTGTGGCTTCAATATCCCACTGTTTTGGTATGAGTATGAAAAAATATCATTTACGAAGCTGAAATATTGGTATCAGAACGAGGAATATTTGAAGCCAATCGGAAAGCAGTGCTGATATGGGGCAGAAATGAAGCTGATATTGTGGTATGAATTATGTCCCATATTAACGCTGAAAACGTAAGCAGTATCAATTTTCAAATGTTTTGGAGCTGATAATCGAACCAGTAAAGTGGTATAAGCTTCAAAAAGGACGGTGAAATATGAGGATAAGCGAGTTTTGCAAAAAATTCAATGTTACCCATCAGGCAGTACATGACAAAATGAAAAATCATGCTGCCGAGCTGGAAGGGCATATCACTAAGGACGAGAGAAATGTACTTGACCTTGATCCCTTTGCGGTGGAGCTTCTGAAACCCAAGCGTGCGACCTACAAGACTCTCGAAGAACGTAATTTGTATCTGGAAAATATCTATAAAGAAACAGTTTCAGAGAATGAGCAGCTTCGGGAAGAACGTGATAAATTGGCTTCAAAAACAGCCGATTCCGATGCCGTTATTGAGTTTATGAGCAAGCAGGTCAAGAAATATGCGGACGAAAATGCCAATCTAAAAAATCAAAATGCAGAGTATCAGAGTAAACTGTACGAAGCAAATAGGCTTAACAGACAGTATGAAACAAAATGCAGCGAGGAAAACGAAGCACACGAATCGGAAATTGCACGGTTGACTGCCGAGGTTGAAAAGCTAAAGGAAAGGATCAAGTGTTCCAACGAAAAGAATAATGAACAGTGGAAAAAGCTGCAGGAAAACAGAGTGGAGATCTCTAACCTTAATATGGACGTTGCCAAGAGAGATGATGAGATAGTAAAGCTTCGCAGCGAAATAGCGGATCTCAAGGCTAAGCTTCAGAAATTTGAGGATAAGCAGTCTGGAAAACAGGACGCATCGAAACAGAACAGCACGAAAAAGTCCTTATTCGGACGTAAAAAATAACATATCTGCAAGGCTTGCAAATATGTGCAGGACACTTGCGGATAATGGAGAGATTTGCAGGATTTTTACGAAGGAGGTAGCTGCTATGATTTAGCAAGCATAGAATTTGTGTACCCAAATTCTGACGGCGTTCGCCGCCGTAGTCCTTATATAAGTATATCCATAGATATAGACGGGAGGTATTATGAACAGAACTACAATTATGAAATTTAGGGCAACAGAGGAAGAATCGGCTGAGATCAGACGCAAAGCCGCTGCCGCAGGAATGACCGTCAGCAGATTTTTGAGGACTTCTGCCGTAAACGGTCAGGTGGTGCTTTACAACACCGCTGACATTTTCGGGCTTCGTTCCGAAATCAAAAAAATCGGGAACAACATCAACCAGGTAGCTATGGTGGTGAACTCCAACAGGTCGGTGTATCAGAGTGATGTCAGAGAGCTGAAAAAGCAGTTTTCGGAATTGAGCGAAAAAATCAATGACCATCTGAAACCGCTGTCATACGAGGTGTTGTGATTTGGCTTATGTCAAGCATACTGCAATTCATACAACTCCGAAAGCTCATTTGAAATACATTCTCAATCCCGACAAAAATGAGGAAATGAAATATGTCACAGGCATCTGCTGCGGAGATGACCTTGAAACTGCTTATGACAATTTCAAGGAGATTTTCGAAAAGTACAATTCTGAAAAATTTGATGATTGCGAATTATCAAAGAAAAGCGGAAAGCAACATATTCGTATTCACTCATATACGCAGTCTTTTGATTCAAGCGTTTCTCCCGAAGAAGCACATCGCATAGGTGTTGAATGGGCGAAAAAAGTGTTCGGTGAGAACAGACCGATAATCGTCAGCACTCACGTTAATACCGGTCACGTCCATAATCACATTGCAGTATGTCCGTATGACCTTGACGGGATTCGATGGCACAGTAATTACAAAACATTGCAGTTCGTCAGAAAGCGTTCCGATGAAATTTGCATTGAGCATAATCTTGAAATAATCAGAAATCCGAAGAAGAAAAGCACTATCAGCTACAAGGAACACGATGCAAGGGAAAAGGGATATTCGTGGAAGGTCAAGATGGCTGATACAATTGACAGGCTTATCCACAGTGATGATGTTACGGATATTTACTCTTTGATTGAAAAAATGAAAGAGTGCGGTTATACCTTTACCAACGAAAGCCGAATGATCGCAAAGCCGAAAGGTGTGAAATATGGCTGCTGCATTTCAAAGCTGGGATTCGGGTATTCGTATCAGATGCTGATTCAGAGGATAAACAACAAGCACAATGAATTTGTTGGCAGAAAGATTAGTGCGTTTATCGGCTTTCAGGTTGAAATTGCTGTCGGGCTTCGTGAACGTCAGCTTGACATATATCGTTCCGCTGTAATACATATGCCGACTTATGCAGAAGTGAAAAAATCTTTCGAGGTGCTGAACTTTATACACAGAAATCACATTCATTCTCTTGATGATATGAAGTCCTGTCTTTCGGCGGCAAATCGTAAAGAGGACATTGCTATGCACAGATATTTCAGTCTTGCAAATAAAAAGGAACAGCTGAAAACGCTTGACTATCTGGGAGATGAATATGCCCGTCTGCTGAAAACGGAGAACAGAGATGAAGCACAGCAGAAGCGGTTGGAGAAACTTCATTGGCAGCTTATGATTAGCGGAGGTATCGGCGGTTGGGATACTCATATGGATAACTGGCTGCCGAAACTGAAAGACAAGCTCCGTAATGACCTTAAACAGCTTGACAGCCTTGCTGCCGAAATGGGCAGAGCATCAAAAGAGCGTACCAATGCGGAAATGTCGCTTGTGTATCTGGAGAATTTTCTGAAATCCGATTATGACAGGATTCGTGAACAGGAGCAGCTCCGCATTCAGATAGAGAACTATCACAACGGATTTGAACCGCAGGAAGATGGTACATATAAGGCAGAACCTAAACCTACGGCAGAGAGAAATGCGGAGTTTGCGTATCTGGATATGCGTGAGGAACAGCGCAGGAGAGCCGAGGAACAGCGTAGGAGAGATGAGCGGCAGAGAGAAATGAGGAGCAGGAGCCGCAGCGGTTACTGCCGGTGATGAATATTCCAAACCCAAAAAGAACGAAAGAAATTTCCAAAGGAAAGGAGCATTTTTGCTTATGAAAGAAAGAATAATCGAACGCACCATTAACGGTATCAAGGTGACATCTCACATTCCCGAAGATGTGAGCGAGAGTTTTAAGAGAAACAGGATAAATCAGATATATGACATTCTTGTGGCTGCCGATAAGAGAACCGAGAAATCGGACACAGATACAGACAAGTCCGAGCCGGGGAAATCAGCGTAAATAATTTTGAAAATATCGCCTTAAAGTGTTGAAATTCAGGGGCGAATATGTTATAATGATTATAACGTAAAATCGCCTCTGAAAATTTATAAACTATTTCGGAGGTAATTTATTATGAATAAGTATATAGCAATCTATGTTCGCCGTTCCGTCAGCGACAAGGAAAAGGGAAATAATTCTCTTTCCATTCCTGCACAGATTGCGGACTGTATCAAATTTGTGGGGGAGGATGCTTTTTACAAGGTTTACGAAGAGGACGGAAAGTCGGGCAAGGACATAAAGCACAGACCTGCGTTCAGGCAGATGTTCTAGGACTGCAAGGAAGGACTTGTTTCCAAAATTGTGGTGAAAAAGTACGACCGATTCAGTCGTAATATGCGTGAATATCTGAACATCACAGATGAGCTTGACAAGCTGGGAGTGAGTGTTGTTTCCCTTTGCGAGCCGTTCAATACAGATACCAAAGAGGGCAGAATGATGAGGAACAATCTTCTGAATTTTGCTGAGTTTGAGCGTGAAGCGATAGCGGCGAGAGTAAAGGATTCCTATGATACGAAAGCACAGGAAACAGGCTTTTATCAGGGTGGTGTGGTATATTTCGGCTATCAGAGTTCAAGGCAGACCATAAACGGAAAGACAGGCTCTGTACTTGTTCCCTATGATTCGGCGGTTACCGTCAGGGCAATGTATGACGTATATGCAAACCCCGAAGCATCGCTCCGTGATGTGATAATGTACATAAACGAAAATCATCTTCCGATGACTGCTCCTCACGGCGACGGTACTGTCACAAGAGGTTTTGATGCCTGCAATATTGCCGCTGTCCTGAAAAATCCGCTTTACGTCAGGGCAGACAAGAACGTATATGAATATCTGCTGAAAAATAATTACCGCATTATAGATGATGTGGACGCATTTGACGGAAAGCACGGTCTGTTTTGGCACAATTACAGGAGCAAGACCGACAGATATGTTAAGGTTGGTTATCACGAGGGACTTGTTGATGCCGATGTTTGGCTTACGGTGCAGGAAAAATTCTCACGTCATCAGATACCGATAAGAAAAGGCAAGGTTCTCCGTTCATGGCTGTCGGGTCTGCTCAGGTGCGGACACTGCGGCCATGCGGTAAAGGTGGATTATACATACAATCCAAAATCGGGCAGCAGCTGGCGGTATTTTACCTGCAGCGGGTATAACAGCGTTCGGGGGTGTAAATCTTCGGGTATCAAGATGAATGTCAATCAGGTCGAAGAGCTGGTGTACAGCGATATGAAAGAGCATATTGAAGCATTTGAGATAGCACGAAAGATTGACAAAAAGCCTTCCACCGAGGTTGATAAGATTCATTCAGAGATACTGAAAATTGAAGCGGAGACTTCAAAGCTTATGGAAAAGCTTGCCGATGCAGATGAGGTGCTTTTCGGATATATTCAGGAAAGGATAGGTAAGCTCCACAGCACAAAGAATGAGCTTGAAAAAAAGCTGATGCTTGTTGACAGACGTGTTAAGAAAATTGACACGAAACCGCTTCTTGATCCGCTTAACAGGTGGGATACGCTTACTGTTGAGGAGAAAAACAATCTTGCTCGAATGATGATCGAGAAGATATACATATCGACAGAAAAAGGTGTAGATATACACTATTATTTTTAAGATTTTTTAGGCTCTCTTGTTTTGTTGGGCAATCCCTTGATTAAGAAAGAAATGGAATTGCAGGCACAGATAAAGGATCTGAAATCCGAAAAGGCACGATACAATGAAAATCTTTATGAAATTCAGGACAATATCCGTGTCAAATATCCTAATGAGATAAAGCAGAACGCTTCAATAATAAAGCATTTCACAGCCGATCTTAACACAGCTAAGTCTGCATCAAAGGTTATGGACGAGGATGGCAGGGAAGCATATACCATGACGCTTGCAGGCAGAACCTATACTTCCCGAAAGGAAGCAGGTGAAGCTTTCAAAGAAGCTCTCGGAAAGAATATGGGCTTGATTATGGAGGGCAAAGAAATTGCTCTCGGAGAATACAGAGGATTAACGCTTTCCGTTATGTTCAATGATTTCAAGCGTGTTCCGCAGGCGTGTTTGCGGGGTGAAAAGGCTCATTACTGCGACCTTAATGCTTCTACCGATATAGGCAACATAGTCAGACTCGATAATGCCATAAACAACATTCAGAAAACCATTGACGATCTTTCTGCCAAAAATGATATGCGCAAATCGGAGCTTGAGCAGATGAAAATTGACGTGGAAAAGCCCTTTGAAAAGGAGCAGGAGCTTCTTGCGGCGGAAGCAGAGCTTGAAGATGTGCATACGAAGCTTACACAGTTTGAGCTTACAGATGATTCTGCACAAAAGGATATGTTTGAACGTCTGGCTGACAGCTTCTCGGAAATTATGACAGGGGAGAAGTCATACATAAAGTATGAAGCCGAGTGCTTTATGCCCCTGCACGTTGAGATGAACAGCGATGTGCTTACCATATCACAGACCTATGTTCAGAATGGCGACCTTATGTACGATCCCCGTATTGACTTCAAGGTTGATTATGAGAACAAAAAGGTCATTCCTGAAAGCTTTGAGAACAGCGGTATGGGTGTGTATGAGCAGTATGATATTTCAGACGGAAAGCCTGAAACCATGAAGCAGATAAACGATACTCTTACCTTTGCCGATGACTGGATGGACAGGATCGAGGAGCAGGGGTATTCAGCGATAGACAATAATATTAGAAATGAACAATATCAAGAAACTATATTGATATAAATTGGAAAAGTAATTTCATTAAAGCAGTCACTACTTTGTAGTAATGACTGCTTTTTTAATACTGTAGGTAATTATTTATAATACCTAATAAATTAAAAATGTAAATTATTCATACACATATTGACACGATTTGCTGATTATTATATAATTATTATTAGATTCTAGACAAATAATCGTCTAGAATTAGTACATATAAAATGACAAATGAAGATTATAAAATATTTAAAAAGTGTTTGGAGGAATTAAAATGTTTTTCTTTTTTGATGAGGAACCTGTAGTGAATAACATTAATACAACGAACATTGAATTTATTAAAATTATGGGTCTATTCGGCAGATGTAGTGTAAAAATAAATTTTGACAAAGAGGTTAATGTATATATTGGTGAAAACGGTCTTGGTAAAACAACTATTTTGAACTGTGTATACTATATCCTAAAAAAACGTTTTGATAAACTAGCTGAAATGGATTTCGAAAAAATAACTATCAAGTTTAAATACGGAGAAGAGAAATCAATATCTATAGAAGATGTAATTAAATATAATTATCGTATGTCTAGACATCGTGTTTATGATGATGAGGCAATTTATGCATTAATAAATGATATTTTTTATAGATATAATAACGACTCTTTCAGTATGTATAATAATAGCATAGAAGATATTGTAGAAATTACAGCACGTAAATTATGCAGTATTACACATATGCCATTGATGCATTGCAAACAGGCGGTGATGGAGTATCTTAGAACTGGTAAAACAAGACCTATAGGAGATAATGGTAATCATAAAAATGTTGAGAAATTATCCGAATTAATTGATAAAAATATAAATCAAAGAATTATTTATCTTACGACATATCGGCGAATAGAAAATGATTTTACTAACTTGATTCGTAATGAAGACGACTACCTTCAAGGTGATAGCCTTATTCGTTTTGGTATGTCCGATGTTGAAAAATCAATAAATAGTATACTTAATATAATTAGAGAAAATTCGAGAGAGAGTTTTAATAAAATGACAAGTGTTTTATTAAAGCAATATTCTTCGCCAGAAAAAATAAAAACAGCTTTATTCTCACATCGTCTTGATATGGATATGCTAAAAATAATTCTTGATAAACTTGGAAATGAAATTGCAGATAAAGACAAAGAGGTAATATTATCACTCACTAAAAACAAAATAATTTATAATGAAGAATATTCTTATCTTTTAAATCTTATAATTAAGCTCATAGAAAGCTACGAAAAGCAGAAAATTTACGATGAAAAAATAAAAAAATTTGTCAATACATGTAACAAATATCTGAATGACAAAAAATTTATTTACGATCAAAGTGAATTAAAGCTATACATTGAATTAGATACATTTAGTCAAAAAGGTAATAGAATAGAACTATCAAAGTTATCGTCAGGAGAAAAACAAATAGTTTCTTTGTTTTCAAAGTTATATCTTGAAAATGATAAAGACATTATTTTAATTATTGACGAACCTGAATTATCAATATCTATGAAATGGCAGAGAATGCTGTTACCTGATATAATGCGTTCTGAAAACTGCAAGTTACTTTTAACTGTAACGCATTCACCATTTATTTTTGAAAATGAATTTGATACTGATGCAAAAGATATGAGAACTTGCATTGATTTTTACTGCGGAGGTAGATAAAAATGATTGCAACAGAAGTAAAAAAAGATTGTGATGTTTCAAGTAACTCATTGTTAAACGAAATGCGTGACTCTAGAGAGAGTGCAAATGTAGCTTTTGTCACCTTTTGTGATTATTGCGCAAAATATCCAGACTATGCATTCTGCTTTTTTGAGGGGGAGGACGGTAAGTATTATAATCAACGAATTAAAGCAATAATCGGTGATAATATTATTCCTATAAAAGCTGGTAATAAGCGCAATACATTAAAAGTTTGGCGTAAGATAAGCAAGGATTCAACATATGCTTCAATAAATAAAATGTTTTTTGTTGATAGAGATATGGACGATATACCAGATGGTATTGATAAAAATTTATATGTGACACCCTGCTATTCAATTGAGAATTTTTATGTTTCACAAGATGTTTTTGCTAATATTATTCAATCAGAGTTCTCTATTAGCAAGGCAGATAAAGATTATGAAAAATGTATTAGTACCTTTTCTGATTTATATCAACAATTTTGTCTTTTAATGATTGAATTCAATGCATTGGTTCTAATTAGGAAAAACAAAAATTTAGGAGAAGATAGGGTTTGCTTATCTAAAATTAGTACTCGAAAAATACTCGATATTAAACTGTCTGGAATATCCAAAGGAAATAAATATGATCAAATCATAGATGATTTAAAGAACAAATTGCATGCTACGAATGAAGAAATTAATGATGCAATTAAAATGATAAATTTCAAAAGCGACTTTAGTGAAAATTTTAGAGGTAAAAATCAACTTGACTTTCTTGTAATATTAATTTCTCTTTTAAAAGCAGCAAATAATAGCCATAGCTTTTTTGAAGAGTTTCGGACGAGCGTTTCAATTAATTTAACAAATAATAGACTTAGCGAACTGAGTCAATATGCAAAACCCCTAATTGCTTAGTGAACTTTTTGAAATGTCATAGACAATTAACTACGGATACATAATTTCTTTGATATGCAAATACTATAAGTTGTAGATTTTGACTGGCAACTTGCATTAGAAAATACACTTCATCCCTTTTATGATACAGTTTATTTTGTGGGATTGGAGGATGCGGCTTTTTGGAGTTTTAGTCAAAAACCTGAAGAAAATAGATGTGCTTTTTTTGCGGCATTATCTCGTGCTAAAAGAGAGGTTATGTTTACATTTTGTAAAAGACGTTATTATAATTCTCAAATAATACAAAGTCATAAGAATATAAATGAATTTTTTGAACTTTTACCCCCCTGGTATTGCACAAATTATTGGTTAATATTTCAAATAATGAGATAAACAATTTGAAACGTTGACAAAAGTGACTGTTCAGTTTCCAAAATACTTTTTGGTTTCAAAATTTTACTATGAAACATGGTACTTGGAGTAATGATTTATGATAATTTCGACATAAGAATACTTTTTTCGACAATATGCTTATGATATAATTAAACTTTGATTTTATGCTAAAGACGTAAAATATATCACAAAAAAGCTGATTTAAAATCTCAGGCATAACAATTTTGAATAACATACAACGCCGCTTGTTCAGTTTTATAATGTGGACAAGCGGTTATTTTATATGTATAAGAAAATTGATAGGTGCAAATAGTCTGTTTTTGCTTTTATTGTACTTTATTGTCAAATAGATACAAAAAAAGTCTTTAAAATTCTACAAAGAACCATTTGCACCCTTGACAACACGGAAACTGCGTAAAATCGTCTGTTTTGGCAAAAAATATTCTTTTTAGGGGGTAAATGCGTTAGTTGATACTGTCACGGGTGCAAATGGACAATTTTTTAATTATTTGGTATTATATAAAAGGTTTCAAAATATATCACATAATAAAGGAAGTGAAAGAATGAAAATTGGTGACGAACTTATACATACAAACAGTTTTGAAATATGCAAAGAAGATTTCGAGGTAAACTATATTGCAGATGAAGCCATTAGTGAAACTTTGATCCGTGAAATACAGTCAAGCGGTATGTCGATGGCAGAATTTGCACGAAGATCTGGTATATCGGAGTCATCAATTATACGTTACAAATTCAATCGGTCAGAGCCAAGCTTGGAAACGATAGTTGCATATTGCATTACAATGCGTACCAATATATTTCAATCATTGTATCTGACTTCAAAAGCAGGGTATAACATATTCTGTTCTGATGATAAAAAAGTATATCTTGTTCTTTTTATGCTCAGCCATTATTTCGGCATAAATGTAAAAACAGCAAATGAAATACTAATCAGTCTTGATATGAAGCCTTTGAATAATATGTATGTTTCACGGGATATGGAGGAGGATAATGACTAAGGAAAGCAAGAAAAAGATTTGTTCCCTGATTATTGAGCGAAAGCACGAAAAAGGCAAGGCTAAAGCCATCGACCTTTATTGCAGACTCATAGCAGAAAGAATGGTCAGAAATATTGACAAAAAACACTCAGAATCAGAAGATGATTTTTGCAATATAAAATCGGAAATCTACAAAGAGAGCTAATGAGAATATACAATCGTTATTTGTCTTGACAATATATTGTCAGTATGATAAAATTGATATGACAAACATTACTCTCTGGTCCATAAAGAAAGGATAATTCTTATGGAACAGAAAATGTATAAAGCTGCTTGTTATTGCAGATTGTCCGATGATGATTTGAATGATGGAATGAGTGTTTCGATAGAAACGCAGATCACCATTCAAAAGCAGTATTGCAAAGAAAATCAGATTCAGATAGTCGATTTCTATTGCGATGACGGGTTCACAGGCACAAATTTTGACCGTCCCGGTTTCAAGAGAATGATAGAGGACGTTAAACGCCATAAGGTGGATACGGTTATCGTAAAGGATCTGTCACGTTTGGGCAGAGAACACCTTGAAGTAGGATGCTATTTGCAGATATTCTTTCCCGAAAACAATGTGACCTTTATTATCATTTCAGAAAATAAGGTCATTACTCCACGAAGCAAATATGATATGAGGCTTCCTCTCAGAAGTGTTATAAACGAAATGCTTCCTGCGGAGGTATCCGATAAAGTCAGACAGGCATTTGAAGCAAAATCCAAGAATGGAGAGTTTCTGCATCCTTGGCTCCCATATGGCTACATAAAATCATCGACAGAGAAAAACAAACTCGTTATTGATGAGGTCAATGCACCGACAGTATTGAAAATATTCGAGTTGGTAGCATATAATGGTATGGGTATGTCAAAAATAGCCGAGTATTTGTATAATAACAAGGTGTTAAGTCCAACAGCATTAAAAGAGTATAACAAAGGTGATTACAGCAATCCGAATCCTTACGGCTGGAGCAAATCATCTATCAATAATCTTTTGCATAATGAGGTTTACCTTGGAAAGATCGTATATGGTAAAAAGCGAAAGGTGAATTTTAAAAGCAAAAAGGTCATAAAGGTCGATGAATCTGAATGGCTTGTATGCGATAACGCCCACGAGCCAATCGTATCTCAGGAGTTGTGGGACGAGGTTCAAAGTAAGCTCAGCAGCAGAAAAAGAGAAACCAAGGAAAGACGAACAGAAAATATTTTCAGAGGACTGCTGAAATGTGCTGATTGTGGCGGAACGATGAGAATTGCCTGCCCGACAAATAAAAGCCCGTATTTTGTTTGTACAAACAGCAAAGTGCGTAAGGGTGGGGTAGGACGCTGTACTACTCATAATATTAAGCTGGATGATTTAAGGATGTCTGTTCTTAATGATATTCGTTCGATTCTCGGAGAGTGCAGAAAAGATGAAAAAGCATTTCAAGAGAAGATAATTTCTCAGCTTAATGAGAACATTCCAGATGTTGACGGTATCAGGGCTGAAATTGACAATCTGGACAAAATGATACTTAAAGAGAAAACAAAGTACAAAAGACTGTATAATGATTTTTATGATGGTATCATTAAAAGCTCTGAAATGTTTGAGGAAATGTCGGAAGAGTGCAATCAGAGGATAAAGATGTTTTCTGAAAAGAAATCGACACTTGCAGCTGAACTTGAGAAGAACAGAGTATGCTGTGATGATGTTGGTAACTTCGTCAAGCTTCTTGACAAATTTTCAGATATAACTGAACTGACACCTGAAATACTCAATACTTTAGTAAATGTAATAGAGGTCGGTGAAAAGGTACACGAATCGCCGACTGAAATAATACAGAACGTAAGCGTGAACTATAAATTCATAAGTCAGTATTGCTGATAAGTGAAAAATTGTAAATGGTTCGCCTTAAAAACGGCTTGGGGAGCCAAAGTAGTTTTAACTTGAACCTATTGAAAGGCAAAGAGAGTAATGTTTGCACATATCTCTTGCTTCTCAATAGGTCAAGTTTTTTTATTGACCTATTGAGAATTAACAATTTTTTATGCGAGAAGTGAAGGCTTCCGTATGCTTACAGGAATGTAAGTGGACGGAAGCCTTTTTTGTTGCCCGAAAAAGGAAGGAGAAGCACATGGCAGATTATTCTATACCGGAGCTTTTGAAGCTGATCGAAGCGGATACCATATACATTCCCAAGAGCGTTGCTCGGCGTGATGATATTTATGACGCAAGCAAGACATTGTTCGGCGTTGTATTCACTGACTGCGTAGAGGATTTACAGGAATACGGTAGTGATATCGACGGTGAAACAGTCGGTAAAATGATGAAAGCGTATGTTATGGATATGACTATTCCCGATATACAGTGCGAATGCCTGTGTTCACCGTCGATGGCTTCAGCGGCAAGGAGTGAAACCGTGATGCTCATAAATAAGACCAATCTTCTTGAATGTTTGCGGGAAAGTCGGGTGATATGATATGCAGTATCTCATAACACCTTTACTTGAAGTGCTTAATCCTACAAATACGGTTTCAAGGAACAGGCTGCTGTCTTTCGCTATTGGCAATGCAGAAGCGGAGATATATAACTGCCTTATCGCAAAACACGTCTATTACAACAATCAGGGCAAGCTTCACGAAGGCGGCTGGTTCTATTCGACCGTAAAGGATCTTCATCTTAGCAGCGGTTATGCGGAAAATGCGCAGAAAACAGCTATCCGTCATCTCATCAAGCACGGTCTTATTGAATCGGAGCTTAAAGGCTTGCCTGCAAAAAGATATTTCAGGATAATTCCCGATGCGGATAAGCTTGCATCTCTGTTGAGATCGGGTGAAGAAGCTCAGGAAGCCATTTCAATGAAATATGATGAAGAACTTGAAAAGAGGAAGAAGCGCAGATACAACAGAAAGCATCGTCTAATAGAGGTAACAGCATTTGATTCCGTTCAGAGCGTTCCCGACGATGAAAAGTCCAAGGCTGTAACGAACCTGAATTCCGTTTCAGGCGCTGATGATCCCGATTCCGCTCGGCTCATCGGTAACAGCAGTGATAATTCTGTTAGCAACTCTTTTTCTGCCGAAAATGCCTGTTCCGCTGATTATGGGGGAACAGGGTCAGGCGAAGCACGGGGTAAAACTAAAGATAATAAAAATCAAAGTAATTGTTTTTCTGATTCTTCATTCTCTCCGCATGAGTGCGATGAAAAATTTTTGAATGACGGAATGAAAACGGAAAGCAAATTATCTTTTCTTGAAATTCTTTCGACTATGGGGCTTGACTTTGATGACTGGCATTATATCTACACCCGTGACCCGACTTCCGAAATGAATCTGATATACGTTGACGAGGAAGAACGCAGGACGAAAACTCTTCATATTCCCGAATCATTCCGAAGTGACAGCGGCTATGTTCTTACGGCTTTGCAGTATCTTTCAGCATACAGCAATTATGCCTTTGACGATGATATGAAGCCGATGTCTAACAAGAATTTCATAGACATAACGCTGAAAATGCTGACTGAGTTTATTATGGCTGACAGTTTCAGGTTCAACGGGCAGATCATCGGCTACAAGAAAGTTCTTGATACGCTGAACAGTCTTATCCGAGAAAATTCGCTTTATGATTTCATTCTCAGCTTTCAGTACGAATGGGAAAAGATACTGAGAGAAAAAACGGAAAGCAGCATTCGCAACAAGGCAGCATACATGAAGGTTTGCTTATGGGACTGGCTGAAACGCTGGAAAATTGAGGAGTACAATCAGCTTGTGGGATTGGTTTGAGGTGGAGAGTATGATTGAACTTTTTATTGTTGCATTGGTTTTGGAGATTTGCAGGCAGGTGACTTTGTGCAAACTTTATGGCAGAAAAAATCACAGCACCCTTTAAAGTGCTGTGAGTATTAACTGCTCGATAAATCGGAAGTTGTTTATTTTTCACTACAACTTTCTGCATTTATTCTTAACAGGTAGAATTGACGCAACCATTCTGGCTGCTCGGTTCTGAAAATCAAACCGTGTAAACGCAATAATCGCCAAAATTTTGACCATAC
>ENA-OPCY01000520-OPCY01000520.1-human-gut-metagenome-genome-assembly--contig:-NODE-520-length-28430-cov-13.981075_pt1 | contig 28430 bp, 26 predicted proteins | sample MGYA00241568_ERZ501487 | MGnify/ENA primary metagenome ERZ501487 (study PRJEB25962, sample SAMEA2042574) | human gut metagenome | biome: human gut; feature: human-associated habitat; material: faeces... | reverse complement strand
AGAAAATGAACAACACGATCATTGAGTACATCAATGGTATGGAGGTTGTCAAGGTTTTCAACCGGGAGAGTGAATCTTACGAGAACTTCCGCAAGGATGTAACGGACTATCGGGATTATACCTTGGCATGGTATAAGGCCGCCTGGCCCTGGATGGCGATATACGGAAGTCTGCTGCCCTGCACTGTTATTCTGACTTTGCCTCTTGGGGCATGGTTTGTTCTCTGTGGCATAAGCACTTTACCTGATTTGATTTTAGTCCTTTGCCTTTCCCTCAGCATTGGGATTCCTCTCCTGAAAGCACTGGGCTTTATGGAGACGATTCCGAATCTGAATTATAAGATCACGGCACTTGAACAGATGTTAAATGCGGCGCCGCTGCAAGCTGCTGAGGATGATTTCCACGGACAGGATTTTAACATTTCTTACGATCATGTTTCCTTTGCGTATCAGACGACACAGCCTGGCCCAGATGGGAAACCGATAATAGCGGAAAACGAAGTCCTCCACGATATTACCCTTGTGGCAAAAGCAGGACAAAAAACTGCCCTGGTTGGTGAATCCGGTTCTGGCAAGAGCACCCTTGCAAAACTGTTGATCCACTACTATGACCCGCAGAAAGGGAGCATTTCCATTGGCGGGCAGAAACTTTGTGATATGAGCCTGGAGGCATTGAACAGCCGCATTTCCTATGTGGCTCAGGATCAGTACCTGTTTAACACCTCTCTGCTGGAAAATATCCGTCTTGGGCGTTTGGATGCTACCGATGAGGAAGTAATGCAGGCGGCTAAGAAAGCCCAGTGTATGGAGTTTCTGGAAAAGCTGCCGCAAGGTATTCACTCCATGGCGGGCGATGCGGGGAAAATGCTTTCCGGGGGGCAGCGCCAGCGAATTTCCCTGGCGCGAGCAATATTGAAGGATGCCCCGATTGTAGTGCTTGACGAGGCCACGGCCTATGCTGATCCAGAAAATGAGGAAAAAATGGAGGCTGCTATTGCGGAGCTGGTGAAGGGAAAAACCTTGGTAGTTATCGCTCACAAACTTCCCGCTATAATGAACGCAGATCAAATATGCGTTATGGATCACGGAAAGATGGTGGCAACCGGAAAACATCAGGAGCTGATTCAAGCTTGCCCAGAATACCAAAAGTTGTGGAAAGCGGCTCAGGACAGCGCCGAGTGGAAAGTATCTACTGCAAAGGAGGGAAGATAAATGTTTGCATTGATTTCAAGAATCCTGAACCTCTCCGGGAGGTATAAAAGCCGTATTCAGGCTGCATTTCTATGTGCATTTGTCGAGTCCATTCTCTCCAAAATGCCGATCTTCATGGCGTTTATTGTCTTGGCCGGGTTTGCTGATAATACGCTGACTGGAAAGACCTGTCTGTTTGTCGGACTTGGATTATTAGCTGTTGTAGTGGTTCAGACAGTGGTTCACTATTTGAGCGACCGTCTGCAAAGTGCCGCTGGATTTATGATCTTTGCTGATAAACGGATGGAGTTGGGAAATCATTTAAGAAAAATGCCGATGGGTTACTTTACATCGGGGAATATTGGCAAAATCAGCTCTGTTCTCAGTACGGATATGGTATTCATTGAGGAAGTTTCTATGAGTACCATTGGCAACATGATGAGCTATATGCTGTCTACTTTGGTTTTAGCTGTTTTTATGTTCGTACTGGATTGGAGACTTGGGCTGATTGCGGTAATCATTACCTTGCTGGCATCGCTGGTTGCAAAATATATGAATAAGGTTTCCTTCAAGGAGGCTGTCGGGCGTCAAAACCAAAGCGAGAATTTGACGGATGCGGTCTTGTCTTTTGCTGAAGGAATTGGGGTTATCAAAAGTTACAATCTGCTCGGAGAAAAATCTGACGAATTAACGGAAAACTTCAAAAAATCAAGGGATGTCAATACGAAGTTTGAGCAGAAAATGACACCGTGGACCACTGGCTTAAACATTCTCTATGGCGTGGGTATTGCCGCTATCTTCGGTTTATCCGTTTTTTTACATCAGGAAGGCGTACTCTCCCTGGCTTATCTTTTGGGCGTGCTGCTGTTTGTCTTTGATCTCTTTGGACCTCTGAAAGCTCTTTATGGAGAAGCAACCCGACTGACCGTGATGAATGCCGCATTAGACCGCATTGAAGCTGTTTTGGACGAGCCCGAACTTCCCGATAACGGAAATCAACATATTCTGTCACAGGCACAGCCGGATCAGCCAGAAGTACAATTTAGCGATGTGGGCTTCGCCTATCAGGACAAGGAAGTCCTGCACAACATCAGCTTCTCTATGCAGAAGAATACCATGACCGCACTTGTGGGACCGTCTGGCGGTGGAAAATCCACGATTGCGAACCTTCTGGCGCGGCTGTGGGATGTGAAATCCGGCAAAGTGACAATCCGTGGTACAGATATTCGGGATGTACCTCTCGCCGAACTGATGGAACAGATCAGCATGGTTTTCCAGAGGGTGTACTTGTTCCAGGATACCATTTACAACAATATCAGCATGGGTAAACCGGACGCTACCGAGGAAGAAGTCTATGAGGCTGCAAAAAAAGCCCGCTGCTATGATTTTATCATGGCGCTGCCAGATGGATTCCAGACAGTCATCGGTGAAGGCGGCGCTACTCTGTCCGGCGGCGAAAAGCAAAGAATCTCTATCGCCCGCTGCATTTTGAAGGACGCACCGATTGTCATTTTGGATGTAAAATGAGGTATAGATGGTAGGCGTGTATAGAGTGTATCCAGTTTACTCTTAGAGGAAAATAGGTACATGATACACAGATAATGGAAAAGAATGTGTATCTAGTTGAATATAGAAGCAGGTAGTAGGTATGAAAGAATAGGATTCTTCCATGCCGTTTTTTATTATAGAGAAAGAACAGATTGCACAGTATTGACCAGGTCATTTCAGTAGATCTGCTGAATAGCTTTCTTCCAGAAGTGTGGTATAGTCTTGTGCTTGGAACAGGGAAACGATACAGAAAGGAGAAAACGATATGTCAGTACAGCCAGATATCATCTGGAACGAGCAATGTCTGGGGATACGGATAGGAGAACAGGTATGTATCTATCTGAAAAAGCATAATGCGGAATACCAGAGACTGCAAAAGAAAATACTGGAATTTACAGAAAAGTATCCAGTGATAGAAACATTTATGGAGACGAATCAGTCAATCAGCCTAACGGAAGAAGAGCATAAGGCAGTACATCGATATTTCCAACTGGAGAGCGAAAAGGAAATGATAGAAGAAGAGTACCATTTTTATATGGGACAGGCTCAAATGATTTCTTATGGAGCTATGCTGGGGAAAATAAAAAAAGCAATACTGGGAAAGGATGACGGTGACACACAGAAACTGCTGGAATTGCTGCTGGATACCTGGATTGATGAGATCGAAGAACAGCTGAAAGAAAATATAGCGTACCAGGGAATGCTGGAAAAAATATCAAAATATGAAGAACAGGTTCAGACAATGGGATTAGCAAAAGAAAAGCGAAAAACGATAGACGCATATGTTACTGAAGTCAGTGAAAGATGGATATTATATGCGGAATCTTTATATCAGGCCGGTATGCAGAAAATCTTAGAACTACTGAATCTGTAATAAGGACGGATAAAATGGGGAAGCACGATTGAACTTCCCCATTTGTCACTTCTATTCGTCTTTGCCATCAATGAGAAATATGTATGAAACCTGAAAGATTTCAGCAATGGCTTTTAATTCAAGATCAGTGACATAACGCTTGTTTGTTTCGATTCTGGTGATTACATTTTTATCCATATCGTAACCAGCTAACTGGAGTTTATAGGCAAGATCACGCTGAGACATATTGTGAGTCCTGCGAAGCTCAATCAACCGTTGGCTAATCAGATTCTTCTCACCAGACTGTGTCCTTGGCTTTGGCATTTTAAATCTCTTCCTCTCTGGTAAAAGGATGGCTTGTCTCACTTTTTGCACCATCTGTATTGATTTTAACGATTGGACAAGGTAGAATCGGTTGTAAAAGTGAGACAAAGTAGAAGAGAAGGGAGAAATATATGGAGCAGGCAAAGATAGAACAGCTTGCATTTTTATATCTATGCAGCGAGCATGATAAAAGGTTATTGCTGAAAAAAGAAAAAATGCCGTTAGCTGATTTTGACAGGTTGACCTACTTGATTTACCATTTTGGTTTTAAGGAATACCATATAAAAGTGTGGATGGAATTTGCAGGAGAGTTCAAAAAGGAATGGGATTGTCTGGAAGCACTTCAGGAAATGGGGGGCTGTGTTGGAAACATAGGAAATACAGAATCAGAAATTAGCTTGCATAAAATGTGGATGCAGAATTTTTGTAAAAATGCACCCAAAGAAAGCAAAGAGTGGATTCAAAAATTGAATTAAAATATGCAGTAGAACATTTTTGTGATATCATTATCAATAGAGCAGATTTGTATTTTATGAATTTGTAAAAGAATAATGAAGCGAAAAGGTGTGAAGCTAATTATGAGTGAATATGCAGATATAGTAATTGGAAATTTATCATTACATTGGTTTAGAAACTATTTGGATAGCAAAATCGTTAGTCTGTTTTTTTCAAAAAATGACCTTATTGTAGTAAATAATTGTAATATAGACGATGATGATAAAGATGCCGGAACATACACTAAATATATGTATAGGACGACTGTTCGGCGTGCAAAAGAACGCTTAGATGCACAGGGATTTGGACTTAATAATTTTGAAAAAATATTTAATGATGAAATGGTTCAAGCAGTAGACTACTCATCTTTTTTGTATCATTTACAGGGAGATTATGATGAAGAGGACAAGAATAATGAAATTCGGATTAAGAAAAATGTTTCATTAAAAAAATGGAAAAATGCAATGAAAAAAATTGTTTCTTATGAACTTGCAAATGGAAACATACAATTTGGAGGAACACTTTCAGAGGTTAATATTACAACAGAGTGTGACAAAGTTATATTTTATTCTTTGAAAGATGAGGATAGCGAATCATTTTATGCTTTAAATCCTGAAATAATCAATTATAAATATGTATACAGACTTATACTAGAATATTGTGCAAATGATATGGAGATAATATTGGATTTCTCAAATTTGGATAATTGGGCAGATGATTGTATTCCCAAAGCACTAGCAGCGACAGAGAACGTTTCAAAAACAATTGTTCTTGTTGAAGGGTCAAGCGATAAAGATATTTTAGAATTTGCGATGTCACAGTTATATCCTCATCTTTCAGATTTATTTTATTTTATGGATTTCAGTGATGAATCTGGTGGAAAAAGAGATGGAGGAACATCATATGTAATAAAAAATCTTAAAACTTTTTATTTTTCAAAAATTAGAGCAAATTTTATTGCAATTTTTGATAATGATGCAGAGGGATATTCTAGTAAATGCTCATTATTAAATGAAATAAAAAACTGGCCGGCAAATTTTAGAATATTATTATATCCAGAAATTACAATGTTTCATAAATACCCAACTATTGCACCTAATGGGAAAATTGTGCCTGATGACATTAACAAGAAAGCTGCTTCTATTGAATTGTATTTGCCAGATTCCATTATAAAAACTGGTGGGAACTATTATCCAATTGAATGGGAATCGAGAAAACGAATACGAAATAAAAATAATGTTGAAGAAGCATTATATCAAGGAGTGATTTCTTATAAAGATGATATAAAGCATAAGTTTCATGAAATGCGTAATAAAATTGAGAGAGGTGATGAAGTTTTTAAAACAGAAGAATGGAAAAATATGAAAAAATTACTAGAAACAATAGTATTCGCTTTTAATAACGAACAATAAATAGCAACGTAAACTAATGCAAATATCATGGGCAGGGCTCTTCGGGGTTCTGCCCTTTTTCTTTTTCCAGACCAAAAGACCACCTGCTGGAAAAGAACAAGAAAAACCTGAAAGGATGTGGTGACTTATCATTATAGGAATCGATCATGGATATTATGCCATCAAAACTCCCCATGTGTGTTTCCCGACTGGACTGACCGGGTACGATTATGAGCCGTATACCATGCAGAATGTCCTGCAGTACAATGGGAAATTTTATGTGTGTGGAACTGGGCGGCAGACGCTGGTGAGAAGCAAGACTTCCAATGACAATTATTATCTTTTGACAATGGCAGCCATTGCACAGGAGATCCGCTACCGCCGGGGAGAGAGGAAAACAGATGTGGTTCTGGCAGCCGGCCTCCCACTGGCAAGTTTTGGCAGGGAGAAAAAAGGGTTCCGGGAATATCTGTTTCGGAAAGAGCAGCCTCTGCGTTTCCGGTACGAGGATGAGAGCTATGAGATCCGGATTCAGGATGTAAAACTGTTCCCACAGGGTTACTCGGCACTGGCTCTCCACCCGGAATGTGTTCGGGATGAGCCTTCTGTTCTTCTAGCAGACATCGGCGGCTGGACCGTAGACCTGATGCGGCTGGACAATAGTGTTCCAAACGCCGCAACCTGCCGCAGCCTGGAGCTTGGTGTGATACGGTGTGTAGATGAGATTACCGAACAGGTACGCAGAAATACTGGACTGTCTGTAACGGACATTCAGATTGAACGTGTTCTGAACGGTCAGAGCTGTAGCATGGACCCGGTCGCAAAAGAAATCATTGTCCGGCAGGGAAGGCTCTACACGGAGAAAATACTGTCTGCAATTATGGAAGCCGGGTTCGATCTGAAGGCAATTCCGTCTGTAATCATGGGCGGCGGAGCCAGCATTCTGAAACGGCACGTGACACCGCAGGACGGGCTGTGTCGGCAGATTTACCTGACAGACGTACACGCCAACGCTTCCGGCTATGAGCGGATTGTGGGGCAGATGTGCGCGAAGTAAAGAGACCCGTTTTTTCGTTCCGCCTGAACCTTGATAACCCGGACCACAAAAAGGCATGGGAGATCCTGCAAAGTGTTCCGGATGGGCAGAAGAGCAGCTATCTGGTTCAAGTGATCTTAAAAGATCAGGAAAACAACCGGATGGAGAAAAGTATCCGGCAGGCAATCCGGGAAGAACTGGCAGGTGTTTCCATTTCAGGCTCCGGGGAGAGGGTTTCAAAAAAGGAAGAAATCCCGTCCCAGATGCTGGATTTTCTCTCCGGGCTTGAGGATGCATTCTGAAAAAGTCAAGTCTTTCCTGGTGATAAAATAGCCAAATTTCAAGCAGTCAAATTAGTATAAATCACGGATTTTTGAAAGGGGTGATGCCTATTGAATGTTATTGGATCTGCATCCTTTGGGAGCTTTTGAGAGCCTCATATTCGTTGGGTATTGTGAATAGCTTTCTGTCACGTTTTAGGGTATGTTGTATGTAGAAAAAAGAAAGGAGAACGAACACAATGGAGATGAAAAACATATGCGGAAAAATTCCGGTAGAGCTGCATGAAAAGCTAAAACTGGAAGTCGAAGAGTTAGGAATCAGCATACCAAAATACCTTGAAATGGTAATCGAAGAACACATAGCAAGAAAAGGAGAAAAGACGAACATGGCAGATTTAAGAACAGTAGCAGTACAGGTAACCGAGGATTTATTTTCCAGACTGAAAGCAGTCCTCGCCAAGAACGGCATGAAACAGAAAGACTTCCTGATCGGACTGATTGAAGAAGCACTCAAAAAAGAGGAAGCCAAATGGAAAGCGGAATCAGCAGAAGCTACGGAACCGGAAGAAGAGCCATCCGAAACGGAACTGGAAGAAGCTGAGTCTGCAGAATCAGAAACGGATGAAGAGTCGGAGTTGAAAGAAGCCGAAACAGAGGAAGAACCGACAGAATCGGAAGCCGAAGAGCCAGAGTCAGAAGAGCCGACAGAGCCGGAAACCGAGGAGCCAGATGAAACAGCGTCAGACGAAGCAGACGAAGAGGAAACGGATGAAACAGAGTCGGAAACCGAAGAGACGGAACCAGAAACAACAGAGCTAGAGGATGCAGAAGAATAGACATCAAAAAACAGAAACTAAAAGACTGAGACGGTGCAGAGAAATCTGCACTGTTTTTTTTCGCAGCGAAGGGAGGCTGATAGCCGGAACAATTCGATTTTTTGACCTTTTCAGTGGAATCGGAGGATTCCGAGAAGGGCTGCAGAGGGCAGGAGGCTTCACCTGTGTCGGACACTGTGAAGCGGATGCGTATGCAGACCACAACTACCGGGTGCTGTTTGATACGGAAGGAGAGTGGTTCTGCAATGACGCAAGAAATATTGAAACAGAACGAATGCCGGACTTTGATCTTTTATGCGCGGGATTTCCTTGCCAGGCATTCTCCATCGCTGGACGAAGGGAAGGATTTGCCGATGCAAGAGGAACCCTTTTCTTCGAAGTTGCCAGACTGGTTGCAGACAAACGACCTGCGTATTTTCTCCTTGAAAACGTACCCGGTCTGCTTTCGCATGACAAAGGCCGGACGTTTCACACCATCCTCAGTACGCTATCTGAACTGGGGTATCATGTCGAATGGAAGGTGCTTAACAGCAAGGATTTCGGAGTCCCCCAGTCGAGGAAGCGGGTGTATATTGTCGGATATCTTGATGGAAGATGTGCCGGAAAAATATTACCTTTCCCAAAAGCAAATGGAACAGCTCTTATACAAGTCCATGCTGGTAAACAGGGAGAAAGAGTCTATGCAGAAGAAGGACTGAGCTGCACCCTGACCAGTGGAGCTGGCGGTATGGGCGGCAAGACCGGATTATATGAAGTCGGTATCCCGATTAAGGAAAATACCAGAAAAGGGTACAAGATGGCCTACGAGGGAGACAGCATTGACCTTGGATATCCGGGCATCAACAGCCGCAGGGGAAGAGTCGGGCATGAGATCGCCCATACTCTGACGACCGGAAACCAGCAGGGGACACTGCATTTTGTAGATATCTCCCCTCCGCCGCTGGTAACAGACGTTGCAAGATGTCTGAATACCAGACAGGATTCCAGCATCCATAACCACAGGGGCGAAAGTTCCGGGGTGCTGGTGGAAGAACCGCCAAGGGCAGTGCTGACACCGGACAGGGAAAAAGTCCGCCAGAATGGAAGAAGGATGAAAGAACCGGAAGAGCCAATGTTCACCATTACGGCAACTGACCGTCATGGAGTGATTTACCACGGCAGAATCCGCAGGCTGACGCCAAGGGAGTGTCTGCGGCTGCAGGGATACCGGGATGGTCAGATTTCCAAGATGGAAAAAGAAACATCGGATAACCAGCTTTACAAGCAGGCCGGTAATGGTGTCACTGTCAATGTCATTGAAGCAATAGGCAGAAATTTGAAAGCAGTAGATGAAGAGATCCAAAGCGGCTCACCTGTTCCAGAAGCGAAGGGTGGGTGAAGCAGATCGACCTAAAAGACCAGTATTTTGGTACAGAGATTGAGATGACAGGTATCAGCCGCTATGATGCGGCTGTTGCGATTGGAAGAATGTTCGGAACAGAGCCATATCATATCCGTTCTTACGATTCCTGGTGTGTAAAAGATTCAGATGGAAAAACGTGGAAATTTTCAAGGGACAGCAGTATCGACTGTGAAAGGCTGGCAAATGGTACTGTAATAGATGCCGATGGAGATTATTCGACAGAAATGGTATCCCCGAAATTGGAATATTCGGAAATGGGGAAACTCCAGGAAGTGGTGCGGTGTGTCAAAAACGCAGGTGCTTTTGTCAATTCATCCTGTGGCATGCATGTCCATGTGGACGCATCCAATCATACACCAAGGAGTCTGAAAAATGCACTGACGATCATGTACTGCAAAGAGGATATTCTGTTCAAAGCCTTAAATGTACAGACGAGAAGGGAAGATGAGTATTGTCAGAAAGTCCGTCCTATGGTAGTGGAGAAGATCCGCCGGATGCCAAACAGCACCATCACGATGGAAAAATTCAAAAGGGCATGGTATGAGGGAAATGACGGAAGCTCCGAGCATTACAACTGGACAAGGTATTATGCCTTAAACCTACATGCTGTTTTTTCCAAGGGAACACTGGAATGGCGTTGTTTTGAAAGCACCCTCCATGCAGGAAAAGTCCGGTCAAACATTACGCTGGCACTTGCCATATCCGCACAGGCGGTCAACCAGTCCTGTACCCATGCCAAAAAGACGGAGATCGGGGATAACCCGGCATTTACATTCCGTACCTTTTTGCTCCGTCTCGGACTAATCGGGGACGAATACAAAAATGTGCGGAAGCATCTGCTTGCTAACCTCGACGGCGATAAAGCATGGCGGTATGACAAAAGCACATATGCCTGTCTGCAGAAGCCAGGACGGACAGAGGACGCAAGATAACAGAATAACGAGAACAGACAGGCCGGGTGGGAACATCCGGCTGTTCTTATGAGAAATGAAGAAAAATAAGAAAGAGGTAGAAAACATGAAGAGCAAATATCGATTCAGGCGGATCCTTTCAGGGGTGATGGCGGCAGTCACCATCTTATCCACGGTCATTTCACCGTTGACCGTTTATGCTTCGGAAGAGCCGAAAACGGCAGAACCGCCAGCTTATGAATCCGTAAAGGATCTGCTGGATGAAGAGGAAGTGGTAAAAGCCAACGATCTGGAGCTGGAAGTCGGACAGGAGTTTGATGTTTCCAGTGACCGCACGAATCTGGAAATTAAGGACGAAAGCAAAGTCAAAGTGATATTCCAGAAAGCAGAGAATGACGCCGGGGAGAACTTCAGCACCAGCCATGCAGACACTTACCATGCCGTTTATTATGTGGAGCCAGTCAACCAGAACCACCCGGTTTATCAGATTGGGAGAAATCTGATCGTAAAAGAGCCTGTGACAGCAGCTCAGAGTGAACCGCAGACAGAACAGGCAGTTACCGAAGAGGATACAGGTTCTGATGATGAGGAAGCTGCCTCGCAGGAAGAAACTGAGACAGTGCCTGTAGAGACAGAAATTGTTGAGCCGGAGACAGCTGAATCTGAAACAGAGGAAGCGGAGACAGAAGAACCGGAAGAAACAGAATCCGAATTTCAGGACGGACTTTCCGAATCCGAGTTTGATGCTGCATTAGAGGAATCCGAAACGGAAAATACAACCGATGAAGAATCCGGGCTGACACTCAGCGATGTTCTGGAGCAGGCAGGGGAACAGGATATTGACCTGATGGCAATGGAAGATGGGGAAACCGTTTCATTCACCGCAGTCAATACCAGTACAAGAGCAACACAGGACGTAGATGTGACAAGAGGGGCTGCATACTATTATGCAGACTACGGTCTGGGTTCCTATGTAACTTATAAATATACCGTAAAATTTGGAAACGTGTCTGCAACTGCCTACTGTGTGCAGCCGTCAAAAGCAGGACCTGGGGATGGTGTTTATAAGATCACCAAACTGGGTGACAGCAAAGCACTGGCAAAAGTATGCTACTACGGCACAAAAGCATCCGGCGAAAATGGATTTTTCTCAGAGAAACATCCTGATTTTTCCGCTGGAAAACAGTTTATCATTGTCCATCTGGCTGCGTCTTATGCCAATAACAGTAGTGACGCTTTTTCCGGTACGAATGCAACCGGACAGGCTCTGGCAATGGAACTCTACAATTATTGCATGAGCCAGCCGGAGATACCGGAAGTGGACATGAGTTTCTCCAATGCAGATGTTACCGCATATATCAGCGGCAACAGCCAGAGAACAGAAGAGATCACCTTTAAGGCATCCGAACTGCAGACCATCACCATGAAACTGCCTTCCGGTGTCAAACTGTATAATGTGACAACGGGAAAAACAAGCAGTGCAGGTGCATCCGTGGAGATCTGCGGCGGTACCAAATTCTACTTATCTGCACCGCTGACACAGGCAGTGGATGTCAAAGGGGAATGGTCTGTTACCATGAAGGGAAGCATCATCAAAGACTATTCCGCTTACAAGATCACAACCGGAAGCGAGACACAGGACCTTGCCCTGGTATTTGGCGAGGGCGTGACCGATGAGAAGTATGTAGATTTTAAAGTGTCATGGGTAAAACAGGCAACTCTGGAGATCGTAAAGAAGGACCGCAAGAGCAACAAAGCCATCGCAGGTGCAGTTTATGGCGTTTACAGTGACAAGGATGGAAAGAACTTGATCACAAAGATGCCGGCCACAGATGCCAACGGAGCTTCCAGCGTTACGATCACCAAAACACAGGATACCGTATACCTGAAAGAGATCTCCGTACCAAACGGATATCTGCTGGATACCAAAGCCTACGATGTGAAACTGGTCATCGGAGATACTGTAAAACAAACCGTTACCGATGCAGAGCAGATGGCAAGCCTGACTGTTTATAAATTAGGAGAAGTCCTGACCGGAGCAAAGGTAACTGATGATGGTGTTTCCTTTGTTTATACCGAGCAGAAACAGAAGAGTGCGGTTTACAATGTTTATGCCGCAGCGGATATTGTATCCGCAGACGGAACCGTCATTTATAAAAAAGACGCACTGGTCAAAGCCGGACTTACTACCGGGGATGACGGAAGTGTCACACTGGATAATCTATATCTGGGAAAATATGTGGTAAAAGAAATGCAGGCACCACAAAATCTGATATGCACAGGCGAAAGCCAGGAAATCACCCTTTCCTATGCCGGAAGCAATGTGGAGAAGGTCATGGGAAGCGTGACATTCAAAAATGACCGCCAAAAAGCAAGCGTAAGCGTATACAAACAGGATAAGGAAACCAGGAAATACCTTCCGGGCGGCACTTATGGCCTGTATGCCGGAAACGACATCAAAGCAGCGGACGGAACCGTTGTGGTCAAAAAAGATACCCTCATTGAGAAGGTAGTGACCGGAACAGACGGAAAAGCCGTATATCAGGCAGACCTGCCGATCGCTAACAGCTACTACATGAAAGAGGTTTCTGCACCGGCCGGATATACCAGAAACAGTGAGGATGTGTACTCTTTTACGTTCCAGTACACCACAGACAAAGAGGCAACCGTTTCTTTCAGCCACACGTTCCAGAACGAGCGTGTCAATGCGAAGATCAAACTGGTAAAAGAGGATTCCGAAACCGGAAAGACCGCACAGGGAGATGCAACCCTTGAGGGTGCGGTTTACGGACTGTATGCCCGTGAGGATATCGTTCATCCGGATGGACAGACAGGTGTCCTTTACCCGGCAGGAACGCAGATTGCAACCCTGACTACGGATACAGAGGGAAATGCAGAAATCGCAGACCTCTATCTCGGAAAGTATTACGTGAAAGAATTGACGCCGCCTGTTGGATATCTGGCAGACCCGGAAGAACATGATCTGGAGTGTAATGACGAGGGAGATCTGGTTCAGACGGTAGAACGTACCGCAACTTCTCTGGAAGATGTGATCAAACAGCCGTTCCAGGTCATTAAAGCAGCCAACAATGGTAAGACCGATGCCGATCTGTTAAAAGGTGTGGGATTCAGTGCATATCTGGAGAGCAGCCTGAAGAAAAATAAGGACGGTTCCTATGACTTTGCATCTGCAACTCCGGTTGTACTGACCGCAGACGGACAGACAGAAATGTTCACGGATGAGCGTGGATATGCATGCTCCATTCCGCTTGCATACGGAACCTACATTGTAAGGGAGACCACCACACCGCACAACTTCAAACCAGTCGATGACTTTAAGGTTGTGATCTCGGAAAACAATCCGGATCAGCCGCAGGTATGGCGTGTGCTTCTGGACGAAGAGTTTGAAGCAAAATTAAAGATCGTCAAAAAAGATGACGAGACAAAGAAATCTGTCCTGGTTCCGAATACTGAGTTTAAAGTATACGATCTGGATAACAAGAAATATGTGGAACAGGTGACCACCTACCCATCTACTATGGTACATAAATCTTATTTTACGGATGAGAATGGATACCTGATCCTGCCACAGAATCTGGCTTGTGGAAATTACCGCATCGAAGAAGTGACTGCACCGGATGGATACACCCACAGTGCCAATACCGTGGAAATCAAGGTAGACAGCGATACTGCATACCAGGAAGATCCGGTCAGCGGTGACCTGATCATCGAGGTGGAATTCGAGAACCACCCGGCAAAAGGCAGACTGACCATCCACAAGGAAGGAGAAGTAGTCAAAGGTTTTGACAAGGATTTCACCTATGAGGAAGCCAGCCTTGCAGGAGCCGTGTTTGAGGTTTATGCCGCAGAAGATATCTATACCGCAGACCATCAGAAAGATGAGAACGGCAACCGTTATCTGGAATATGCCAAAGACACACTGGTGGCAACGGTGACAACCGATGAAACCGGAAGTGCCGTAGTAGAGAACCTTCCGCTCGGCAAATACCGTGTAGAAGAGAAAAAAACGCCGGAGGGCTACACCTGGAATGCCAAAGGCGAAGAAGTAACTTTTACCTATGCCGGACAGGATACCCCAGTCGTAGACGAAGAAGTGACTTTTACCAATGAACGCCAGAAAGTAAGCATCACCGTGGAAAAACAGGATGCAGAAACAGGAAGCACGGTAGCTGGAGCTACATTCGGTCTTTACAATAAGAACGAGATCAAATCCGGTGACAAGATTATTGTGAAAGCAGATACCTTATTACAGGAGATCACAAGCGATGAAAAAGGACAGGCACACTTCACCCTGGACCTGCCGCTTGGAACTTATTATGTGAAAGAAATTTCTGCACCGGATGGTTTTGTATCTTCTGACGAGATACTGGAATTTGATGCCACCTATCAGGGGCAGGACATTCCGACCATCAAGCTGAAATCTGTGAAGAAGAACCAGCCGACCACCATCGAGGTGACAAAATCCGACCTGACCACAGGCGTAGAGCTGAACGGGGCATCCCTTTCTGTTCTGGACAAGGATGGAAATGTGATCGACAGCTGGACTTCCGTAAAGGATGAGCCTCATGTGATCAAATACCTGACCGTTGGAAAAACTTATACCCTCCGTGAATCTCTTGCACCGCTTGGTTATTTAAAGACCACGGATGTGGAATTCACCGTTCAGGATACCGCAAAAGTACAGAAAGTGGAAATGAAAGACGATGTGCCGAAAGCCCTGCTGATCGTAAACAAGAAGGGTGAATTCCTTGATAAGATCACCCTGCTGGACAATGTCAAAGGCGTTGTAGAGCATCTGTTTGAGTACATCACAGGAAGCCTGTCAGACGTTACCTTTGAGATTTACGCTGCAGAGGATATCAAAGCAGCCGATGGTGTAAGCCCGGATTATTATGCTAAGGACGAGCTGGTGGCAACCGTGACTACTGATGCAAACGGTGTTGCAGAAGTATCTGACCTTCCGGTTGGAAAATACTATGTCAAAGAGGTGGGCACAGCATATGGTTATGTGCTGGATGAAGAACCACGATATGTAGATCTTTCCTACCGTGACCAGGATACCCCGGTTGTCGTATACGATGAGGACTGGCAGAACAACCGTCAGAAAGTAAAAGTGAACGTCCTGAAGAAAGAAAAGGATACCGACCGTGTATTAAAAGGCGGCATCTTTGGACTGTACACCAGAAACGACATCCTGTCCGCATCTGGAAAGGTGCTGATGGAAGCAGATACCCTGATCGAGTTAAAAACAACAGATGCAGATGGAAAGATTTCCTTTATTGCAGACCTGCCGATCGACGGAACATATTATGTGAAGGAGCTGTATGCACCGGATGGATTTGTCACCACCGGAGAAGAGCAGGAATTTGTTTTTGAGTACCAGGGGGATAAAGAAGTAGAAGCATCCTATGAATTTGTATTTGAAGATGAGCCGACAACCGTGGAGCTTTCCAAAACCGATCTGACCACGGGCGAGGAACTGCCGGGAGCCAGATTACAGCTGACGGATGAAAACGGGGCTGTTGTTGAGGAATGGACATCCACCAAGGAGCCGCACATCATCAAAGAACTGGTTGTAGGAAAATCTTACACCCTGACAGAAAACAAGCCGGCCGATGGATATGCCACTGCGGAAAGCATCACATTCACCGTAGAGAATACTGCGGAGATCCAGAAACAGGTAATGGAAGATGACGTGACCAAAGTGAAGATCAGCAAAACGGATATTACCGGAGATAATGAGATCGAAGGAGCCAAACTGACCATCACAGATGAAAATGGCAACATCGTAGAAACCTGGACTTCCGGTAAAGAGCCGCATTATATCGAAAAACTTCCGATTGGTAAATACACCCTGAAAGAAGAGCAGGCTCCAAACGGTTATGTCGTTGCAGAGGAGATCACCTTCGAGGTGGCAGATACCGCAGAGATCCAGAAGGTAGCCATGAAAGATGACACCGCAAAGGGACGTCTGATCATTGAGAAAACAGATAAGGATACCGGAGCAGCACTGAAAGATGCAGAATTTGAATTGAGGGATGCCGATGGCAAAGTGGTAGAAACCCTGACCACTGATGAAAACGGTCATGCAACCAGCGGACTGCTTGCAATCGGAACTTATAAGGATGGCAAATTTGATAAGGCAGCCATTTATTATCTGGTTGAGACCAAAGCACCGGAAGGATATCAGATGGATGAGACCAAGCATGAAGTGACATTTACTTATGTAGATGACAAAACCCCAGTGATTGAAGTCATCCAGAAAGTGACGAACGAGAAGCTGCCGGAGGACACCCCGTCTGTAAGTAACCCGAAAACAGGCGATGACACCAACCTCTGGTTTCCGGCCCTGTGCCTAATCCTTTCCACAGGCGGTCTGATCGGCATGGGTGTGGCATCCAGAAGAAAGAAGAAAAAAGGGGGCAGATAGGCTGAAACAATTATATTTTGCGTATGGAAGCAACATGGATCTGGACCAGATGGCATATCGGTGTCCAAAGGCGGAGATGGTAGAAACCGTCCGCCTGGAGGGGTATCGGCTGACCTTTGCAGCCGCAGGAAGCGGTCTTGCCACCATCTTCCCGGAAGAGGGAAGCCATGTGGACGGCGTCCTCTGGTCACTGACCGGGGACTGCGAAAAGAGCCTAGATCTTTATGAAGGCTATCCTGATTTTTACGACAAACAGGAAATCACCGTCAAGAATAAAGGCGGAAGAGAGATCAAAGCCATTGTCTATATCATGACAAAAGATTACATGCAGAACTTTAATCCGCCCGGACGGTCGTACCTGACCGGAATCTTAAAGGGCTGCAGACAGAACCAGATTCCGACAGAGCCGATCCTGAAAGCAGCCAGAAAACCGCCTGTGCCGGGACAGACGCAGAAAAGCCAGCCAAAGAAGCAGAGGAAAGCCGGACAGGAACGATGAAAATCGCGAAAAAACTTTTTCAAACGGTATGCCTTGCAGCACTTTTCTTAAGTGCCGGGTTCCTGCTTTACCATATGGTATATCTCCCAATGGAGAACAAAAAGCTGGTAGCAGAGCTGAAAGGGAATTTCCCGGAGCCGGAAGCTCCGGGAGCCTCAGGATCTGAAAAGAAAGACCAACCAGCTGGGAGAAAATGCCCGGTGGCTGCGGTAGACCTTGTTTCTCTCCAGGAACAATACCCGGATGTGCAGGGATGGCTGACCATACCGGATACCGGGATTGATTACCCGGTGCTTCAGTCCGAACAGGAGAATGGGGAGTTTTACCTGAAACGGAATTACAAAAAGGAATATGACATCAACGGAAGCCTGTTTTTACAGGCAGACTGTAAAGTGTCCGAAAGCAGGAATCTCATCATTTACGGTCACAACATGAACAGCGGGGCGATCTTCGGAAACCTGGACTTATATGCAGGGGAAGATTATTATAACGCCCATCGTTTTGCTTATCTTCAGACAGAGGACGGCATTCAGGAGTATAAGATTGTCACGGTACTGAAAGCAGACCGGAATCTGTTCCCGTTCCAGCAGAAACTTCCAGATGTGGTGGCCGTGCAAGAGTACCTAAAAGTAGCCAAGCGGAGGGAAGTGTTCGAAACCGGAGATGATTACCTGAAGTGTATATACGATAAGGTTTTGACGCTCGTCACGTGTTCATATGAATGGAGCGGTGCCAGGAATATCGTCCTGGCGGTGCCGGTTTCCGGGGCAGTGTGGAGTCAGAAGTGTTCGTAAGTACCCGAAAAGTGCAGAAAATGAGACAAATAATGACCGCATGGGCAGGGATGTGTTCAAAACAGGGGAGTATATAAAGGGTGTATGCCAGGTGTATTCAGATGGAAAATGTGTTCAAAAGTGGAAACTTTGGTAAATACTCTACGGAATATCAGCGAATGCTCTAACGAAAAGTGTCTGAAAGCCCCCAAAAAGTGTAGAAATGAGACAAATGATGACCGCACAGACTGGGAAGTGTTCAAAACAGGGGGATTATGTAAGGGTGTGTGTTGGTAGTATTCAGATGGAAAAAAGTGTCTGAACGTACTAGAAAAGTGCAGAATGTGAGACAGCTCATAATCCAGATCCGGCAGGAAGTGTTCCAAAAAGGAGTGCTTTCTGCTGGATCTATTTAGTTTATAACGAGCAGCGAGTTTTGACTCGTTGGAAAGGATGGTAATAATTATGAAACGATTTTATACAGCAGAATCCGTAACGGAAGGACATCCGGATAAGCTCTGCGACTTAATTGCAGACAGTATTCTGGATGCGTGTCTGAAAGAGGACGAAAATTCCAAGGTGGCCTGCGAAGTGCTGGCTACTAAAGGGAACATCATTGTGGCAGGAGAGATCACCAGCCGATATGAGCCACAGGTGTTTGAAATCGTCAGAAAGGTGTTGGAGAGTGCAGGCTATGAAGCAGATGGAATCCATATGGATGCCCTCATCCACAAACAGAGTCCGGATATCGCCGGGGCAGTGGAACGTTCCAGAGAACGCAGGACAGGGACTGTTTCTGTTCAGAGCGGACTTGCCAATGGAGCCGGGGATCAGGGAATCATGGTGGGATACGCCTGCGATGATACGCCGCAGCTTATGCCGATGCCAGTGGTTCTGGCGAACCGCATCGTAAGAGAACTGTCTGCAAGCCGTAGAAGCGGATATATCATGGGAATCCTGCCGGACGGAAAAGCACAGGTGACCGTGGAATACGAAGATGACAGACCTGTCCGTCTGGATACGGTCGTTGTGTCCTGTCAGCATGAAAAGGAAAAATCCCTTCGGAAGCTGGAGCATGAGATTCGGGAGAAAGTGCTGCGCCCGGCACTCCGCATGCTGCCGCCGGATGAGGATACCAAGATCCTGATTAATCCATCGGGCAGATTTGTGTGCGGAGGTCTGGATGCAGACACCGGATTGACCGGAAGGAAGCTGATGGTGGATACCTACGGTGGCCTGGTACCGCATGGCGGCGGTGCATTTTCCGGGAAGGACTGTTCCAAAGTTGACCGATCCGGGGCATACATGGCCCGTTACATCGCCAAAAACATGGTGGCTGCCGGACTTGCCAGCCGATGTCAGGTGTCCCTTGCCTATGCCATCGGGGTTGCCCAGCCAGTCATGGTGCAGGTGGATACCTTTGGAACCGGAAAGATTTGTGCGGATGACTGCCTCGCCGCTGCGATTCCTCTGGTGTTTGGGCTTACCCCAAGCCAGATTAGTGACACCCTGCACCTGAAGCGGCCGATCTACCGACAGAGTGCCGTGTTCGGGCATTTTGGAAGAAAGGAATTCCCGTGGGAGAAAACGGATAAGGCAGAGCAGCTCCGGGATACCGTGATGTAATGCCGTGGATTCCGGAAGAAGAGATCAAACGGGCAAGGGAAATCACCGCCATTGAGTACCTGAAGAAATACCAGCCCAACCGCCTGAAAAAATCTTCAGCCAGAAATGAATGGGAGCTGACAGACCACGATAGCTTTAAAATCAACGAGCTCACCAGCCAGTGGCACTGGAAATCCAGAGATATCGGGGGAACCAGTGCCTTAAATTTCCTGATCCATGTAGATGGGTGTTCCTTTCTGGAGGCAGTGCAAATGCTGAAAGATGAGTATCCCACCTACATCCCTCCGCCTGTGGAGACAAAGCCCAAAAAGCTGTTTGTCCTGCCGCCAGTCAGCCCGGACTGCCGCAGGGTGTTCCGATATCTGAAAGAGCGCGGAATCAGTGGAGAGGTCTTACAGCAGTGTGTTCATCTGGGAATCCTCTATGAGAGCCTGCCCTATCACAATGCTGTGTTCGTAGGCCGGGACGAAAATCAGGTGGCAAGATATGCTTTCCTGCGTGGGATTTACGATGCCAGCGGAAAGGCTTTTAAGATGGAACAGGCTGGAAGCGAAAAGGCATACGCTTTTTGTGTTCCGGCACAAACAGGATGCAGACGGGTTGCCGTTTATGAAGCCTGTGTGGATGTGCTGGCGCACATGACACTGGAACAGGGAAGCCGGGATAAGTACCGTCTGGAGCTTGGCGGGATCAGTGCACCAAAAGAAGGGCAGAGCCAGCGGAGTATGAAAAAGCCGCAGGCACTGGAACATTTTCTGTCCCAGCACCCGGAGATTACCGAGATTGAAGTATGTACCGACAATGACTTTGCCGGACGGTGGGCGTGTGAACATATCCGAAAAGCCTACGAGGGAAGCTATCGGATCATCGAGAACCTGCCGGAGATCGAAGGGGCAGACTGGGCAGATATGGCAAAGATGGCTGCCCGAACACCGGAGAAACGGCAGAGAAAGGAAGTGAGGTGATGCCTATCAAAGAAAAAATAGAAGTGGAAATGCTGTCCCCTCTGATGGCAGAGTTTATCCCGGACTATTCAGATATTGTGGATCTGGATGATGCGGAACCATTGGAAGGATCTGACCTGGTGCAGTATCAGCCATCTATAGCAGAAAAGGTTGACGAGATCAACCGGCTCGGTATGCCTGACAACCAGCCATGCAACCTGATTGATTATTTTGACCGAAATAAGGACATTAAGGAAAAAGTGGAACGCATTACAATGGCGGTAAAAGAACAGGATGGTGTTTTATATGGCTGTGCAAACTTGACACTCCGGGAGAATCTGACACCAGAGGAATACCGTGTGGTGGGGCAGTATCTGAGAGGCCAGTACAGCGATGGCTGGGGAGAAAGTCTGGAACAACGGGAGATCAAGGTAGACGGCGGTGAATTATACTTACATTTCTATGTCGGTGCCGGCTCGGATTTCCAGATACAGGTGAAAGCACCAGAAAACGAGATGCAGGAACAGCAGCCGAAACCAAATCCGTCCCGTCCGAAGCTGAAGCTCTTAGGGCATGACGGAAATATTTTCTCAATCCTTGGGGATGCCTCAAGATTGCTCAGATGTGCCGGGATGTCCGAACAGGCCAACGAGATGGCAGACCGTGTCCACAAGAGTGGCAATTATTATGAAGCACTGGGAATCATCAGCGAATATGTGGAAACCGAACTGTCGGATCACCGTGAACAGCGCAGAACACCGAGAAAAGAAGTACCAAAAAAAGAGGATACCTGCCGATGAGCAGTTCCATAGATAGAAGCACTTCCAGAGAAATCTGGGAAATAAGCAAGAGGAAGGATGATGCCTATGGGAAATACCCTGAAACTTGAAGATCTTTTAAAACCGGACTGTCTGCCGGATGAGTCTGCCGGAGGGGAGAACTGGCGTATCTTGCATGGGGATACCTTAAAGCTGGTAAAAGGATTCCAGCCGGGGATTTTTGATGCAGTCGTGACCGATCCGCCCTATGCGTCCGGGGGAACCAAGCAGAATGAACGCAACCGCACCACCAACCAGAAGTATAGCAGCATGAAAGCAGAGAATGCCCTTCCGGACTTTGATGGGGATAACAAGGATCAGCGTTCCTGGACCCACTGGATGGCAGAATGGCTGTACGATGTGCGGAAAGCCTGCAAGAGAGGGGCTCCGATCTGCCTTTTTATTGACTGGAGACAGTACCCGTCTATCACCGATGCCCTTCAGTGGGCAGGCTGGATCTGGAGAGGAACTGCAGTCTGGGACAAAGGAAATTCCCGTCCGCAAAAAGGCAGGTTTCGCCAGCAGGCAGAATACATCGTGTGGGGAAGCAACGGTCCGATGCCAATCAACCGCCCGGTGTCCTGTCTTCCGGGTGTGTTCCGTTATGGGAATCCCCAGAACCGCATCCATGTGACAGAAAAGCCGCTCCAGCTGATGAAGGATGTCATCCAGATCTGCGAGCCGGGCGGCCTGATCTTAGACCCGTTTGCCGGAGCTGGCACGACCATCCTTGCGGCGACAGAGTCGGGCTATCAGGCAGTCGGCATCGAAGTGACGGATGCATATTATAAGCTGGGAAGCGACCGTGTCCGTATCGCACTGGAAGCCGGGGCAGAAGCAGAGAATAAAGAACCACAGTAACCGGATGTCTGCCAGACATCTGAAAAAAGGAAGAAAAGAATCCAGATGTCCACAAGACATCCACAGAGCCGGAATGCTTTGTGGGTGTTTCTTTTTGGAAAAACGCCGGGCAGAGGAAACTTGTCTGGTCAGGAAAGGAGATGGTCGTATTGGAACAGGCACTTGCTTATGTCTGCTGCTCTGCAGAAGAGGGAAAGACCAAAGTACAGCGGTACTGCCGGAAGATCTACGAACTGGGATATGTGCCGATCTGTCCGCAGTACAGCTTTTCCCCATTCCTTGATGATGGGGATGCGGAGGATATGCAGGCTATGCGGAGAATGTCCCATCAGATCTTAAGACGGTGCAGGATGGTGGTCGTCTGCGGAAAAGAGACCACCGGGACGATGAACACGGAGATCAGCATGGCTGACAGACTCCATATCATCTGTACCACGCTGGATGGGTTAAGCAAAATCAAAGAAAACGAATAATTCCGAAAAACGATAGGTTCAGAGGGGACGAAGCAAAATGCGACTGGTTTTGCAAGCATAGCGTTTGGATATCCAAACGCACTTTGGGGAGAACCCCAATCCCCCATGCCGGACCGTAAACAGACGAAAGGAGAACGAAAAAATGTTAGGATTTGTACTTGGCACGATGACCGGAGGAGTTATGGGAGTTTTTGCAATGTGTCTTTTCATAGCTGGAAAGCGTGAGGACGAGGCACTGGAGCGGTGCCGGATGAGACGGAAAGAGATCATAGACCATGGTGTGTGCATCTGTTTTGTAAACAGCCAGGGAGAGGAACTGTTCCGTCTGGCAGACGGGGAGAGTCTTGTACAGAATGCCCCAAATGGAGAGCGTAACATATCCACCTGCCACTATCTGGATGCCGATTCTGCCATGATCGATGGGAAGAAATGGAACCTTCTGGAATTCGCAAAAGAGATGGAAAAAAGAGGGATCATGTTCGCCCCGATGGAGCTGTGCCAGGTACCGGAAAGGGGGTGAGGTCCATATGAAGAAAAAGATCATTGCGGCAGCAGTAGCCATTGGCGTGCTGACAGGCTTCCTGATCTGGAAAAACCGTGAAATGTAATGGAGTAATCAATAACCCGTTGGAAAGCAGGTGAAGAGATGAGAAAAAGAAACCATGTGATACCAGTCCGCCTCAATGCAAAGGAGCTGCGTTTTCTGGAAGAACAGGTAGAAAAAAGCGGCCTGTCCCGTGAGGAATATATCCGTTCCATCGTCATGGGCGGCGAAGTCCGGGCAAGACCCTGTGAGCATCATGCAGAGCTTTTACGGAAAATATCCGGTCTGTGCAACAATGCCAACCAGCTTGCCCATGTAGCCAACGGCTGTGGGATGGCCGGGGAAGAGAGTATCCGGGAAATGCTCCGCATGACGAAAGAGACATGGAGGCTGGTCAAAGAGGAATGGTAGCCGATGGCATACACCAGTATCATCCCGGTCAGCCGTCTGGACAATTCCATCACTTACATCCGAAATAAGGATAAGACCACAAAGAAAGGGCAGAGTGCCGGCTCTCTGGAAGAAGCCATTGATTACGCCATGAACCGGGACAAGACAGAGCGTTCCGTTTTTGAGGATGCCATCGGCTGTGTCTGCGAGACTGCCTATCAAGATATGGTAGAAACGAAGAAACGCTACCACAAGATGGACGGGGTACAGGGCTACCATCTGGTGCAGAGCTTTGCCAAAGGGGAAGTCACCCCGGAACTGGCACACCAGATCGGCATGGAGCTGGCAGAAAGGCTCCTTCAGAGAAAATACGAAGCAGTCATCACCACCCATCTGAACACGGAGCATTACCACAACCACATCGTGTTTAATTCCGTTAGCATGGAAGATGGGAAAAAGTACCACAGCAACAGCAGGAGTTACTATGAGGATGTGCGGAAAGCTTCGGATGCCTTATGCCTGAAATACGGCTTATCTGTCATCGAGCCGAAAAACGGCAAAGGGAAGTCCTATGCCCAGTGGATGGCAGAACAGGACGGAAAGCCGACCTGGAGAACCTCGATCCGTCTGGATATCCGGGATGCGGTGGCAGAAAGCTTCACATGGAAACAGTTTCTGGACCAGATGAAGCAGAGGGGATACCAGTGGAAGCTGAACCGGAAGTACATTGCATTAAAAGCACCGGGGATGGAACGGTATATCCGTCTGCGGAGCCTGGGGAAGCATTACTCAGAAGAGAGTATCCGGCAGTGGATCTTACAGCCCAAGAGCAGGACACCTGCTGGGAAAGAAAGAATTTCCCGAACCCCGAAAAAGAAGCTAAAGGGGATACAGGCCCTGTACTATTCCTATCTGTATCAGATGGGTGTTCTAAAGCAGAAGCCGAAACGGATCTCCCCGGTGCTCCGGGCAGATATCCGGAAACTGGATGCCAGGATCGAGCAGATGGAATTTCTCCAGAAGCATCAAATCACCACCCGTGAAGAACTGCTCGCCTACCGTACCCCGTTGGAAGAACAGGTGCAGGCACTCACGAAAGAACGGAAGCGGCTCTACCGGAGCGAACCGGACGGTGTCAGGATCGGTCAGATCAACGAAGTACTGAAGCCGTTTCGGAAGGATATCCGCATTTGTATCCGGATCGAACAGCAGTCCAGAGAGATGGAAGAGCGGATGCGTCTGGCAGAGCAGATCCAGAGACAGGCAGAACAGGAAGAAGATAAGACGGAGGAGAAAACCAGACAAAAGGAAACAGAAAGCAGGTGAACGATATGAATTATGGAGGCGATGCGGCGGATCAGATCGTCCGGTATTCCCTGGACGGCATGGACCACGGGCTCAGGCTTTCGGGTACGCTGGCAAAGCATCTGGCGGTATTTGTTGCCGCCGTATTAAAAGACCAGAAGAAAACGAGGGGCAAGACCCGGATGGTGCGGATGTTAAAGGAGAACAAGCCATTGAAGTTCTTTACCGTACCGTCCGACCGCCTGAGAGAATTTTGCAGTGAGGGCAGGAAACGAGGACTGCTCTATGTGATCATCCGGGATAAAAAGAACCCGGAGATGAGCGAGGTCATGGTCTTTGCCGATGATGCAGCCAAAGTCAACCGTGTCATGGATAAGATGAACCTTGATTTTGTAAGGAGCGAAGTCGGGGAAGCTGTCCATGAGGTAACCGCCGGAATGGAAGTACCGGAAACCGAAGCGGTACAGGAAACTGTGCAGATGCCAGAGGGCGAGGTGCAGTTTGAAATCAGCGATCTGGACGAAGCATTCCAGGTCGGTGACATGGACTTTTCCGAAGGGGAAAAGAACCAGAATCATCCCGAAAAGGAGTTTTCCGAACCGGAAAATTTTATCCCGGTGCAGGAAGAGGGGGAAGAGAATCTGTCCGGCTCTTCCTTGCACAGCAGAAATATTTCTACCGGGCAGGAAAAAGGGACTGATGCAGGGCAGAGGGAACAGGAGCGTCCCAGTGTCCGCCGGGAGCTGGAGAACATCAAACGGGAGAAAGCAGAGGAATCCCAGAAGCGGAGCCGGGAAAAGAACCGTGGACCAAGGAAAACGCAGAAGAAAGCAAGAAATAAACGAAAGGTGAAAGCGAGGTAGGAGATGGATCTGACAAAATTTTTAGGGCAGGACTCGCAGGAGCAGTCCGCCCAGCGGTTATCGAAAGAAAAATATGCTGCACAGAAAAAGCAGGAGAGGGAAGAAATCTGGGGTATGATCGATGGAAAGGCACAGGAGGTCTTCCAGAATGGGAACTCCTTAAAAGGATTCCTTGATTTTATGGGACAGTGCAAGCCGCAGAGGACAGACAACCTGTTCCTGCTTTATGCACAGAATCCGGAGATCCGGCAGGTCAAGACCTTTGAAAAATGGAAGGAAGAAGGCAAGGTAGTCAAGACCGGAAGCAAGGGATACAACTTCATTGTCGGACAGGAATATGAAAAGGACGGTGTCATCCAACAGGGGTACTCCATCCAGAAAGCCTATGACATCAGCCAGATCCGTACTAAGCAGCCGGAAGAGGCAGAGCCAAAGCCGATGGACCAGCTGATGGAAGCACTGCTGACCGACAGCGAGGTACGGATTCAGATCGCAGACAATCTGCCGGATAAGGTACAGGCACAGTACATCCCGAACAAGCGGACGATCTATGTCCGAAATGGCATGAGCGAAAATGCAACGTTCCATTCCATCAGCCGGGAGCTGGCCTGTGCATCCCTTGACCATCACGATGGAAGCTACAGCCGGGCAGGGGTATCGGCACAGGCCTATTGTGCGGCGTATGTGACAGCACAGAAATACGGCGTGGATGTCTCCGGTTTTTCCTTTGACAAGGTATGCCAGATGCAGGCATTCGGACAGAAAGATCCGAAAGAACTCCGCTCCTTTATCCAGGATGTAAAGAGTGCAGCCTATTCCATTGGCAAGCAGGTAGACCGCAACCTTGGCAAAAGCGAGCAGGAATTTATGACCGATGAATTTGCCATCCCGGAGGAAAAAACGGAGAAACCTGCCAAGAGTAAAAAGTCTCCGGAACGCTGATAAAAAGGGGCTTTTCCGGCTCTTTTGCAGTAGCTTTCCGGGAGGAAGTGTGGTATGTTGTGGTTGAGAAAAAAGAGGAAAAAAGGAGGCTCGCCTATGACAAGAATGCGATATGTAAAGATGGACCGGATCATGAACCACATGCTGATCCATGCACTCCGGGAAGTGTTCCGGCAGGAAAAAGAACAGGGGCTTCCGGTGGATACCACACGGGATCTGGTTCTGAAGCTGGCAGAGCAGGAAGAGGGAAAGCTCTACCTGACAGAAGCCGAACACAGCAAATCCGTGGAAGCCTTAAACCAGCTCCGGGACACATACCTGAAAAACGGACGCTATTCCGATGGGATCGACAGCGTCCTGTTAAAGATCATGAAATCCAGATACCGCCCATACCGTGGAAGGGGAAGATGAAGAAAGGATGTGGTACAAATATACAGAAATATGACACAAGAAAGAATAGAAGCCATGCGGAGAAGATATCCGCCGGGAACCGAGGTCACGCTTAACAGCATGGAGGGGGAGAGCCACATGCCACCCGGCTTAAAAGGTAAGGTGGATATGGTAGACGATGCAGGGCAGATCCACGTAAACTGGGAGAATGGAAGCAGCCTTGCCCTCGTTCTGGGAGTGGACAGCTTCCACATTACGGACCTGCCAAGAGCAGAGAGGCCCAAACAGCAGCCATCCCGGTAACAAACAGCCGGAAGTCAGACTGGATGATTTGGCTTGCCGGACTGCCCGTGATCTGGTGGGCAGGGATCCTGATTGCGGATGCCATCCAGCCGGGAAGGAATCTTTTCGAGCTGATGGAGGTTCTCACCGAAAAGCTGAACCACCCGTTCCAGCTTCATTATACGGAATATACCATCAAATCGATGCTGGTCTGCACGTTACTTTACGCAGCTGGGATCGGCATTTTTTATTCCAGTCAGAAGAACTACCGCAGAGGGGAAGAACATGGCTCTGCCAGATGGGGCGATGCCCGGCAGATCTGTAAGAAATATAGCCAGAAGCCGTACTCCCAGAACATCCTGCTGACACAGAACTTCCGCATTAGCCTTGACACCCACAAGCACCGCAGATGTCTCAACATTCTCGTAGTGGGAGGCTCCGGTGCAGGAAAATCCAGAGGCTTTGCCCTGCCAAACATCATGCAGTGCTGCTGTTCGATGGTCATCACCGATCCGAAAGCCGAGCTGCTCCGAAAGACAGGCGGTCTGCTGGAAAAGAAAGGATATGAGGTGCGTGTCTTTGACCTCATCAATCCCGACACATCTTTTTGCTACAATCCATTCGAGTATGTCCACGATGACAAAGACGTGCTCCGTCTTATTTCCAATCTGATACAAAACACCACACCCAAAGGTTCCCAGTCCTCTGATCCCTTCTGGGAGAAGAGCGAAACCGCACTGCTTCAGGCGCTGATGCTGTATCTGCTCCACGAAGCTCCGCCGGAAGAACAGAACTTCGCCATGATCATGGAGATGTTAGGCTCGGCACAGGTAAAAGAAGAGGACGAGGACTACGAGTCCCCTCTGGACATTTTGTTTGACCGTCTGGAGATGCGGGACCCGGACAGCATTGCCGTCAAGCAGTATCACATTTACAAGCAGGCGGCAGGTGATATATGCTCTAAGTGACTTCTTAATCATGATTTTGTCATGGTTAGTGAAG
>ENA-OPCY01000516-OPCY01000516.1-human-gut-metagenome-genome-assembly--contig:-NODE-516-length-28524-cov-4.077242_pt1 | contig 28524 bp, 19 predicted proteins | sample MGYA00241568_ERZ501487 | MGnify/ENA primary metagenome ERZ501487 (study PRJEB25962, sample SAMEA2042574) | human gut metagenome | biome: human gut; feature: human-associated habitat; material: faeces... | reverse complement strand
CTTGTACTATACGTCAAGCTCGGCGTTCGCTTTTCTCGCCGCCGTTGCGGCTCGCACTCCGAATAGGCACATTACGTTTATAAGTACACCTTGAATAAGTGTTCGTTTATTCTATAGGTATTTTTATTCATTTCGACGGTGAAAATTTAATATTGTTGATTTTGTAAACTTTGTATTGAACATTTTGTAAATCAATGTTATAATCTTGTTATGGACTTGAAAAATACCGCATATTTTTTTGCAGCGTTTCGCAAGTTGCTCAAAAGTTACACCGATTATCAACTCAAAGAATTGAAAGGATATGACCTCACGCCAAACGAGATAGTCGTTCTTTCGAGCATAGGAGTTGTCGGAATGGCGAGCGACATTGCTCAAAACGCTTGCGTGTCGAAAGCGCTTGTGTCAAGAAGCGTAAAGGAGCTTCGCGAAAAGGGGCTTATTTCGGCGTCCATTTCGGAAGTCGACAAAAGGGAGCAAAAGTTGTCGCTTACGCCCGAGGGCGAAAAAGCGGCGCAGTTGATTGCGGATGCCAATCAAAATTTTTATAAAGTTGCGTTCAGACGCTTCGAGGACAACGAAAAGAGAGTGCTTCAAGCACTGTTGCAACTGATGCTAAACAATCTTGACGAGGAAGGGGAATGAAATTTCAAGATTTGATCGATAACAGGGAGGAGTCGGCAAAGCGTGCGCGCCAAAGGGTTTCAACCGTTTGCAATACGTTTGAAAATCGCAAATCGGGCAGCGAACAAGAAGCGCAAACGAGCGCATTTTTAAAAGACCAACTCCAAAACGTATGTGAAGTGAAGCAAGAGTTTTTCGACGTGTATCCCGAAGCGTATTCGGGAGTGTTTTACATCGTTCCGACGTTTGCTTTGCTTGCAACCGTTGCGTACTTTTTTACGGCAATGGTGTCGCTTGCGCTCGCGATTGTGGGTATAGTGGTTTTCGTCGTGCAGTTTTTGACAAATTCGCATGCGCTTGACTTGCTTTATCCCAAGAAACAATCGAGCAATTTGACGGCGGTTTTGCCTTGCAAACGTCAAGCCGAAAAGAGAGTTTATTTCGTTGCAAACGTCGATGCGACAAGAGAGTGGACGCTCAAATATCGCATGGGCGGAACGATGTTTATCGCCACGCTGTTTTGTTTGCTCGGAGGGCTTTTGTACCTTGCCGTCGCAAACGTCGCAAGATGGGTTATCGTCGGAGGACTCGGCTCGCAAATCGCAACAGGAAGTATGCTTATTGTCGGTTACGTTTCGTTGGCGTTCGTGCCGTTTTATATCGCAACCTATTTTGCGATAAACAAATCGAAAGTAGTGTCGGGCGCAAACGAAAATATGAGCGGTTGCGCGCTTGCAATCGAACTTTTGCAAAGCATAAAAGACAGCGGCGTCGAGCTTGACCACACCGAAGTGGGCGTGATACTCACCGGAAGCGGCGCAGTCGGTGCATGCGGCGCAAGAGAGTGGTGCCAAAAACATTCGGACGAGGACAAAGCGAAAACGGTGTTCGTTTGCCTCAATACGCTCAAAGAGGTCGATTCGCTTGGCGTAAACACGCGCGAGGGCAACGGAATCGTGAAAAACGACGTCGCTCTTGCGGACTTTGTCGGAAGTTGTGCTCAAGACGTCGAAGTGCCGTTCAAAAAGCGCAAGCTTCCTTTCGGACATACCGACAGCGCCGAGTTTTCAAAGCGCGGATTTTCAAGCGTCAGCGTTACGGGATACAATCCGCACACACCCGAGTATTTGCACACGAGATACGACACCGTGGACAACGTAAGCGAGCCGTGCCTTGCAAACGCTTTCGCAATTTGCGTAAGCATTGTCGAAAAACTTGACGAATAAAACCGATTTCAAAAAAATCGAAGCACCCGCAAGGGTGCTTTCTTTTTTAACGCATACTTTTCAAATTGACAAACGTATGCTATAATGCAAATAAGCCGTGCAGATTTGTTCGGACATCAACAAAAAGAGGGAAATTATGAAAATCATCTTCATCGGTGCAGGCATGGCATCGCTTGTCGCAAGCGAAAGACTTGCAAGAGCGGGTTACGACGTGAGCGTTTTTGAAAAGGACGCATACGAAAATCTTTCATACGACTGGCACGACGACGTCAATCGCGACGCTTTCGATATGTTCGGCTTGCCGCTTCCGAAAGAGGGAACGTATTTCCCGAAGCGCAACTGGACGTTCGTTCCGCCGTCAGAGCGCATAGAGGTGAGTTTGCACATTCCCGAAAAGGAACTGGACTGGTCTACGGAAAGACGAATCCTTGCGCAACAATACGTTGACAGAGCAAAAGATGTTGTGGATTTTCACTTTTCGACTCCCGTTCAAAGTCTTATCGTTGAGAACGGCACGGTCAACGGAATCGTGGCAAACGGTGAAAATTTTTATGCCGATCTTGTCGTTGACAATTCGGGAGCGATGTCGCCGTTCAGGGCGCAATTGCCGAAGTCGGCGCACGTAATCGCAGAACCGAAAAGCAACGAGATTTTTGTCGCATACCGCGCGTTTCACAAAAAAGCAGACGGCGTAAAAGATCCTCAAAACACCAACAAGGCGTATCTCAAACATCTTGGCGAAGAGGGAATAAGTTGGAGTATAATCGATCCGGCAGGCACGGTCAACGTGCTTATCGGAAGAGCGGGAGAATTGCCAAAAGAGACGTTTGACAGAGCATATAAGGCACTTAAAGCCTCGAATCCGATCATAAGCGACGAAATCGTGCGTGGAGGACGCACTTGCATAATCCCCATTAGATATCCGCTTACGCGTATGGTTGCCGACGGCTATGCGGCAATAGGCGACGCGGCGTTTATGACAATCCCCATGATCGGAAGCGGCATCGAAAACTCAATGAAAGCCGCTTGCATATTGGCGGATACGATCATCAAATCGAACTCCGTCAAAAAGGAAGACTTGTGGAAATACGAGGTTGAATATTTCAAGCTTCGCGGCGGCGATCACGTGGGGATCGACATTCTCAAACGCTGGTTGCTCGGCGCAAAACCGCAAGACCTAGATTGGCTCTTTGAAAAAGGCGTTGTGGACGACGCTAATATGGCGGCAGGCGCAACGGGCAAACTTATCGTGCTCTCACCAAAAGACCTCGTCGTCAAAGTGGCGAGAGGCTGGACAAGACTTCCGCTTTTGCTTGCAATGAACAACATGCTTATGCGCTCAAAAAAAGCCGCAAAAATCGCAAAGCACATTCCGGAAACCTACGACGAAGAGAAAATCGCAAAGTGGGAAAATAAAATCGAAAAACTCGTATATCACAAGTAAGCAAGGAAAATCAAGAAGCGCAAAAATCAACGGCGCAAAATTAAATGAAAAAATAATAATGGCGATTTGAAGATTCAAATCGCCATTATTTTATGCAAATAGGTTGTCGTTATTTTTGAAATACGTCATTTGGCGTAATATCGTATAAATCGCACAAAAAGAGTATTTGGTCGTAATTCAACTCGATTATTCCGTTTTCAAATCGGCTATATTGCTGTTGAGTCATAAACATCTTTTCGGCGACTTGCTTTTGAGTGTAGCCTTTTTGTTTTCGGGCTTCCTTTATGTTTTTACCGATAATCTTTGCCGTATCCATATAGTCAATTTATCACTATGTGGTGTAACACATCTTGACATACATTACATAGTGATTTAGAATTTTAATAATAAATATTCAAGAAAGGATGATATATGAACGGGAAGCTTAAATTAAACGATTTATTAAACTTGACTGATGAAGAATTATATAATACAAAAATAAGACTAAACACTTATAACGGCGTCACTAATCCGATTGAAGATTTCAAAAAAGATCCAAACAGTCTACTTGCTTGGAATTATTGGAATAACAAGACTTATCGTGTTGGACAAATCTCGATTGGGTTAGTCAGTATGGGCAATGACAAATGGCTATTATTTACAGTCGGCAAAATTACAAAAGTTTTGGAACATCCTATTGATATAAATGGCAAATTGCGTGATTGTAAAGACGGAATACAAGTTGAATTTGAAACCCTTGAAAAGTTCAAAGACTTGTTTGGAAGAGTGATTGTAGATTATTCAAATCATTCACAGCAATTATTCCGAAATGCAAATGGCTTGATAGATAAATTGATAGTAAAAGAAGTATTGCCGTCGGTTTATTCCGGATTTGATTTTCCGGGATATGACAACGTGTGTCTATCATATGATGAATTGCGCACGGTAGTAAAAGGAAATCATCCCTCTTATCGAAACGCTCTTGCAAATCAAAAAGCAGTATATGTCCTGACCGATACGAAAAACGGTAAATTATACATAGGTTCTGCAACTTCGCAACGTGGAATGTTGCTTAGTCGTTGGACATCGTATGTTGCAAATGGACACGGCGATAATATCGAATTGAAGGAAATAGTCAAGACACTGGGTTTTGACTATATAAAGAGTTATTTCCAGTATGCGATTATAGAGAATTTTAATGCAAAGGTCGATGACGAATATGTATTAAAAAGAGAAAGATATTGGAAGCGCGTTTTTAAAACGGTACAATTTGGATATAACGGAAATATGTAATATATACATATTCAAAAAAAATACAAGAAAAGGAGAACAAAAGATATGTTTTACGACATTAAAGAAATCAAATACGTTTTGAAAGGGAAAGGATCAACTCTTCGTAGCTCGTATCAGGGCAGTATCGGTTTTAAAAGACCTCAGAGCCAATTTGAGGCAGAAAAAATGGCACTTGAATGGTTAAAAAAGAAGTATCCCAATTATGAGGTCGAGGATCTCACAGTCACTATCAAATAAATTGCGTTTACGGTTATATATCAAATTGAAAATAAAGCTTGGGTTATAGGAAACTAACCCAAGCTTTACTATTTTATTTATGTAATTATTCCTCGTCTGTTGGTTTTCATTTCGTTGCGGAAGCCTTTGAGTTCGGCAAGCAACTTCGATGCGATTTCGGGATAGGTCTTTGACAGACTGTATCCTTCCGCCGGGTCGGTGTCGAGGTTGAAGAGGTAGTTTTTGTACACTTGGTCGATGAACGCCGAGTTTTCGGTGCGAACACTGTCGTAGTACTTGAAGTCGTAGGTCGTTCCGTCAAGCTCAACCGCCATTTGCACGGCTTGGCACTTGCCTTTTTTGAGGTAGAAGAGTTTGTCGTGCACGCGCTTGGAGGTCGGGTCGGTGCAGTTCCAAAGCGACGTAAGGTCAACGCCGTCGATGATTCTGTCAGAGGGCAGATAGACGCTGCCGTCGCTGTTTGTGATGCCGCAATAGCTCAAAATGGTGTTGAACAAGTCGAAGTTCATGCTGCTTGCGTCGATATGTTTTGTCGTTGCGGTGGTGGGAGTGCTCGATTTCGTCTTGCTTGCGACGTTTGCTTGCGAGGTACGCTCGGCGTTGTTTTCCCATTGATAATAGGTGTAAGTTTCGGGAGCGATTTTTCCGCCGCTACCTACGCCGCCGTTGGGGTAACTGACGAGGATAGGCACTTTCATACCGCCCTCGAAGGTGGTGTTTTTTCTGCCTCTCATATCACCGGTTACGCCCTCTCTGCCGGGGCCGTTGTCCGAGGTGAACACGATGAGGGTGTTGTCGTAAAGCGAACCGCTGCCGCTCGAATCCGGCGTGGATTTGAGATAGTTCAAAATATCGCCGAGATATTTGTCAAACTCCTCGATGCATTGCACGTAGGTGTCGTCGCTCGTGTTGCCCTTGCCCGTGCCGGAGTTGTCCGAATAGATGGGGAAGTGCGGCCACGGAGTCGTGTAGTATGCAAGGAATTTCTCGTCGTTTTCAACTGAAGAAGAGATAAATTCAAGCATTTTTGCGGTGAGCAATCTAGTGCTTTCGGATTGGTCGAGGTTTTCTTTGTGAGTACGCACTTCTTGGGAGTGGAAGTTGCCTTGCTCGTCCACGTAGTCCTCAACCCAGTTGTACGGAGTCATATCGTTGACGTAATAACTGCCGTAGAAGTAGTCGAAGCCTTGGTTTGTGGGCAAATATTGACCGTAGTCGCCGAGATTCCACTTGCCGATGCAGCCCGTGTTGTAGCCCGCCGCTTGCAATACTTCCGCAAAAGTGATTTCATCGCCCAAAATTCCGTCGACGTTGTTGAGGAACTGATAGGGGTTGAGGAAGTGCGTAGGCGACCACGGATTGGATTGAATGTCGCTGGGGAATACGACGTTGTCGAGGTATCCGCGCGAGGAGTATCTGCCCGTGAGGATGGAGAATCTCGAAGGAGAGCATACAGGGGATGCGGAATAGAAGTTGTCCATCATGATTCCGCCGTCCGCGATGGAGTCGATGTTGGGAGTGTTGATGGTTGCGTTTTTGGAGTCGGTCACCGTTCCGCTCGTTCCGTTTATTTTTGAGGAGAGATAGCTGTAAGCCGAGATATCGCTGTACGCCATATCGTCCATAAGAATGACGAGCACGTTGGGTTTGTCTTGCGTTGTGTATTTGTTTTTGACGCTTGCAAGATAGTCGTCGTGTCCCGCTTGCAAACTCTCAACGGTTGGACGGCAGCGCAAGTTCATAAAGAAAACGTACACTATCGCCGTGCCTACCATAAGGAAAGAGCATACCGCGCAAGTGATTTTGAGAGCGGTTTTCTTTGTGATAAACTTGTCGGACACATAAACCAGCGTCGCAAGCAACACGGGGAAGAGCACAAGCACCAAATTGTACCAAAGGTTTTTGCCGAAGCTCTCCGCGCCCCAGATGAGAAAGAACACGAAAAGACCGCATATGCACACCATATAGGCAATCCACATATACAGCCCGACGTTGCTCTTTGCAAGCACGCGCGCAAATATAAGTACGCCCGCAACTATTGCCAAAACGTTGGCGATAAGCGGCAAAAAGTTGTAGCCGGTGCACCACATTACGAGCATAAACGCCGAGCAAAGCGCAAGATAAACTATGTCAAAAATACGTTTTGACTTGTCGATATGCACAAACTTTTTGTCACTGACGGCATCGACGTCGATTGTGTCGTTTTGAATGTCGTTTTCAAATTCGTTCATATGTAAACCTCAATATTTATTTTTCGTATTTGTGCGGCATGCGCCGATTGAAAGAGTGTTTTAGGCTCTCTTCCAAGATTTTACGTTGAAGAGCAGGAGTATAGGCAAGATTTCGAGTCTTCCGAGCAACATATCGAAGCAAAGCACGAGCTTTGCAAATATCGAATAGCTTGCAAAGTTGCCCGTAGGACCGACCGCGCCGCTTCCGGGGCCTATGTTGTTGAAGCATGCAAGCACGGCGGAGAAGTTGGTCTCAAACGCGCTGTACCGACCGAAGTCGTTGTTTTCAATCGAGATGAGCATCACCGATACGAGTATGATGAACATGTAGATGATAAAGAAGCTCTTTACATTGCGAATGGTTGCATCGTCAACGGGTCTGCCGTCCATTTTTACGGTGTAGACGGAGCGTGGAGAGAGCGTCTTTTTCACGTTTATGACAGACGATTTCGAAAGCATAATGACGCGCGATACTTTAAGTCCGCCTGCCGTTGAGCCTGCGCAACCGCCTATGCACATCACCGCAAACAGAGTTATTCTTGAAAGCACCGGCCACGTCGTGTAGTCCGCAGTGCCGAATCCCGACGTGCTAATAAGCGACGATACGTTGAAAGAGGCGGCGCGAAGAGCCGTTGCAAAGTCGGTGTACGTGCCGGATGCCATAAGATTTGCAACGATTATTGCGATTGCGGAAACGAAAATGCCCAAAAACCAGAACACTTCTTCGTTTTTCAGAGCTTTTACAAAGTGCCCCACAAGCATAAGGAAATATACGTTGAAGTTTATGGAGAAAAGTGCCATAAACACCGTGAGCGTAACTTCGATACCGACGGAATCATATGCCGCTATGCTTGCCGCTTTTACGCTGAAACCGCCCGTGGAAGCCGTTGAAAACGCATGGCAGAAACTGTCGAAAACCGGCATTTTGAGCGCGCAGAGTATGCCTGCCAAAATGAACGTCATCACGATGTAGATTGCGTACAAGATGAGGGAAGTAAAGCGCAATTTGCTCACGATTTTGCCGAACGACGGCCCCGGTATTTCAGCTTTTGCAAGCGCGGTGGACATTTTGTCGTTTTGCGGAATAAACACGATGACGAAAACCAGCACGCCCATACCGCCGATAAACTGCGTGAGCGAACGCCAGAAAAGCAAGGATTTTGGCAGAGCTTCGACGTTTGTGAGTATGCTTGAACCCGTCGTGGTGTAGCCGGATATGGTTTCAAAAAGAGCGTCGATGTAGTTGGGAATATATCCGGATACACGGAAAGGAATGGCACTTACGAGCGCAATAAAAATCCAAAACAGAGCGCACATTGCAAAGCCGCTTGTGGAGCGCATGTCGCGTTTGGCTTTTGGGGGACGCACGATGATGCCTATCACGCCCATCAACAAACAAACGCCTATCGCTATGCCGAAAGCGAGTATAGTCGTATCCTCTCCGTAGCCTATTGCCATGAAGAGAGGGATGGACATCAATGCTCCGATTATGACGGCGATTTCGCCTAGAACGAATGCAAGCAAACGTAAATTCATAACACTTAGTTTTCGAGAATATCTCTCAAATCGTCAAGACCTTCTTCCAATGTGACGATGATGACGTTGTCGCCCTCTTTGATGACGTCTTGTCCGGAGGGGGTGATAAGCACTCCTTTGCGGATTATGCCCGCAACGAGCAAGTGCTTTTTGAGGTTGAGTTTTTGAATGGGTATATCGAAATTTTTGAAATTCGCTTTCGCTTCGAATTCCAAAATTTCGGTGGTGTCATCAATGATGTGGAACATACGCTTGACGGTGCTGCCCGATTTGTTGCTCAAAAGACGCACGAAACGGATGATGTGGTCTGCGGTGGAGTTTTTTGTGGACACCGCGCTGTAAATTCCGCTCTTTTGCAACATATCGTAGTAGCCGAGTTGGTCGATTTTGGTGATGACTTTCGGCACGTTTTGAGAGGAGGCAAACATGCTCATTATGATGTTTTGCTCGTCGATATTGCCAAGCGCGACGAAAGCGTCGGTTGTGGAAATGTTTTCTTCTTTCAGAAGTTCCTGATCTGTGCCGTCGCCCAAAATGACGTCCGTTTTTCTGAAATCTTGCGAAAACATCCGAGCTTTTTGTTCGTTTTTCTCGATGAGTTTGGAGTGGATGCCGAGTTTGTCAAGCTCTTTGCAAAGATAATACGCAGTCGTCGAGCCTCCAACGATGATGACGTCTTTGGATTGCTTGTTCCAGCCAAGTTGCTTGAAAAACAGCGATATGTCTTTTGCCGTTGCGGTGAGGAAAAGTCTATCCTCCGCGCGAATGACGAAATCGCCGCCGGGGATAATTGCTTTTCCGTCGCGTTTTGCCGCACAAATAAGGACTTTTGCCTTGAATTTCGAGCTCAAATTTTTGAGTTCGAGTCCGACGAGGTCGCTTGTTTCGTCAACCCTAAATTCGACAAGCTCGACTTTTCCGTTTGAAAACTCGTTGACTTTGATTGCCGAGGGGAAGCGAAGCATACGGCTTATTTCAAGCGCGGCTTCGTATTGCGGATTGACCAAAAGGCTGATACCCAAATTGTTTTCGTTGCCGAAAAGTTCAAGATATTCGGGCTTCGAAACGCGTGCAATCGTCTTTTTCGCACCGAGGCGTTTTGCGATGATGCAGCAAAGAATATTCAGTTCGTCATGGTTGGTCGCGCCGATAAAAAGCTCCGCGTACGCAACGTTTGCTTCTTTAAGCACGTCCGCGCTCGCACTGTTGCCTATGACGCCTTTTACGTCGAATTGGTTGACGGCTTTTTCGACTTTGTCGCCGTTGATGTCCACCACGACGACGTTGTGTCCCTCGTCCGCAAGTTCTTGCATAAGGGTTGTGCCGACTGCGCCCAAACCGCTGATAATAATGTCCATTGCGTTCCTCTTTGTTTGAGAATTATATTGATTATAACACTTATAATAAATAATAACAACTATAAAATTGCGCGTGCGCGCGAATATACTTTTCGTGTTGCGACTTAAAACCTTTCGGGATTGCGAAATTTTGACGGGATTAAATCGCAAGATGCTCCCGATATTTGACCAACTCTATTGAAAACGGCATTATTGCGTGGTATAATATCGATATGAAAACGCGAATTTATATGACCAAAATGCACCAACAATGGACGTACGGCGAGCGCGAGGACCTTTTGCCGTATCTCGACGGCGAGGACGACGAGATTTTCGAGTATGCGATTGAAAATCGAAATTTCGCAATAATCCTCAAAAACGATATGACGTACGACGTTTGCGACACAGAGGACGAAGCGATTGAAAAAATCGCGTATATCTATCGCAATTATGCCGTGGTGCAAAACGACAAAGATTTGTGCTACATCGCGCGCGACGACACGGACAAACGATACAAAACGCCTGCCGACGCGCAAGCGGACGGCGTATTCGATTACGTGTACGTGCCGCGCGATATGTTTTTCCTCTCCAAGTTCGGCAAAATCATCGCTATCGGACACAGCGAGGACGAAATGCGCGAGAAAATGTACGAGCATTACAGGGCGAAATACACGTATTTGTATTGACTTGATTTTATCGCTTTTCGGCACGCAAGAAATCTGTTTGAATTTTGAATTGATTTTGCCTCAAAAGCACAAAAAAAGCACACCGAGCGGTGTGCTTTTTGGTTTAGACAATTATCAGGCAAGGGTTGCGGTTTTGAGTTCGTATGTCATCATATTGGTGCTGCCGTCTTTTTTGAAAGGTTCTTCGATTTTGACAAGCACGTGTCTCATTGCCCAGCCGTTGAATAAAACGTCGCTTGCAGCATAATAGAGAGTTTGCGAAATGCCTGCGACTTCCGTTGCGCGCGAAACGTAGACTTTGTAGCATTCGATGCCGTTGTCGGAATATTTCTCACTCGAAGCGGTGTAGGGCGTTTTGACGTTGGTTTTGCCGTCCGCTCTCGTGGTGAGCGTCACCGAACCTGCTTCCGTTGCGGAAACGAGAGGCACGGAGAATGAGAACGCAAGCGAATCGCTGAACGTTGTGATGGTGCGCAACGCTTGATGGAATTCGTTGTTGTCGAAATAAGTCGTTCCGCCCGCTTCCACACTGCCTTCGCTCTTTTCACCGTTTACGGTGCGAGTGTAGGAGAACTTTTTGCCGTCGTACGAACCGAAAAGACGGAAAGTTTCCTTTTCGCCGTCCTTTTGCACTCTGTACGAGTAGGCGGGCACCATGTAGCTTGAACCGTTGATGAGCTTGAAGTAGCAGCCCGTTTCGTACGTTTGCGTGCCGACGCGCAGCAAACCGTTGACCAAAATGCCTGCGGAAAGGTTTTCAAGATTGGTGTCGCTCGAACCGAAGTTTTCGATCTTTGCGCCTTCGCCGTACGCTTTGAGCGTGACATTGTACATCCCGTCGTAGCCTTCGATTTTGTTGCCGTCCGCATCCTTTGCGCAAACGTCGTATTCGAAGCTCTCGCTGTTGTGGTCGCTCAAAATGTTGCGAAGCTGACCTTGCGTGGTTGCGGTGTTGTTGCAAGCCGTCATCGAAACGCAAGCAAGCGCGACGACAAGCACTATGGATATTGTAAGTATAACTTTTTTCATAATGTGTTTATTATAGCATAAAAATATATTCTCGCAATAAAAAACGGCTTGATTTTCTTCATTTAACCTTAAAATTTGAAAGAAACAAATAAAAATTGTTAATTTTTATTTGTTTTGCTAATGGGATTGAAACGGTACATAAAAGGTGATATACTCAAAATATGAAAATAATCACTTCAAACACGTCAAAAGGCGCATATCTCGGCGTTGTCGAGGTTTTGCGCAAAAACATGGACGGGACGGCAAAAAACGTCGTTATCGCGCCCGACAGATTCACCGCTTCGGTGGAGAGAGGTCTTATTTCCGCTCTCGGCATCGAAAGCACTTTCGGCATAGAAGTTATGTCTTTTACGCGCCTTGCAAACAAGCTCATCGGCAACGACATCAAAAAGTGTCTGACACCCGAAGGCTCGGTTATGCTTATAGGCAAAGTTATATCCGACAGGCGCGACAAACTTTGTTATTACGACAAAGTCGCCCTAAAAGACGGCTTTGCAAGCGAACTTTACGCCGCTCTCACCGCAATACGCAACAGCGGTATTTCTAGCGAGCAGCTTATCGAGTCGGCAAAGAACGCAACCGCATCTTTGAAGATGAAAACCAAAGACATAGCACTCATATACGAGGGGTATCTTGCCGCGCTCGAAGGCAAGCACAGCGACTCTTCGACGAGGCTTTACGCTCTTGCCGAGTTTTTGAAATCGAATCCCGACAAGATTGCCGCAACCAATTTTTACATCACCGACATATACGATTTTTCCGCACCCGAAACCGAAATTATAAAGAGTCTTGCAAACAACGCTCTTTCGCTCACGGTGGGGATAACCAGCGGATATAACAATCCTAACAGCCGCATATATCCCGACAGAGTCGCAAAAAGGCTTGCTTCTCTTTGCGAGGGAAGAGTGCAAATCGAGAAAAACGACGAAGTTTTGCCCGCCTACAAAGACGCGATTTCAAAAAAACTTTTCGCATATATTTCCACCGACGCAAACGACAAAGCGGATTGCGCAGACAAAGTGATTTTGCGCTCGGCAAAGAATAGAAACGACGAGATTTTGCGCGTTGCCGTAGACGTCGCAAAAGGCGTGAGAGAGGGGAAAAGATACAAGGATTTCGAGGTGTTCGTCAGTGATCTTGACGCTTATGCGCAAGATATAAAAACCGTTTTTTCCAGATATGACATTCCGTTCTTTATCGACAAAAAAGAGTTGCTTTCCGAGCAGGCGAAAGCAAGACTTATCCTTGAAACCATAGCTTGCGTTCGCACGGGATTCAGGCTTAACGAAGTGTGCGATTTGCTCAAAAATCCGATCTTTGCAACATATTCCGAATACGGCTATGAGGGCGCGTATTTGTTTGAAAACTATTGCTTGAAATACAACGTCGAACACGTGCCGACAAAAAAAGAGGCTTGTTTCAAAAAGTGCGAAGAAAGAAAGACAATTAAGGGAAAAGAACAAAAAGGCGGTTTTATCAATGCAAAAATAGACGATAAAGACGTTGTTTTGGATAATTGCATCGAAAACGTTATTCCTGAGAGAGTGAGAAAAGAGTTGATAACTCTCGTAAAACCCGAAAAATTTGCCGGCGTGAAAAACGTAAAGTCATTTGTTTTGGCAACCAAAGAGTTGCTGGAAACCCTTGCGCCGTGTTATGCGAAATACGTTGACCGCCTTGCAAGCGAAAGCGAGTATTTCAGAAAGTGCGCCGAGCAAGTGGATTCAAAGCTGGAAGCGGTGTTCGAAGAGATAGAAGAAGTGCTGGATTACGACACGGATATCGCAGGTTTCGAAAGCGTGTTCAAGTCCATGATAAAGACGCTCAAAATCGCGCTTGTGCCTACGTATCTCGATTGTGTGTTTATAGGCGATACCGATTCAAGATTTTCGGGCAACGGAGATATTTACGTTCTCGGCGCAAACAGCGGAAAACTGCCCCCTCAAAGCAGTGGCGGCGTCGTGATAACGCACAAGGACGAGCAAACTTTGTCCGCTCTAGGAGTCGAGATAAATCCAAGCGAAAAACAGAAACTGCTCAACGGTATGTATTTCGTTTGCGACCTAATGAAAAAGCCGCAAGGCAAACTTGCGGTAAGCTATTCCGACAGCGGCGACGGCGGCGCGCTTCGTCCCTCGACCGTTGTGTTCGAGCTTCAAAACATGCTTGAAAAAGACGGCAAACCTCTTCAAATCGAGAGGATTGATTTCGAGCATTTCGAAACCCTCGACGGCACGGATATGCAAAAAGCCGCCCTCGTGCTGTCTACTCAAAAGAGCTGCTTCAACGAAACTTTGAAAAACGGCGTGTCGGGAAGAGCGGACGCAAAGGATATCGACGTTTTCGGCTCGGCGTATTCGCTCGTGTCGGAGGAAGAAAAGAGCCTTATCGAAAAGTCGTTCGTTATCCCCGAAAAAATAAATTTGCCTGAAAAATCTTATTTTGTCGGGCGCACGAGCGTGAGTAGACTTGAAACGTTTTTCGGGTGTCCGTACGCACACTATTTCAACTATATTCTGTCTTTGAGAAAGCGCAAGGACGGCACTTTCGAAGGCACGGAAAACGGCACGATTTTGCACTTCGTGCTTGAAAAGTTTTTCGGCGACGTGCGAGATGGCAAGATAAACGACAAGCAGGACGCGGCGCAAAAGGCAAGCGAGTATTTCGACCTTGCGATAAAGGAAAATCATTTTGAAGTGTTGCTCGAAAAAGCGGATACGGGCAGAATCCTCGCGCGCCTCAAACAAGAGGGAATCACGCTTTGTCAAGACTTGTTCGACGTGCAAAAACGCTCCAAATTCATCCCGTATTTGCTCGAAGCGAAAATAGGCGAGAGCGAGATAAAACCCATGTCGCTTGAATTTGACGGCAAAAAGGTGGAACTCAAAGGCACGATAGACAGAGTGGACGTGCTCGGCGACAAGTTCGTCATCATCGATTACAAGACATATAAGAGCGCGGATTTACCCCTTAAAGAGCTTTATTGCGGACAAAAGATTCAGCTTTACGTGTATATGAGAGCGGTTGAAAAAAGCATAAACGCAACGCCTTGCGGAGTGTTTTATTTCCCGGTGTTTTCAAGTTTTACGGACGAGGACGGCAATCGCTACAAATACAAAGGGCAAGCGTGCGACAGTCGCGAAACGCTTGGTTTAATGGACGAAATGACGCTTTCAAACCCCGATTGTGCGATTGTGCCGTACAAAACGGATAGAAAAGGCGAGAACTTAAATCCCGAAATTCACCTCTCGAAAGAGGGCTTCGACGCACTCGGCGACTATGCCGTCGCAATTGCGGGAGAGGGAGCAAGCAAGATTGCCGAAGGGTACATAAAGCCCTCGCCGCTCAAAGCCAAATGCAAGCGTTGCGACTTTGCCGCAATATGCGCGTACAAGGGCGTTTGCGAAAGAAAATCTCCGAAAGTCAAAGGACTTGAAAGTTTTGTTTTAAACGGGGAGGAGAACGAAAATGAGTGAAAACAAGGTGACCGTATTCGGTAAAAACGCGGAAGAAAGACTTGAAATTTTGCGTGACGAAAAGGGTAATATTCTTCTCACCGACGACCAAAAAAGAGCCGTGCTCGAAAGAGGTCGTATTTTGGTGTCCGCATCGGCAGGCTCCGGCAAAACGTCCACGATGGTAAAGCGCATAATCGTGATGATATCGGAGGGCACAACGCTCAAAAATCTGTTGGTGCTCGTATATAACAACGCCGCTGCCGACGAACTTAAAGAGAAGTTACATCAGGAACTTTTTAAAGCGGCTTGCGCGTCTTCGGGTGAAAAGCGGGACAGATTCAGACAAGAAATCGATGAGCTTCCGTTTTGCCATATTTGCACGATACACGCATTTTGCCAGTCGCTCATACGCGAAAACTTCGACAAACTCGGCATATCTCCGACGTTCGACGTGCTTGACGAAACTCGCCACGCTTCTTATATGAATCGCGCGCTCGACGACGTGATTGCAACCTATACCGCAAGCGGCGACGAAACTTTTTGCGAGCTTGCCGACATTTTTTCGCAATCCAGAAAGGAAGAAAATTTGAAGAGCAATCTCATCAAATTTTACGGTCTTATCGAAATTCAGCCCGACGAAGAAGAGTTTGAAAGGTGCGTGAGCGAGTGCTACGATTCGTATGAAAACAGCAAATTTTTTGCAATATTGCAAGATTATTACAAGACGTTTTTCGCAAACGCCAAGAACGCGCTTTTGCCGATAAAAACGCAACTCGAAGTGCTTGCGCCAACCTCGAAATATTTGCAAAGCCTTGCAGTCGCGATATGTTTTTGCGACGAGCTTGAAAGCAAAAGCAGACTTTTCGATATGTGCACACTTGCGAGCAAGTACGAAAAACCGCGCGCAACCGTCAGTCCGAAAGCGAGCGATGAAGAAAAGTTGCTCGTCGGCTACGTCAAAGACTATCTCAAACAGTTTCACGACGCAATCGACGAAATGAAAGAGATTTGCAACAGGCAGGACTCTCTCGAATCCGCCCACGAGCAAAACTCAAAATACGTCAAAAAGCTGGTGGAAGTCGCTCAAACGTTCGCAAAAAAACTCGAAGAGCTCAAACAAGAGGACAACGTATTGTCTTTTGAGGATTTACAACACAAGGCGCTCGAATTGCTATCGCACGACGAATACGAGCTTTCGGGGGATTTCGACGCGGTGTTTGTGGACGAGTATCAGGACGTCAACCCCACGCAAGAGGCAATCATACGTAAGCTCGTCAAAGGCGAGTGCTTTATGGTCGGGGACGTCAAACAGAGTATATACGGTTTCCGACTTGCCGACCCTGCGATTTTCATATCCAGACAAAACGCCTACGAAGAGAGCGTAAAAGAGGGGACGAACGTTTATTTCAACCGCAATTTCAGAAGCGCGTACGGAATCCTCGATTTCGTCAACGGCGTGTTTGACAGCGCAATGACGAAGGCGAGTGCGGACGTCGACTACAAAAAGGACGCAAGATTCGAACTTAAAGACGTTGCGCCGGTGAAATTGGAAGGCGTATCTCCCGAAGGATACGTGCAGGTGCATCTTTTCGTAAAGCAAAAGAGCGAAAGCGTCCCGTCTTTCGGACTTTACGATATAGAAAAAGACGATGGAGAAGAGGACGACGAGGCAAGTTCGCAAGAAGGCAACTTCATCGCAAGCGAAATCCAAAAGCTCGTCGGAAGAGCAAAGGGGGACGGAAAGTATATCGGTTACGGCGATATCGCGGTGTTGTTCCGCTCACGCTCGACGGGTGCGAAAGAAATCGTAAAAACTCTCAAATCGAAAGGAATACCCGTCAACGAAGGAGCGTTCGGCAAATCGGTTTCTTTGCCGGAAAGAGAGCTTGTGGCGTTTTTGCGCGTGCTCGACAATCCCAGACAAGACATTCCTTTCGCAGGATATTTGTTGTCCTATTTCGGCGGCTACGACGAGAGCGAAGTTGCGTTGATCGCATCCGAAGACGGCGATTGCCTTTACGACAAGTTTTTGGCGGCGGCTCATTCGGATTTGTCCGTTGCGAAAAAAGCGAGAAATACGCTGAAAACACTCGAGAGATATAGACTCAAAGCGAGCTTTGAAAGCGTAAAAAACCTTATGAACGATATCGTCGGAGATTGCTGTTACGAGGCGTATCTCATGCGATCGGGAGAGGGAGACGTGTACGGGCTTAAAGCGTTTATGCAAAGTCCCGACGAGGACGATTCTCTCGGCAAATTCCTGCGCGATTACTGTGAAGCCGACGGCGGCGACAGAGGCGCGACGGGCGGCGACAGAGTGGTCATATCAACCTTCCACGGCTACAAGGGACTTGAAAATCCCGTCGTGTTCGTTGCGGACACCGCATTCGGATTCAATTACGAGGCGGGATCCGGCGATCTCATTTTGACAGGCAAAGGCATGGGCGGTGACAAGTCCAACAACAAAGGACTTGTGGGTATGAATTCTTTCGATTTCGAAAACAAAACCAAAAATTCGCTCACGCTGTCCAAACTTGCAGTGGCAAAGTGTATAAAAGGCAATCAGCTCAAAGAGGAAATAAGACTTTTTTACGTTGCGCTCACGCGCGCCAAACAGCTGATGTATATCACGGCAACCGTCAGCGAAACGAAGAGCGCGGGCTTCGGCGTAACGGCAAGACTGGGCGGCGCGGGATGCGATATCGATTTCATTTCAAACGCGGTTTTCGACGGCGCGGTGAAGTGTGTGCCCTTCCGCCATTACTCCGGCGACGAGGAGAATCGCAGCGTCGAAAACGAAAGGCTGCAACTTTTGCCGAACGATGAAATCGTGAGCGCGATAAAACAGGCGCAATCGTTCGAATATCCGTACAAACAAGCAACTTCGCTTGCGATGAAGTACAGCGTTTCCGCTCTCGACAGCATGGACGAAGATACCGTAAACTTGTTTGAAGATGCGGCGAAACGAGGCACTGCTTACCACAAGGTTATGCAATATATCGACTATTTCGCAAGCGGTTTAAGCGAGGTCGAAGAACAGATAAATTCGCTTGTAAAACGCAATATTCTCACAGCCGAAGAAAAAGCCGCGGTTGATGCAAAAGACATCGTCGCATGCCTTGAAAGCGGGATTATGCAGATTGCGCGCGAGGCAGAAAAGAAGGGTAGGTGCCATAGGGAACAATCCTTTATGATGTACAAAAAGGCAAGCGACGTATCCGACGATTTTTCAAGCGACGACAGAGTGTTGGTGCAAGGCGTAATCGACCTGTTTATCAACGACGAAAAGAAGATAATCGTCGATTTCAAAACTTCGTCGCTCAAAGACGAAAAAACGGTTGAAAAGTACAAAAATCAACTTTATCTGTACAAATCGGCGGTTGAAAGCGCAATAGGCGCAAAAATCGATGAAATTTTGCTTTATTCTTTCGCAACCGGAAAGACGCTGAAAGTATAGGACTTGTTTGCATCGAATGATTGTAAAACGTGCGGTAGAAAAAGCAAAACCGCGTCTTGAAAACTAAAGGCTGTTTGCGTAAAACGAAAACTCCTTGAAAGACACCAAACGCTCTGCGATTTTGCCGGGCGTTTTTTCTTTTTGCGCACACGAAGAAAATTTTGATAAAAAAGTTCATTTGTTTGAAAAATGTTCTTGATTTTTATGCGTGCGCTATGTATAATTATATAGATATTTCTTAAAGTTATCGACGCGCACATCGGTATCGAAACGGAGGATAATCGTGGAATTTTTCGAAGAGGCGTTTCATTGGCTTGCAGGAGTGTCCGAAAAACTTCCTGTCGTCGACATCAAAATGTTTTTCATCGTCGTACTGTCGGTGATTTCGGGTATTGGCGTCATAACTGCTTTCACGTTGCTCGGCTCTCATGCCCGCAAACTTTACGTTTCAAGCAAAAAAATCAGAAAATACCTTGCCAACGTCGATGCCGTTGACGACGACAACGTCAGCGATTTCACGGCGCATTGTTTCTCCAAAAAGACGCCGCAACAACTTCGCGACGCATGGGTGCAATATCTCGGAGTGCGTTTCGGATACCCCAGCGATATAGTCAGCGACAGCGCCGTCTACGACAAGTTTGTCAAAAAGAACAAAGACGTGCGTTCGGGCGTGTTCCTCGCAATATCCCTTATACTGCTCGGCTTGTTTGCCTTTTGGGGTTACGGCACTTTGCAAGACGCGAAAATGGGCGTCGTACACCTTGCCGCTCTCGTGCTTATCGGCGTGATTTATCTCGTGCTCGTGATTCTTGCTCGCAAGCAAAATCAAAGATGTCTCGAAACTTTCGAGGCTATGCAAGAGGACCTCGACGCAAAGGTCAATCTCCAAATCGAAAGCAATTACGCAACCGATTCTTCGCCCCTTCAAGAGCTCAACGCTTTGGTTGAAGAAATCATTGCGCGCAACACTGCAAAGGCTGTCGATATCGACGAAAACGAGCAAACGCCCATCGAAGCTCTTATCGAGCAGAAAATGAAAGAACAGTCGGGAACGGAAGAGGACGAGCAAGAAAGCATTGACGAAATCCTCAACGCTCAGGAAGAAGAGGTCGAAGAGATTGCCCAAGAGGAATCCGACCAAACTCAAACCGAAATCGAAGAAGGCGACCAAGAAGTTGCCGAACAACAGCATATAGACGAACTTTTGCAAGAGCAAGAGGAAGAAGTCGAACAAAAGGCAGAGGACGAGCAAACCGAGCAAGTCCTTGACGAACAGCTCGAACAAGAAGTCGTAGAACCGCAAGAAGCCGTTGAGGAGCAAGAGGAAATCGTGCCCGAAAACGAAGAAGAGCAAATCGACGAGCAAGAAGAAACCGCTGCGGTTGAAGAAAGCGAACAATCCGAACCTGCCGAGCAAGAAGAAAGCGAAGAGCAAGAGCCTGTCGAAGAAGAGTCCGTTCAAGAGGACGAGCAAGTCGAAGAGCAAGCTCAAGAAGAAATAGTTGACGAGCAAGCGGAAGAAACCGAAGAGCCTCAAATCGAAGAAGCCGATGAAGACAACTCCGAGGACGTAGAGGAAGAGAATACGGCAAGCGAAGAAACGGAAGCGTCCGAGGACGTTGACGACATCGAAGAGGACGAACAAACGGAAGAAGCCGTTGAAGAATCCACAACTGACAGTGCGGAAGAAGAAAACGTAGAAGATTCCGCCGAAGAGGACGTTGCGAGCGAAGAAGAGCAAAGCGAGGACGAGTCCGAAGAGGAACAATCGGAGACGGAAAGCGAGGAAATCCAAGAGGCGCAAGAGGACGAAGAACCCGAAGTGGTCTATGTCGTTGAAGGTGACGACGAGGATGATGACGAGCACGTCAAACCGGCAAAACTCGTCAAATTGCCCAATTTGGTGGACTATATGCTGTCAAAAAATATGCCCAAAGCGATGAAAATTCAAATCGCAACAATGCTTATAGGTACGTACAATAAGTTTAAGGACAGCAAAGAAGATCGCAAAATCGTCGTGTCTTGCCTTTCCAAAGTGATGCGCGATTTGCAAAGCAACAACTAAAAAATCGACGTCGGGAAAATTGTGAGCCGACGCAAAATATCAAGAATATCAATAAAACATTGCGAGGATTGTAAAGATGTTTGGTAAGAAGAAAAAGAAACTCGAAGCAGAACGCCGCGAAGAAGAATTGCGCTTGCAACAACAGCAAGAGCTTCAAAAGCAACAAGCCGATCAAGAGGCGGCAAAGAAGCAAGAAGACAAAATTTTCCTTGAAAGCGAACTCATCGATGACGACGAAGACGACAACGCACTCCCCAAAGAGTACGAAGCCATAGCCTATATTCTCAAACAAGAACAAGGCGATGACCTTGTTGCGCAGCCCGTTGACGACGAGTCCGCTCAATCCGAACAAGCAAGCGAAAGCGTAGAAGAAGTCAAAGACGAAGCACCGGCAGAGGAAGCTCCCGTAGAGGAAACCGCCGAAGAAACTCCCGCTCTCGAAGAAGTGAAAGAAGAGCCCTCTCAAGAGCAAGTCGAAGAGCAAGCTCAAGAAGAAACGGTTGACGAGCAATCGGAAGAAGCCGAAGAGCCGGCAGAGGAAGAGGTCGAACAAGAAGAACCGCAAGAGAAAGCCGTTGCCGACGAAACTGCGAGCGAAGAGCAAAAAGAGGAAGTGGTTTACGTCGTTGACGGTCCGAGCGAGGACGACGACGAAATCGTCAAGCCGGCAAAACTTGTCAAACTTCCCAACCTCGTCGATTATATGCTTGCTCAAAACATGTCCAAGCAAATGAAGATGAACATCGCAACGCTTTTGCTCAGCACGTACAACAAGTACAAGGACGTGCCGGCAGAAAAGAAGATTGTCATTCAATGCATGGCAAAGGTCATGAAGTCCCTCATTCAAGGCTGATAGAATATCGGTTTTGGCAAAAAAACGCAAAATTTTAAACGGAAGCGTAACGCTTCCGTTTTTATGTGGAAAAACGCAAAATAAAACACCATTCGCAAATGCGACGGACATTGCAATTAAAGAGGATAGAATACCGAAAAAAAGATAAAACGGTTGACAAATTTCAACGATATAAAACTATTCTTCGGCAATAAAAAAATCGGCGGTTTGCCGATTTTTTTGTGTCGATTCGATTTTTCCAAAATCCGCATTATTTGAGCATTTTTTTCTTGATAAAAACGATGATAAGCGCAATGCAAATAAGCACGTTTATGCCCACGACAACCCAGAAACCCCAAAGTTTGCCCTCGAAAGGAACGCCCGTGTTCATGCCCCAAAGTGCGGCGATCATTGCAGGAGTGTCAACCAAAAGCGTGAGGACGGTGAGCGTCTTCATGACGACGTTGAGGTTGTTGGAAATAATGGAAGCGTACGTGTCCATCGTGCCGCTCAGAATGTCGCGGTAGATGTTTGACATTTCGATTGCCTGTCTGTTTTCGATAAGCACGTCGTCCCACAAATCGTCGTCTTCTTCGAAAAATTTGATAAGACGCGGAAACTTGTCGAGCACGGCGGTGTTTGCGCGCAGGGAAGTGGAGAAGTAAACGAGGGACTTTTCAAGTGAAAGCATCTCGATAAGGCCTTCGTTTTTCATAGCTTTTTCAAGCTCTGCTTGAACGCGTTGGCTTGCTCTGTCGATTTGTTTGAGGTATTGCAAGTATTTTTTTGCAATTACGTATTGAAGTTGAAGCACAAAACGAGTGCGCTTGTGGATGTTGAAATCCTTGACGTAGCGTCCTGCCATAAGGTCGTTGATTATGGACGTTTCGTTTAGGCAAACCGTAACGATTGTGCTTTCCGTTGTGATGCAGCCGAAAGGCAGGGTTGCGTAAGTGTAGCGATCGTCGTCTTCCTCGGTGATAGGAATGTCGGTGACTGCCATGAGTATGCCGTCCTCTTTTTCGCAGTGAGCGCGCTCTTCCGCGTCCAACGCCGCTTTGACGTAGTCCTCGGGAATTTTGCATGACGAACACACGAGCTCGATTTCTTTGTCGGTGGGGTTTGACATATGAATCCATTGCTCGGTGAAATCGTAGCCCTCGACGATAAGTTCGGGATCTACTTCGATGACGGATTTGTTGACTTTTTTGTAGACTTGGATCATTTTGTCCTCCTGGGGCATAGCAATACGCGCCACGCAGGAGAACCTAAAGCGTGTGCGTATTAGTGGAGTTGTTGACTACTTCGTGGGTCAGCGTCCATAAAATTTGCACCTCTAAAAAAAATTTGATAAACAAAGTTTAACAAAAAAAAACGTCGCGCGCAACTCATTTTGGAAATTAGAAAAAGAAAAATTTTGCGTTTTGCGCTCGATTATAAAAAATAATATACACATATAAAATATTTTTGCAACATTATAAAACTTCTTGCAAAAAAAAGCGTTTTTTGTTATCATAGTCAATGAATATAAAGAAATCTTTTAGGAGGAATTCTAAATGGGCAAAAAATACGTTTATCAGTTTGCCGAAGGCAATGCAAAAATGCGTGAACTTCTCGGCGGCAAGGGCGCAAACCTCGCAGAAATGACCAACATCGGTCTTCCTGTTCCTTACGGTTTCACTATTACGACCGAAGCATGCACTCAATACTATGAGGACGGCAGACAAATCAACGACGACATCAAAGCGGAAATCATGGAAAACATCACCAAGCTCGAAGAAAAAGCGGGCATGAAATTCGGTGACAAAGAAAATCCGCTTCTCGTTTCCGTTCGTTCGGGCGCAAGAGCGTCCATGCCCGGTATGATGGACACAATCCTTAACCTCGGTCTCAACGACGACGTTGTGGAAGTTTTGGCAAAGAAATCCGGCAATCCCAGATGGGCTTGGGACTGCTACAGACGTTTCATTCAAATGTTCTCCGACGTCGTTATGGAAGTCGGCAAGAAGTACTTCGAAGCTCTCATTGACGAACTCAAAGAGAAAAAAGGCGTCACCTATGACGTCGAACTCACCGCAGACGACCTCAAAGAACTCGCAGGCAAGTTCAAAGCAGAGTATCAAGCAAAAATCGGCAAACCTTTCCCGTCCGATCCCAAGGAACAACTCTTCGAAGCAATCAAAGCGGTTTTCCGCAGCTGGGACAACCCCCGCGCAAACATCTACCGTATGGATCACGACATTCCGTACAGCTGGGGCACGGCAGTCAACGTCCAAATGATGGCATTCGGCAACATGGGCGACGATTGCGGCACGGGTGTTGCTTTCACGCGTAACCCCGCCACCGGCGAACCCGGTCTTATGGGTGAGTTCCTTATGAACGCACAAGGCGAAGACGTCGTCGCGGGTGTCCGCACCCCGATGCCCATTTCTCAAATGGCAGAAGTTCTTCCCGAAGTGTACGAGCAATTCCAAGACGTTTGCAAGATTTTGGAAAATCACTATAGAGATATGCAAGATATGGAGTTCACCATTCAACAAAAGAAACTCTATATGCTTCAAACCAGAAACGGTAAACGTACCGCAGCGGCTGCAATCCGCATCGCTTGCGACCTCATCGACGAGGGTATGATCACCGAGCAAGAAGCACTCCTCCAAATCGACGCAAAGACTCTCGATATGTTGCTCCATCCGCAATTTGACGCAAAGGCACTCAAAGAAGCGGACAAAGCAGACATCGTCGGCAAAGGTATCGCGGCATCTCCTGGCGCTGCGGCAGGCACGATCGTTTTCACGGCTGAAGACGCAGTCAAAGAAGGCAAGGCAGGCAAGAAAGTCGTCCTCGTCAGACTCGAAACTTCTCCCGAAGACATCGAAGGTATGAAATATGCACAAGGCATCCTCACCGTTCGCGGCGGTCAAACCTCTCACGCGGCGGTTGTTGCTCGCGGAATGGGAACCTGCTGCGTTTCCGGTTGCGGCGACATCAAGATGCACGAAGAAGAAAAATATTTTGAACTCGCAGGAAAGATCTTCCGCGAAGGCGACGGCCTTTCCCTCGACGGCTCGACGGGCAACATCTACGACACGATCATCAAGACCGTTCCCGCAGATCCCAACAGCGGTTATTTCGGAAGAATCATGAAGCTCGCAGACAAGTATAAAGCACTTGGCGTTCGCACCAACGCTGATACTCCCCAAGACGCACAAAGAGCTGCAGAACTCGGCGCACAAGGCATCGGTCTTGTCCGTACCGAGCACATGTTCTTCGGCCCCGGCAGAATCGACAAATTCCGTGAAATGATTTGCTCCGAAACCGTTGAAGAGCGCGTCAAAGCTCTCGACGCAATCGAGCCTATGCAACAAGCAGACTTCGAAGGTCTTATGGAAGCTCTCAAAGGTATGCCCGTAACCATTCGTTTCTTGGATCCTCCGCTCCATGAGTTCGTTCCCACAGAAGAAAAGGATATCGAAGCTCTTGCAAAAGCAAAAGGCAAATCCGTTTCCGAAATTAAGATTCTTTGCGACAGCTTGCATGAATTCAACCCGATGATGGGCCACAGAGGATGCCGTTTGGCAGTCACTTATCCCGAAATCGCGGTTATGCAAACCAAAGCGGTCATCAAGGCGGCTATCAACGTTCAAAAACGTCATCCCGATTGGACGGTTATGCCCGAAATCATGATCCCGCTCGTCGGCGAAGTCAAAGAGCTTAAATACTGCAAGAAGACCGTTGTAGAAACCGCCGACGCAGTCATCAAAGAAAGCGGCGTCGATCTCAAATACGAAGTCGGCACGATGATCGAAATCCCCAGAGCGGCTCTCACAGCGGACGAAATCGCAACAGAGGCAGACTTCTTCTGCTTCGGTACGAACGACCTCACGCAAATGACGTTCGGTTTCAGCCGTGACGACGCAGGCAAGTTCTTGCCCAGTTACTATCAAGCAAAGATTTACGAGTCCGATCCGTTCGCACGTCTTGACACCGCCGGCGTCGGCAAACTTATGAAGATGGCAGTCACACTCGGCAGAGGTGCAAACGATCATTTGCATTGTGGTATCTGCGGCGAGCACGGCGGAGATCCTTCCTCCATCGAATTCTGCCACGCAATCGGTCTTGACTACGTGTCTTGCTCCCCTTTCAGAGTGCCTATCGCACGCCTTGCAGCAGCGCAAGCAAACATCAAGAACCCCAGAGCGTAAACACAATGAAACAGCCGTCGACAAGACGGCTGTTTTCATACAAGCTGGTAAAAACGGCTTGCGCAGGCTGTAAAAAAAGCCGCAAGGCGTAGCGACACGAAACAGCGTTTCGTCTCGCAAAAAGCAGCAGCACAAGCAAACATCACGGGTGTCAGCGAAGAGGAAAGACGGTATCTGCATCGCTTTCTCGACCTCGTTCCCGACAGCGACGGCTGCGTGCACGGCGACCTCAATATCAACAATATCATGGTGCAAGACGGCGAGTGTTGCCTTATAGACATGGGCGAGTTGTCCACGGGCATCGCAATGTTCGATTTTTCGAGAATCCTGTTCTCTATGGTCTACGCCAATTCCGCTCTCGGCGAGTACAACGGTTTCTACAAAATGCAATCGGACTATGCGTTTTGTCGGTTTTCGGTTGCTATTGACATTATAGAAGATGTTATTGTATAATTAAATTATTAAAGAACATTTTAACATATTGACAATATAATAGCATATGTATCGAAACAATCAAAATCTCAAACACAACAAAACAATGGAGAAAAACAGTATAACCGAAAATGATATAAGAGCCACATTATCGGAAGGAAAGAATATTTCGAAACCAAAGTTTATCGTTTTGTTAATTTTGCTTTGTATTTGCTTTTTGGGTATACTAGCAAGTGGGGTTATGATAATTATTAATTCAGAGAGAATTGCGGAAATTGTAATTTATGCATTAATAATACTCGCTGTTTTGTTTTTATATATGTATCCAATTTATACAGTAGTGAATCACAAGAAAAAAATCAGGTTATGGCTTGCCGATGCCGTACTACTTGACGCATATTGTTATAGATTGTTTGACGATCCCAGTATAATGAATATGCGCTGGTCTGCCGTCAATCAAAATGATAACAAGAGAAGAAATTCATTTGGTGCAAAGATTTCGGTATCGTTTTTTTATGACAATCAACAATTTGTGCGAAGAAGCGGTTCAAAATACAAAATACGTTTCTATATCAGATCGACGGATATAATGCGGTTTATAAGAAATATGTCGATCGAAATATAAAAATTTTGTATAGCCCTCGATATGACGAAGTTATGATTCCCGAACAATAGAAAGCACTCTTAACTTATCCCGTGCCGGTTGGTACGGATTTTTTAATAATTTAATCGGTGTTGAAAAACAAGCGTTTTGACAACAAGCGGATGTATTCATGAGTTGTTTTTGCCAAGTTGAAACTTTGTGTTGCTAAAAGCGGCGGTTGAGGGTATAATCACTTGTCGATGCGCAATCTATTTGCGTTTATACAAAGAAAACTTCAAAATACAGGAGATTTACATTATGGATTGGCAACAAGTGTGGCAAACCGTGCAGGACTGGCTCACAAACACAGGGATCAAGTTGCTCATTGCGATTGCGATTATGATCGTGTCGTTTGCGCTCATCAATTGGCTGAGCAAAAAAATCGCAAAGCGCGCCGATAAAAAGGTTGAGGAAAACAAAAAAATCGACAAAACGATTTACAAAACCGTCAGTTACGTGGTAAAAGTGGGACTTAAAGTGCTTGTTGTGTTGGGACTTATAAGTTATGTGGGTATCGACACGAGCGCAATCACAGCACTGATAGCGTCGTTGGGCGTCGGCGTAGGACTTGCAATCAACGGCACGCTCTCAAACTTTGCGGGCGGCGTGCTTATCCTCATTACAAGACCTTTCAAGGACGACGACTACATTCAGGCATGCGGATATGAGGGGACAGTCGAGGATATTCGCATTTGTCACACCAGGCTTCGCACAACGGACAACAAGGTCGTGTATCTGCCAAACGGTAAACTTTCCACTAGTGAAGTCGTAAATTTCTCCGAAAAAGATTTGCGCAGAGTGGACCTCAAATTTTCAATATCCTATTCGGATGACTTTGAAAAAGCAAAAACCATAATCAGAAAAGTCTGCGATGCCAACGAGCTAGTCCTCAAAGAGCCCGAACCGTCCGTTCGCGTATCGGCACAAAGTTCGAGCAGCATTGATATTTCCGCAAAAGTATGGTGCAAAAACGCTGACTATTGGACGGTCAATTTCGATATGATTGAAAACGTGAAGAAAGCGTTTGACGAAAACGGTATCACGATACCTTTCAACCAACTCGACGTACACGTCGTCAGCGACGCAACGACAAAAAGCGACGATGCCGTCGCATAATTGTGCCTAAGGCACGGTTTATTACACGTTAGTTATAGCAATATTTGCGCTGTGCGCAAGTGAGATAAGCTCGCATTGCAGAGCGATATGGTGTGCTTTGCACGCAGTTGCGGAAGATTGCAAAAAAACAAACGCGCCGTTACCGTAGTTCCCATAAGGATTTTACCACAAAATAATAAGTATAGCGCACTATACCTTGCAGCAAGGTGAGTGCGCTTCTGCTTGACCGGTTCGTTTATTTATTGTATAATAACAGAGCGATAAACAATAATTTGTGGAGATGATAAGATGGTCAATATTACAGATGTAAAACAGATTCTTCAACTCGCGATAGATGCCGAGATTAAAGTCTTTCTTGATGGTGGCTGGGGGGTAGATGCGTTGCTTGGACATCAGTCAAGAGTCCATAACGATATTGATATTTTTGTAGAAAAGAAAGATTATCAGAACTTTATAGAGATAATGAAAGCTAATGACTTTTATGAGATTAAGATGGAATATACAACATTGAACCATACTGTATGGAAAGATGCGAAAAACAGGATTGTTGATTTGCATTGTTTTGAATATACGGGCGAAGGTGAAATTCTTTATGAGGGGGATTGTTTTCCGATAGAAACTTTTTCGGGCAAAGGAAAAATTGAGGAGATAGAGGTTTCCTGTATTGAACCATATAGTCAAGTAATGTTCCATCTCGGAT
>ENA-OPCY01000508-OPCY01000508.1-human-gut-metagenome-genome-assembly--contig:-NODE-508-length-28841-cov-5.697040_pt1 | contig 28841 bp, 30 predicted proteins | sample MGYA00241568_ERZ501487 | MGnify/ENA primary metagenome ERZ501487 (study PRJEB25962, sample SAMEA2042574) | human gut metagenome | biome: human gut; feature: human-associated habitat; material: faeces... | reverse complement strand
CTGTTGGCCGCGCCCTCTTTCGCTATTTGTGAAGCTTATCTTTGTTTACAGGTTCTTCTCGTAGCTCTCGATCATCTTCTTGACCATCTGGCCGCCGACGGAACCGGCCTCGCGAGAGGTGAGATCGCCGTTGTAGCCCTGCTTGAGGTTGACGCCAACCTCCCTTGGTGTACCCCGGTCATCTTAAAATGCCCATTTACGCATGCTTTACGATAGAGGGGAAAGGCGCCATGCGCATCGCAATGTGAAACAGGCTCCACTCTGGTGTATAGGGAGGATATGATTGGAGTAACGAGTGGTTCTACAGGTCTATTGCGGCAGGAAACTCCCGCATCGAAGGGCCCTCCAGCTCACCGATGAACTTATAGAAGATTCGCACGCTTTGCCGAAACGGCTGGCTGCGGTGCGTAGCCTTCTGCATTCCTTCCGGCAATTCTTTGGGGCCAACTTCTATCCGCCTGACAAATGTCACCAAGGTATCCCGATCCAATTCCTTGATGTGCGTGTACTTATTGGTCAATTCAAAAAACGCTCGATAGCTTTCCTGCGTTTCATTTACCGGATCAACGACGCTCAGACAATCAATCGTCTTTTCAAGGCCAATCGACTCTCGTTGGAGCTCAGAGAGCATCCGTTCCAAACGGCTGTCATCAATTTTGCCCTCGGCATTGTCTGTATATAGTTTTGTAATAACCTTGTCGATCGTAGATAAACGGGCCTTCGCCTTTTGGAGCTGGAGCTGTTTGGCCTGAATCAGATTATCATCACCAGCACGCTGCATAGCCTCTCGAGCTACGGTTTCTTTCTCTTCGGAGCTTAAACAAATGAGCGAATTCAAGTCTTGGCGAACTACCTCAAGTATATCGCTATACTTGATGCGGACACCAACACAGGGATCCGTAATATCAGGGCGATGACGATTGCAACTGAGATACCAGTACTTTTCTCGCTCACCTTTATATACAGTTCCGCACGAGCACAAAGCGTGTCCGCATTGCGCACAAAACGCAATCCCCGAGAAGATACTCCGCCGGACATGATCGTATTGGCGAAAGTCAAAAGTGCCCTTGCCCAAATTGAACTGAGCCAAATCGAATACTTCCTGCATTACGATCGGTTCATGGGTATTCTCTGTGACTGCCCATTGTTCCTTTGGCACGTTCAGTTTTTTCTTCGACTTTACGCTGACTTTCTTGGACTTTCCCAAGAGCGTGTGGCCCAAGTAAACTGGGTTTTTGAGAATTCGCTTGACAGTCGTATAATTCCATAAATCGGACGCTCGTGCTGCTCCATCTTCCGAGAAGTTCCCTTTATAGAGGACCTTATACTTTAATGGCGGTATGATACCGTCGCTATTAAGATCCATGGCTATTTTCCGGCTCGAGTCCCCGTTCGCCGCAGCCTCAAAAATTCGCTGAATGATCGGTGCGGTTTCCTCGTCCGGCACCAGCCGATTCTTGTTTCGGGGGTCTTTCACATAGCCGTAGGGGGCACATGCGCAATATAGGCCTTTCTCCCTCTTGGCTTTCAGAACCTCCTTGACTTTTCTTGAACTGTCACGAAGGTAGACTTCATTCATGGCGAACTGGAAAGGCGCCATGACGTTTTCCTGCTCGGTATCGAAGTTGTCGGCTACCGTCAGATAACGAATTCCATGCTCAGGAAAGTACTGTTCAGCATAATAGCTGGCCTCTCGCATGTCTCTGCCAAGTCGCGAAAGGTCTTTGGTGATTACGATATTTGCTTTGCCTTGCTCTAAAAGCGCAATCATCTCTTGGAATGCCGGACGGTCAAAGTTACCACCGGACCAACCATCATCGACAAAAACGCGAACCAGGAGTATCTCATTCCGTTCACAATAGTCTTGAATGATCATCCTCTGAGAAAGGATTTGTAAAGGGTAATTTCTGCAAATAAAACATTATATAAAAATATAAAACCTATCTTAACGCGCTAACCGTCGTTGAATTTACAATAATTCAACGATGGTCAGCCCTTACACACATCTCTACATATCGCCATCGCAATCCACTTTATGAATCATGCCATAAAAGATGCGACTCTCGCAATCGGGCGCGATTATATATTGACAGAATGCGATTTATAGAGATATAATATAAATTGTTCAGCTAAAACAACATTACGTATGGTGGATAACTATGGCTATTTCATATAACAAACTGTGGAAACTGCTAATTGACAGAAAAATAAGCGCGGCAGAGCTACGAAAACAGGCAGACATAGCGCCTAACACTATGACTCGGATACGCAAAGAACAAGAAGTAACAATGCAGGTCCTATGTCGTATATGTGCCGTGCTTGATGTTGATTTTGGGGATATTATAGAATTTATTCCCGATGAACCACACATAAAAAAATAAAACTGGCTGAGTTTTTCATTTGGCTGTCGTTGTAAATCCCGAAAGGGAAACATCCCAATAATAAATGGAGGTTTTTACCATGACGAACGCCAATGAAAAAATGAATTTCTTGATTTCTAATGCAAAAGCAAATGTCAATCTTGCTGCAGTCTGCTTTCAGTTGATTAAGTCGGCTCCTGTCGATGAGCGTCCCAAGCTGTTGGAAGATTTTTTCGTAGGATATAAATCTACTCCGACAACGGGAAAACTCAAGCTTCCTATTACTATCTCCGATGAGGAAGAGCGCAAGTACATGATTCGTTACGGAAAGCTTGTTGACACTCACATGGAAGAACTCCAGAAGCAGAATCTCCCTGAGAAGGATTTCTATGCACAGCTCTGGACCTTCATCTGCGAGAGTCCGGTTCTCCCTAACGACAAGGCACGAATCATCGCTTTGTTCGACTGTGCAATCGATAAGCGCTTGCCATATTTCAAGCTGGATCGTGACCGTGTTCTCTCCATGGAGAATGAGGAGTACCAGGATGTCTGTAAGCAAATTGGCGATGATACATTTGCTAAGCTGGAATTCATCCTCAACGGAGATTTTGACCAGAAAACGGAACAGGCCAGTCTTGTTGTTCAGATGATGGACAAGATGCAGGACTATACTCAACGTTGTGTCTTCCTTACCCGGATTATCGCTCATTACAAGCACGAACTGCTGCGGATGCACTTGAAGATGTCTGTGGATACTCTCGCGGATGATTAAATGCAAATCCGGGGGCTGACCGCAATCAGCCCCCGGAATGATGGACTTTTCACTTCTGAGTACGCTTCTTGCTTGCGCGAGTAGCACCCATCTTCTTGCAAAGCTTAACTGCACAATTATTGGAAGCCTTGGAGATCTTATCGCACAGCTCCTCAATAGAGGAATAAGCCGGCACATAATCATTGGTGAACTGGCTGAAGTAAGTATCGTGAGAAATCTCAAATACGGAGGCTGCCGTTTCGAAGCAAGCCTCAGAAACAGCATTCAAACCGATCTTATCAATTGCTTCGGCCAAAGCGCGGGTCTTCATGCAGCGATTATTGCTGTTAGTAATCACCTTAGTAGCCAGCAGGCTCACAAGCTCAAAGCGAGAACAGGCAGAACTGTTAGCCAGTGCCTTGAGAACAGTAGCGTGGTTTTCGACCATGTTCTCCTGGCGGATAATATCCGCCTCAATGTCGGTATCATCGGCAATCAGGCTCCACGCAACATCATCCAGGAAGTTGAATACGGAATTGTAATCAGGTTCCTTCGTGTCCACAGGAAAATTTCTGTCATTAGAGGGCTTGACGCTCTTCTTAAGAGACGGGTACGTTCTCTCCCACTTGCGGCAAATAGAAACCACTTCATTGTTGACCAAGGTGATGATGAAGGGGATCACAAAGCCGTTTTTGCAGGCAAGAATGGCATCCAACTTGCGAAGAATATGCATCGTAATGTCATCAGCGAACATATCAAAATCGTATCCGGTGGCGTTGATGAGATTACGATTGCGAACGCTCCGAAGAGCAACCTTGCTCAGATATTCGAAAGTTTTTTCTGCCGCATCGTTGTAAGTAAAGTAATCTTCCTTAATGCTATCAGCTGTAAAATTACGGGCCTTCAGGGTATTGAGGAATTCCTTGTATTCCTTCTCAATCTTGATAGTAGCGTTCATATTTGCACCCTCCGTTTTTTGTATTCGAGGGCGATTTATGAACGATTTGGTATCCCTGCCCTCTGCTAAAAGATTAATTGAGGGCACTTAACGGGTAGTTTCGGACTGCTAACAGCGTGCTTATTTTTCGCTAAAGATTCACTTAAGATAGAAATCCACACCATTCACGAAAGGAGACAGTATCATGCCACTTATTAAAGAGAACAATAAGAATACTGGATACTCATATGACATTGTCACCGATTGTGATGGCATAAAAAGCAAGTGTGGAATCACGGTAATGATATCCAACATATCCACTAAGGCTACTCTGCATTATGATTTGACGGACGGAAAGCTCGTTGCAGGCAAAGATACAGTTACGGAAGATGATCGTGACTTTGCGGACTACTATACACAATTGTATTTGAGAGAGTGGCAAGCAAAAGCAGGTTTGCGATATTTAGTAAGGTTTACTGCAGAATCCGATTGCTATTACGACTTTTCGGAAGAGAAACTATACAACGCAACCGGAAAAAAGAACGGCAAGTCTATTGGTGGAAAACCCGTAAAATTCACACCTACAGAACAAGGTATCTTCAGCCGTTTAGTAAATATGGCCGGATATTTGTGTGACTATTTGGACATTAGCTTGGCCCAAACAGGTAGTGAAAGGGGTATGTCGGCAGCAACTATCCAGGTTCATGTAAACCATATCAGAGATTATGATGATATTGCGCTACGTCCCTTTATTGAGGAAGGAAACAAAGGATATACCTACACTGGTAAAAGGGCTGAATGGATACTGGACAAACCCGAAAAAAGTCGAGAGCCTAAACGATTCAGTTTCTCCATAAAAGAGTTTGGAGCAAGTTTGTTCTCAGCGGGAAAAATTGATCGCATCCCATGGACTACATACGACCAAAAATTTCTCGTCCAAAATGTATCTGAATCGTCCATAGATGCGATATGTAGGTTTTTCTTCCCTAATGTGTGTGTATGGTGCGGAGAGAAATTACTATCTAACTTCAAAGACCTGGATAAAGCATCACTGATTTTATATATTGGTAGAGTTTGCAGAACTCCCGATACTGAGTGGCAATGCTGTAGGAATCATCTCAACAATCAACTGGGACAGACTGTAAAATTGAGACTGTACCCGATGATTGATCCAAGTAACCCTGTTCCAAAAACTCAAGATGATCTATTGCGCGTAGCTATTCAACTTGATGACTTCGTTGGTGGCATCCTTGAACAGATGCAGGATTATATTTCATCGATAATTAATGAATACCCTTACATCAACGAGAAGTTCTTTTTGGGCAAAACCGTCACACTTACAAAGGAGAATCTCCCGGATGCAATTGTTGCATTATCTTGGATTGCTTTCTACCAAGATCTGATTCAGAATTTTCCGCTTTTATCTGAAGAGTTGGAGAAATACCGGAAAGTGCTGGTAAGTACAATTAAAAGCATTTTCTTCCCTCCTAGCCCTTCTGAGTTGGATTCAATTGTTTCTCTCTATAATGCAGCGAAAGAAGCTATGAGTCAGGCTCTGTTAGGGCTTGATGATAGAACAGAAAGAATTGCAGAATTTGAAAAAGTCTTCATTGAACAGCTGAATCTCAGTGAAATCCTACGAAACTCAGGAATCAGATTAGCGGGAGCATCCAATTCTAACGAAAATGAATCGCCTATCAAGGTTCGGTAAGGAGCAAGATTATGATAAATATCAACTCATCAGACTTTGAAAGGCTACAAGTTGTCTTTCAGAAGCATTCACATTTTGATATTGAAACACATCGGTTCGGGGGAAAGGCTTCTTTCGATGGCCAATTGGGCGGCATCCCTCTCCTTTACGACAAGGATAAGAAAGCATTGGCTCTGGATCCCTCCGATAGCCACACAATCGTATATGGCGCAACCGGCAGTAAGAAAACAAGAGCTTTTGTGATGCCCGCAATCAAGGTTCTAGGACATGCTGGCGAGTCGATGGTCATCAATGATAGCAAAGGTGAATTGTTTACAAGAACAGCCGGAGACCTGCAAAAAGAAGGTTACGATATCATCACAATCAATTTCAGAGATCCTGCGGTCGGCAATTCTTGGAATCCACTTCAAATTCCGTACCAGTATTATTTGGCGGGTGATATGGATAAAGCCGCAGAGTTTGCAAACGACATCGCAAATACGCTCATGCTGGCAGAGGTTTCTGACAAAGACCCATATTGGGATTATGCCAGTAGCGATGTTTGTTATGGTTTAATTTTGCTCTTGCTAAAATATTGCAAGGAGTACAATGCTCCTGAGGGATCTGTAAACATTGCGAACCTTATGGCATTGCGTCGTAAGCTTTATGCCAAGGGAACTATGTCTCAGAATACGCCGCTGTGGAAATGGGCATCTCAGGATGAGCTGGTTGCCGCAAGTCTCTCTGGCAGTGTTATGGCCCCCAAAGACACGATGAACAGTATTCTCGCCGTGTTCGACCAAAAGATGCGAAGCTTTACGATCCAGCCCACTTTACTGGACATGCTTGCAAATAACAATATCGATATCGAAAAAATCGGCGAACGAAAAACAGCCGTTTTCCTCATCACGCCTGATGAAAAAACGGCCTATCATCGTCTAGTCGCCCTGTTCATATCGCAAAGTTATCAATACTTGATTTACACGGCGATGCAGCAAGGTGGTCGAGTTCCGAATCGGATTAATTATATTCTTGATGAATTCAGCAGTCTGCCTGCAATAGGCAGTGACTTTCCGAGTATGATAGCTGCTGCTCGCTCGCGAAATATACGTTTTTCCATTGTATGCCAGTCAAAAAACCAATTGGTTCGCAGATATCGCGAGGAAGCTGCTACCATCACAGCTAACTGTACAAATTGGATTTTCTTTGCATCCAGAGAACTGGATTTGCTGCGAGAATTATCTGAGCTTTGTGGGCAAAAAAAAGATCATACACCGAATGTTTCGGTATATGATCTGCAGCATTTGTCTAAAGAAAAGAATGAAGCTCTTTTATTTACAGGTAGAATGAAGCCATGTTTGGTAAGTTTCCTAGATATTGATCATTTCCCCGAACGGAAATATGTCGTCATTGATATGGATACACCTACCCGTATTCAGCGAACTCGTCTTGACTTTGCGGCGCTGGACAGTGAAAAGAAAGAACTGGAATGGGGAGAATTGATTGGTTCCAGTTCCCCATCAATGACTCCACCCCCTGCACCGCAGCCGCACAGTGTTGACAGCTTGATTGCAAAGATTGATGCGAAAATTGCAGCGTTAGAAGCTGAAGAAGCAAGGGACAAAAAAGGCGTTACACCTGGTGATAAAACAAGCCATACCGAAGGCGACGAGAGTATACCGACATTTGATATCGACAAGCTTCTGACCGGAATCAGCACCGAGAGTACAACATATGATGAAAAATCATCTCAGATGTCTAGCTTAATGGATGCTATCATGAAGCGAAAAGATAGCATTGACATTTCCAATGAAGAGTAAGGAGGTAAAAACATGGCATATGAAGTAACAATCAATGCTTCTGGTGAAATGGATGCTGCCGAAGTATCTGCATCGACTATCGGCTATAGCCTCCCTATCTCCAGAATAAATCAAATAGTCCAGATAAAGCTGGCTGAAATTTCCGATGAGGACGTACATCAGGCCCGTGCAACCATAAGCGAAGTTGCTGAATTGGTTCATGAAGTTCTGAGCCAAAGTACCCCCCCTGGAACTGCTGATGACTGGCATAACTTTGCTGTCGATATAGCGAGGAGTGATTTGTATGACCTCTGCTGCGACATAATTGAAAAAGGACTGGAGATCTTCCCCAAGAACACGGACCTTTTGGCCGACTACCTGCAATATGGTATCTCTTGCGGCAGAATTGACCGTTGCAAAAATCATTACAAGATCCTCAGCAAAATCCCAAAGGTTCGTTATACTTGGCGTGCTTACAGCTTTTCCGTCAATTGGCTACAGTACCTTTGGGAAAGAAGTGATTCTGAAAAAGAATTAGAAAAACTGCAGAAAGATATGCAGGATTTAGTGAAAGCTTTCCGCAATAATATGCCAGAAGACGAAGAAAGTTATCGCTGCGAGGCCGATATTTTCAAGCTCATTCACAACAGAAAAGAAGAAGAGCGTGTTCTTAGATTGGCACTTGCAGAGCTAAAAATTGCCCCGAAGTGTGCGCTGCGTTTGGCTGATATGTTGTTTGATCGTGGTGACTACGAGGATGCACTGATTCAAATTCAGCGAGGAATAAATGACGCAAATCAAACTCAAGCTTCTGTCAACGAGGGCTACCTTTACTATTTGCTTGGCTTAGCAAAAATGGCTGTGGTAATGCGCAACGGTGCCTCTTTTGATGAGGCAACTGCCAATGCTATATACGAGAACTTTGATATGGCTTTGCGAATGGATAAACGTGCAGCATATCGCAAGACGATGGAAAATAAGACAAAGGTGGTTATTAGCAAGTCTAATATTCCTGTGGATGAGAAATACGAAGAACTGGCATACCTTGTGCAGTAATTTCTGGAGGTGCCTGGATGCAATATACAGAAAGAGAAATTCTGGAACGAACAAATAGATTCTGCGAAAACCCCAAACCTTTTTTTCTCTCCGATGAACGTGAGTTTTTGCAGAATCTTGTCCTGGATTTATTGCACGAGAATGAACCCACAAATAAAGCTGGTTTGTTCGTGAGTATTTTCAAAATAATTACCGCTTCCAGTGCAGACAAAGATGATATAGCAATGTTATTTCGATCTGTCGGCTTTACAGCATACGAAAATGAGGAATATGATATTGCAGAAGCAGCATTTAAGGGAGCGGTTGCAATAAACAACGAACTTGCTGACAGAAACAACCTTGCGTACGTTATGCGCAAAAGCAAGAATCTTTCTGGTGCTCGCATTAAAGAAGCTATAGATTTGCTTTCTGATGGTATACAAATCAAAGAGCCTTACTGTCTTATTAATATGGCCCTCGTGTTTTCTGTTGCGCTTGGTACTGATAGTGACTGGGAAATTGCTGATACGTTGATTGCAATGGTTCAGAGTGACTCTTCGGCTATCAACTGGTGGCAAGAGGTGGGAGAAAAAGATGACGCTGAAGGATATCTTGTTCATCTGTGGTTGAATAGGCACAAAGTCATTACTGAAAGCGGATTGGGTACAAGACAATTTTTGTGGGAAAAAGTCAGCACAGCGTATCCAAATGTTCCTGTTTGGTTGAAAACCGATGTAGATCAGGAGCCGGAACCTGCGCAAGATTCTGAACAAGACTAGGAAAAATTGAGTATTTTGACGGAGATTATTTCCCACTCCGCGTTGTATTAATCAGAAGGCAACTTCAAAATACAACTAGGAGGTACATATATGGGATACTTTAAGCCGTCTTCTTACACGATTGAGAACGCACTCCGGGAGGCCGCAAGGTACGAGGGCATCTATGTTGGCAACAACTATGTGACCAAGGACCATGGCAACTACATCGAAGTCTGTATCGATGCCGACAACCGCAAGGGCCATGTAAGCTTCGATCTGTATTTCGATGACAACGGCAAGCTGCTTCGCTGGGAAAAGCATTCTTAATCACAGAATCTTTCGGAGTGGAGCTGTTGCTCCACTCCATTTTTCCTTTTTTCAAAGCGACTGAAACAGGGGGCGTTTTATGATCCATCATATGAAGTTAAAGCCAATTCCTTTTCATCAAATGAAAGGAGGAGCAAAAACAATCGAGCTCCGGCTATACGATCCGAAGCGACAACAAATTAAGATTGGAGATCAGATTGAGTTCACCAATACTCAAGATAAAACGGAAAAATTCCGGGTAAAAGTTAATGCATTGCATCGCTTTGCGTCCTTTTCAGAGTTGTATCGAACGTTACCTCTTACAGCCTGCGGGTACTCTGATGCAACGAAGGCGGACCCTAACGATATGAATCAATACTACTCCTTAGAAGATCAACAAAAACACGAAGTTGTAGGTATTGAGGTAGAGCTCGTCAATTGGAAGGATCCTCAGCTAGAAAAAACAAGCCGATACATCAGTTTCCTTCTACGCCACCATCCGGAAGCGGCAGGACTCACACTTGACGCACACGGATGGGCCAACACTGCGGAGTTGATCGAATGCGTAAGTAAAACGCGTCATATCACCATGACACTGCTGGAACAGATTGTATCTACTGACGAAAAGCAGCGTTACGCATTCAATGCAGACAAATCGTTAATTCGCGCAAACCAAGGACACTCTATTCCAGTTGATGTCGAGTTAACTTCCTCTGTTCCTCCTGAAAAGCTATGGCACGGAACCGCAAAGAAGTATATGGAGAGCATCGATAAAAACGGATTGCTCAGTCAAACCCGACTATATGTACACTTGAGTTCCGACTATCAAACTGCCGTCACGGTAGGTCGCAGGCATGGCGAGCCAGTCGTGTACACAATTGATTCTGCTCAAATGTATGCAGACGGCTATATTTTCTATAGATCCGTCAATAACGTTTGGCTGACTAAAAACGTTCCACCTATTTATTTGCATAAAGAAGACTAGATCTGAGTCCAAAAAGCCAACCAGTAGCATGACTACATGGTTGGCTTTTTTATTTTTGGGGAGATGAGATGATATCCCGTCTCTAGTGCAACTGAAAATTTAGAGAACGATCGCGGAGATTTTGAAAGTACAGCGTTGAAAGTAGTAAGGAGGTGACACAATGAAATATCCCATGACAAACAATTGGTTGTCTTATCGTCGCATCTCAAATAATGAATACGAGGTAACTGACAACATAGATGGCTCTGTATACACGATGGGTTGTACAATAGCCAAATTTGCCAAACAGTTGGATGGACATAAAAATCCGTATGAGGTTGATAGTTTTCTTCCAACTGAAGATGTGCGAACAATGTTGTGTGAGTTGCATAAGAACGATTTGCTTCGTTCGAGTCGTGTTTTGGAATCGTCATTTGGATCGTTCTTATATACAATTTGGATTCCGCGATGGACACCGTTCCTGCGGATATTCGCCTTCCTTATGAATAATCTGTTGCTCCTGTTTTGGTTGCCTTCGCTGGTTTGCGGTATCTATGTGTTTATTAAAAACATCCTTTTGATTGATATCGAAATCTCGCTGACAGGATACTTGCTTGGCCTTGTTGGAGGTATTTGCGTCCACGAACTTGCACACGCCTTTGCCGGCATCTCATACCGAGCTAAGGTATTCGAGTTCGGAATTGGAGTTCAAAACTTTATGCTGTGTGCGTATACACTCCTAGAGAATTCAAATTGCAAGAGGCAACAGCGGATTCAGATAAATGCTGCGGGTGTTGAAGCAAATCTATTCATCGCAGGAGTATGTTTGATGCTGTGTCCAACATTACCTCGATTCAGTCCACTCTTCTATTCGGCAGCAATTATAAATGTAAATTTCGGGGTTCTCAACCTGTTATGCTTAGGTGGTCTTGATGGTATGGCCATTTTAGCAGATGTTATCGGAACAGATGTTTTGTTATTCCTCGAAAATGCAAAGCGGATCGTATGCAGCAAGAGAAGACGTGTAAAGCTTCGGAAAAAGGGCCTTTGGGGTCATGCGTTAATTTTGACATCGTATATTATTTCCTTTTCTCAAATTGGATTTCCGCTTCTACTGTTACTCAATGTTGGGGGTATAATCTCATGCTTCATTTGAAGAAAAAGAATGCCGCGTTGAGAGCGTCTACTATCCTTTTACCTTTGTGTATGTCGGTTGCACCTTTGTCTTCCAAACCGGTAATCGGATCATTTCTCCTGTGTATAGCAATTTTTTTAGCTGCCACATTTGTCCCCGGTTTCAAACATTGGGAAAACCTTTCTGTATTTTTGATGGTGTGGCTATTTGGGATGCCAGTAAATCTGCGCTTAATTCTATTTATCCTTCGCTTCTTGGAGTTGCAATCCACGCTGACAGCTATCCTATATGGTGCCTTTATTGCGTTGTTACTATTCAGCGTTGAAGAAATTGTCTTTGGCGTATTCACTAGGCTGATATGGCGAAAACAATATAAGATTGTCTTTGACTAAGTATCGGGAAATCGACAAAAAACGATTACATTCTTCGGAGATTCTAAAAAATATGCGTAGACATTAGTGAAAGGAACAAAAGGTCCATAAAACAAATAAAGGAGGCTATCCGATAATGGATCACACGTGTCGTAACTGTGGTGGTTCTGGCAAGGCCACCTGCCCTCGCTGTGGCGGCGATGGGAAAATTCAGGGTGAAACCTGTTATTACTGCCAGGGAAGCGGAACCATCGAATGCAAGGCATGCGATGGTTCCGGCAAGATCGAAGACTAATAAAAGAACATAGGAGGTATTTAACATGACTAACTATCCCATTGATGATGCCCTTTCTGCTACCGAAGGAACTTTCGAAGTCGATCTGCTCAACAAGGTGACTGGTACAACCTATCCGCAGGCAGCTGTTTACGGCACCAATACGCTGGGCCAGGTTCTCTGCGAGTATGCTGTTGATATCGGTGTTAATCCGAATGACAGTAAGATCCTGTTCGAAAATAAGCGCACTGGCGCATCGACTAGTGATATGAACGAGACTGTTGAAGGGCTGGGCCTGCAGGAGGGTGATGTACTGGCAATCAGTGACAACGCCGGTGTAGCGGCAAACGAAGAAGCATTTGAAATCGATTTGCTCAACAAGGTGACTGGTACAACCTATCCGCAGGCCGCTGTTTACGGCACTAATACGCTGGGTCAGGTTCTCCGCGAGTATGCTGTTGATATCGGTGTGAACCCGAACGACAGTAAGATTCTGTTTGAAAACAAGCGTACCGGTGCATCCAGCAGCGACACGAACGAGACCGTTGCTGGACTGGGCCTGCAGGAGGGCGATGTACTGGCGATCAGTGATAATGCTGGCGTAGCGTAACCATGAGGGGGCTGACATGATGGAGACAGTATATATTCTTGTCGGCTTGGGGTTGGCTGTCTGCGGAATCATTGTTGCCTGTATAACCAAGAAGGGGCGCAGCAAAAGAACCAGAAATGTGCCCCCTCCACTCCCTCCTCGGGCCAACACAAATACTCACACATCGTTAGTCAGCCCACCTCTCACAAGGACAAGCAATTCTACCACAACGCGAACCCTTCCTCCCCGCCGCTCTTCCGCGTCGGCAATAGCTAATGCAAATCCAAGATCGGTGGAAGTAAACTGTGGGCCTCGCGGTGTAAAACCAACACAGTTTCCGTGTTGTCCCTTTGATAAGCAAAGGAATGTGCCCGGAGAACGGCAGGTGATCTTCTGGGACAGCGGGGCGAGTTGTTATCGCTGTTCCAGAGGACACCGGTTCAAGAGCAACGGGAAACTGCTCTGACAACACGAATTGAAAGGATGGTGTAGCATGCCCAATGTTATTTACAACGCATTAAAACTCTCAGAATACCGGCCGCTGTTCCATGCGCTTCGTGTGCTGATTATCGGCACGGGTGCTGTTGGTACACACATCATGGAATTTTTTGCAAAAATGGGACTTTCTCCCGATGCGATGGATTTCGATACCTTTACACTCGAGAATGCGGCAAAGCACAGCTGCCTTGTTCGCACGCCGGATGATGCTGGTCGAAACAAAGCAGAATGTACATCAGACCGAGTACAGCCATTGCTCGATGATGGTTGCTCATCTAACGGAATCGACGGTGACCTCTGTAAGCTCGGCCCTGAAGCGTTCTCTGACTATGACTATGTGGTCGCTGCTGTTGATAATTTTGACGCCAAAGTGCTTCTGAATGAGTTGATCCGTCAGCTCCCGGAAGATCGGAGACCGATTGTTATTATGGACGGAACTCATGATGAGATGGCTCAGAGCGTTATCCTTGACAACACCGAGTTTTGCCTCCGCTGTCTGATCGATGAAAACTGGATGAAGGACAGCAGCATCAGAACATCATGCACCGGTCCGCAGGTCAGGCAAATTGACGGCGTCAATGAAATCGTCCGCACATCAAACCTTGCCAGTTCAATGGCTGCCCATCTCAGTGCTGAACAGCTTAGGGCCAGTGTCGTTGGGAACGATGGTGTGATGAATCGTAGGTTGACCTATACTGCATACCCGCATCTGGAACTGAGTTCTTCTCACCCTATGCGGAAGCGTAACTGTCCCGGCTGTGCAATCCATCCGCCTGCAAAGATCGAATGGCTTCACGGCAGTGTCATGGAAGTCACACTGAAAGACGCTATAGCACAGATTTCCGCCATCCTCGGTACGACTGATTTCGAGTTGTCTGTTCATCGCCTGAACTATAGAAAGGTCGTTCATGCTGGTTTCATCGCAGACGATGTTTGTCATTCATGCGGAGCCCCTATCAGAGTGATGCAGCACGAAGGACGCGTTTTTCTCGAAGATCTGCTGTGTGATGAGTGTTCTTCCCAGGGAAAGCACGCCTACCACGACGCGGCCTTTTCTCACGGCGAGATTTTGCACGCTTTTGAACCCGGAAGCCGGGAAGATATCCAAAACATGTCGCTCTACGATCTCGGCTATCCTCTTGGCGCTCACATTGAGGTGATTCAGCGCAACGGTGCGATTGACTTCCTGGACACCGAAAAGATCACCAAGACGGTATTTGCTTTCGACGAGGATCATCTGAAAATGCACGACATTCATAAACTCTAAACAGGAGGTTCGATATGAGTTACACAACCAACTACACCGATGAGTATGGTCACACCAGAGAAGTCTCCATTACCGAAGAAGACTCTGCTGAAGCTCTGAAGAACGATTACCAGGAAATCGTTCGTAAATACAATCCCAAGTATGTGACGATCCAGAGGGTTCAGGCGAAAGCCGGAGAGGCTATGCACCTTAAAGTTACCGTCAAAGCCCCTTCGCATTATCTCACTACCAACGAGGACTCCTCCCCGAAGGCATGCGAGTCTATGACAGCGGATATCATCTGCTATCCCGGTTATCCGTTGAAGTCCATCTCGGCCGTATATGCCAAGGATCACTATCTTGCAAGCCCAAACGTATTCCGTTCCGGTAATGCCTGCATCGACACTTGGATTCCTTTTACCAGCTCGTTAACGACAGTAGTTGACAAGCTTGTTCATGATATGATTCATGACCCTACCGTAACCAGGTACGACAGTATGGCAAATAGCAGCGTGGCTCAGTGGCACAAGGATGGTGTAGCTGTAGGTAGATTTCCCACCATTGCTCCCAAGCTGCTCTATGCTCTGGAGGTAACGAAACTTCCGCCTCGCAGAGTAGATAGCAAGCCGCTGGTAACTCCGCCGCCTCTTCCTGGCAGACATCATTAAGGAAGGAGAACGAACATGACTGACTATACCCCTATGCCTACTAGACGCCCGGTATTGCCCAAAACATATCCGATCTGCTCGTTGAAAAAAGCAATGGATATTATCAACAGCAAGTGCGGTGACGTCTCCATATTGGAACGCCATGGTAAAGGCTCTAATAAGGTACTCATTCTGCCGGAAGCTATGCGCGAGCTCGAAGTGATGATCTCGTATGGAAGACGATCTCCTATGAATGTAAACGAGCAGAAATACGCTGGATACGGTCATCATTTGATGACTGAAAACGGATACATCATTACAGTTGTAAAACACTTTATCGAGATTCAGACAATGAATCGAAACGCTGTGGGAGCATCTAATCTGGGACCGAATGGTGAATATAATCCTGGCCTTGATTTTCTTGAGTACCATCGTGAAGAGTTCTTAAAATCCGAAGCAAAGTATAATACCGATGCTTTCGGACATCAGGTTGATCCCTTTCTGAAACTTTGCGGCCCTTCGGAGTTTGTCTTGGAGGGACATACGCACCCTGATCTTGGCGTTTTTTACAGTGGAACCGATAAAACAAGTGGAGCTGCTCGCGCCGCATCATCTCCTGTTTGCATCTTCGTATGTGATCCGATTCGCAAGAAAATGCTTGGCAGTATTGGGAAAAATTTCGATGATGCAGAGGTCATTGTATATTCGCACAGCAAGCCTGTACAGGAGGATTACAGCGACGATAGACGACTGATTCCTCCGGCAGATGAGATTGTGCGTCTTACCAGTCAGTGTCTTCGCACCCGTGGATACTCGGGAAATATTCGACTTCACACTCGGTTTGACGGTAAGGGATGCCTCAAAATCAAACTCGTAATTCCAAAGAGTAAACGGAGTGAAAATCTATGAAAAAAGTACCGGAGAAGCAGGGTTCAGAGTATTATCGAAGATTACTTTCGCCTCAAGGGAAAGCTTTCTACGACCGCATCTATGCTCAGCTTCTCCGTGGAAACTACTCGGGGGAAACAAGCTTTTTGATAAACAAGCGTGAAACAGCTACTTCGGATTGTTTTGCTGCGTACAAAGCTATCAGAGATGACCACCCGGAGTTTTTCTTCCTTGGATTCCAAAGTGAATTTACATGCTGCGGACAGATGGGCACCTTGAAGTATCCAATTCTGTATTCGGCAGATATTATCGCAAGAATTCAACAGCAAATGCGAAAGAGTATTTATCGTATTGTACGAGGAACTGCTCATCTGCAAGTGATAGATCGCGAGGCGCTTGTTTACGAGCGTATCGCAAGGAAACTCTCTTACAACAATCATAGTGATGTAAGAGACCATAATATTGTAGGCCCGATCTTGATGTCATCCGGAGTGTGTGAGGGGCACAATGCCTTGCTGCTATTATGTTTTAGGCGGATTGGAATCCCGTGCATTAAGGTCTATGGAAAAACAAAAACCGATGGATGGCATTGCTGGACGATTGCCTGGATTAATGGCACTCCCGTTCATTGTGATGTTACCTGGGACAGTTCTGAAGATGGAATTATGCGCTTTGACTACTTTAATCTATCAGACGAACAAATATCTTGCGATCACTATGAATTTAAAAGTGCTATTGTACCTGAGTGCAAATCAGAAAACTGGAACTACTATCGATATAATGGGCTCAGTGTAAATTCCTTCAAAAGCCTTCGAAGCCGTATTAAGTCAGATTCGTTGGCTGCCACATTGCCCATCCTAATTCACTTTAACTATTGCCCTCCTGCTGGCGATTATCTGAAAGAGGTTAAAAAAGCATTTTCTGCTGAGCAGATATACGGAAAACACGAGCTATATTTTCACCCAGGTCTGAAAAACCTGGTTATAAAGAAAGCCTAATTCACGAAGGAGATGAAGCTATGTATCAATCCATAATCAGAGATCCTGGAGGAGAAGGACTTATTCGTATTCAGCCGGACATTTGCGGACAGCACACCACAGTCGTCAATGGCAGCATCCTTATTGTTCCTCCCGGGACTACCGCATTTGTAGCAATAAATGGCATACTCACCCATCCGTATGGTCCGGGCAGGTATGAAATTCTCACTGGTGTTGATCCCTTTTTTGTAAGGCTTAGAAACGCATTAACTCATGGTGACTCCGGAACATCCGTATCTGTGTTCTTTGTTGCTACGGAAAAATCTAAGTTTATTAAACTTGGGACGGGCGAATTTCCTTTCCGCGAACATCGTTTTAACCTTACTATGAAGGCACTCGCTTCATGCAATCTTTCCGTTTCAATCGTAGATCCGTTGAAGGTTCTTCGAAAGTTGGTCGGAAGCTACAGTTCTGCTTTTTCTTGCGATGACATTGATCCCTGTATTGAGCAGATGGTTCTTTCTCCAGTAAGAGAAGCTCTGTCTAAAGAAATTGGCAAGCTTGATGTCACTGAATTTAACAGCAAGCTTTCACATATCGGCAGTCTGGCTACGCCGACAATTAAAACAGGACTCTTTGAATATGGTATCAAGCTGGAGAGATTTGATATCGCAGCTATCAACATCCCGGAAACTGAGATTTCTCGACTTAAAGCACTGGAGCAGGAATATGCCAGCGGCAAAACCAGAACGGATATTGAGCTTGATAATCTTCAAAGAGTTTGGAACGGAAATGTTAGCAACCGCACTTTGAGCGAAATGATGACAGGGATTCCATCTCGCGGACAAGCTCCCTTTAGCGGTAATTCAAATGCACCCTGCAGTAACACCGGAGGAATGGCATCAATGATGATGGAGATGATGATGCTGACGCAGATGTTTCCTAAACTGCAAGAGCCTATTTCCGAGATGGCCAGGCACACAGATATGTTTGGCAACTCCTCAAATAGCGCACAAGAGAATACTTCGTCTGCAGATTCGCCTCCACCTATGCCCAATCGATACAAGCGTTGCCCGTCTTGTAACGGGAATGTGACACGAAACAACAGCGTATGTCCTATTTGTGGATACAGATTCAATGAAAGGAATGATTAAAATGGCAAACAAAGACTACACTTTAATCCCCGTTCTTGCTGCAATCATCTTGATTCCCCAGCTCCTGTTTTGGTGGCTTGCTCCCGAGGCAGCGGTGGCACGTCTGGCAGTATACATTGGAGGCTCCATTCTGACGTTGGGCATTCCCGTCGCATATTTTATGACATACTGGAAAAGCAATCTCCGCAAATCGGCAGGTTTGTCGATTGTTTCCTTCGTGCTTGAAATTGCCGTTGTTGTCATTTCTGCACTGCTTCTGGGCATAAATGCTACCGTAAGAACGACCGTGTTTTCTTTTGTAATTACTGCGCTGACGGCTCTCATCGTATTGCTTCCTATGATTAACTCCGCATTGAAAGCGGAAAGACAGGGGGTATACTCTGCAAATCTCCCCGTTGAATCGAACGAACGATCGATGTCCGATGATCGTAGCCATGATGTACATGCAACAGGGCTGCATTCTCAACCCGCTGTTCCAGCCCATACATCGCGCCAAGGACAGACCAGCAAACCTTTGCCTCCCAGAAATCGATAATTGACTAGTGCAAACAGAGAGGTGGTGATCCTATGGAACGAATCTGTAATCGGTGTGGCTGTTCTAGTTTTCACTATAATCGCAGCAGAATGAGAATGGAATGCGATTCGTGTGGAACTCCGGTCTATGATGCTCAGCAGGATCAGCAGTTGATGCAGTTTGATAGAACCTACTCTCAAGCAATGAGCCATCTGGCTGCCGGCAACTGGAATCAGACTATTGGTATCTTGAAGCCCTTGCTTACGCAACATCCTACCGAAAAAAAGCTGTATATAGCTATTTTGAGGGCAGCCACAAAAGATTACCAAGATATCAGTATGGATAATACAACAGACAGATCTTCTGCCTCTGATGCATGGGACAAGTTAATCAGACTTAATGGCGAAACGGGTGAAATGATTCGATATTGCAGGCGAAGATATGAGAAACACCGTGAGGAACTCGAAATGCAGAAGAACAGACTACTGGCATGGTTATTTGCTGCGGCAATTTGCTCGGGCATTGCAGGGTTCCTCATCGGTATGTCATATTATTTTGGAGCGGTGGTATGTACAGGCGGGCTGATTGGTTGCTTGTATAAAGTCGTCAGTTATCACCCGATTAAGGTAATCAAGCAGCTCACCAGTGCCGTGCCAGATTACCGAAACAACCCATTCATATAGGAGGTTATGATGAAGAAATTTTATGATAGCGGAGAATACTTTGTCATGTCTTCATATCGGATCACAGCTGTGCCTATTACGGAAGATAACGAAGCGAGTATCGGTATTGCGAAAACAATTTGTGAAGATGCTTGTTATCTATCGTCAGAAGGAAATGGGCAAACCGCCATTGAGATTATCCGCATTGCTGGAACACATACAGGCAGCAGAATACAACATCTGCTCATTGTCAGAACGCATGATGCATCTGAAAAGAATTGTGTCATTCGACAGGAAGCACTTGCAAAAGGTATTATTTCAATACTTAATCAAAACGGATATAAAGTTGATGAGATATCTTTTGATGCTTATCGGAAGCTCCATATGAATTTGAAATCAGAATCCGCATGGGCACTGAAAAAACAAGCTATACAAGAGTATGGTGTGCAAGGAACATATAGGTCTCCCCCTATCGTCGAAGCCGTCGATTGGAAAAAAATATACTCTTCAGTAGATGGTTCCGGATGTAGCCTGTGCATTCAGATTATTCCATCCTTGCTATCTGAAGGGGAACATAGTCTCGTTGCCAAAAATGCAACGCAGTGTTCACAAGCTGTGGATGGTATTGTTCCAAATATGCGAGATAGTCTTGCAGCATCATCCGCAGACAGATGGAAACGCCTTGCACAAAACGCATTACATCCGTTCGCTGAAGTTAATATTATGGTGTTAGGAGCCGTGGCTAATGCTGCTTTGGTTACAGCAAGAATAAAGCAGTCGGTTTACGAGTCTTCTTTCAATACAGTGGCTATCCCTGAATTTAGTTCGTACAGCATTTACAACCAGCCTTGGAAAATAGCCTTTGCATTAAGAGCAAATCATGATTCGGGGTTAAAAAAATGGACCTCAGATGAAGTTTCGCAAATTTTCCAACTGCCTACACTGAATGGCTATTTCATTGGAATAGAAGGAAATGCGTTCTCAAAAATGCCAGAAGCCGAACTCTTACCGGAAACCTTAAATGGGGCGTTCACCGAAAGCCTTCGTTTGGGAAAATCCATTTTTTCGTCTCAGAATATTTCCTTGCCGTTTGAACAATTTTTACTGCATACTGCTATTCTGGGGAAGTCGGGCGTTGGCAAAACAACTCTTCTAAAGCAGATGATTACTCAATTTCGTCAGTGCAATATTCCTGTTTTGATTTTGGAGCCCGTGAAAAGAGAATACCGCGATATGATCAACAGCATGGGCAACACAAAGGTATTCACTGTAGAAAGACCCATAACTCCGCTTCTTATCAATCCGTTCTATGTGCCTGATAGAGTTTCTCTTGGCGAATATCGAAGTAGTTTGCTGTCCGCATTTAAGGCTGCGTTTTCTCTGCCTGACCCATTACCGGCGCTCTTTGAAAAAGCCATTTCAGAAGCGTATCTGCTGCACGGCTGGACGGATAGGAGCAAGAGCTCCGATCCGGACATCACTGTTTTTGATATGGTAGATTTCATCCATGTTTTCAAACAAGTGATCATCAAATCAAGTTACAGTAACGAAGTTAAAGGTAATATGATGTCCGGTGGTGCTTTTAGGCTCCAGAGCCTGGTTGAAAGATGCCCCCGCACGTTTGACACAATACATTCTACAGCAATCGAGGATTTGCTGTCAGGTTGTTCAATTGTAGAGATGGGATGTCTTGAACCGGAACAGAAATCTCTTATTTCAGCGCTGACACTCATAAGCATCTTGGCTTACCTGAAGGTTACAAGAGAAAGTGATGCCAATCTGCGTAACATCATTCTGATTGATGAGGCACATGCACTTTTAGACCAAGGTGAAGGCGCAACGCAAGAAGAAAAAGCATTAAACAGTACCATGACACAATTGATGATTAATGTCATTACGGAAATTCGTGCATACGGTGTTGGAATTGTTTTTTCGGATCAGACACCTTCACGAGTTGGCGGTCGTATGCTTGATAATGTTGATAACATTATTTCATTCCGTTTAAGCGGAGAAGAAGCAGAAATGCTTAAGCAACATATTGGAGAAGATGAACGCGTTTGTGATGTACTCCCTCTAATGGAAACTGGCGAATTTGTTTTGAAAAATCGTTTTATTGGGTCTGCACTTCCAATTAAAACGGAATATGATCCAAGGGAAACAAACGAGAAACATGTAACCGATGCACAGATTGTAAATATACAGTCAAGATACTTGGCAACTCATACAAAGGATTACTGCCCGTTTGCATTGTGTGAGAGCGTTGGGTGTAAGCACTGCGCACTTTCTATTAGGGAAGAAGCGAACAAATGTGCAGCACAAATATTTTCTGAGCGATACGCTAAAATGAAAACGCCGGAGGAAATAGCCGCACATATTATCAAACTCCCCAAGGTTCTATTACCTCGCCTTTCCGAAGACACTAAGGAACTCTTTTTAAAGAAATGTAGCTGTGTTGCTATCCATCTATTAAGACGCTGCTATTTGGAAAAAGATATTTCTTTTAGCCAGTCCGCTGTTATGACGCTTCTGGCGGATATGAACAAGCAGTTGCAAAGAAAGGAGATTTTGCAATGAGTGAATTTGAAAGCAATTCAGCGGAATTTGTGGAAATGACTTCCTCTGAACTTCCAGATACCACAGCTTGGGATAAATTCGATACCGAACAAATTGACGGTATTGATGTCAAACCAATGCCAGAACCATCCAGCTTTGATTTCGATGGGATATCTCTTCCGTCAGAAGCCGAAAAAGCAGCTGACTATGCACGATCCTATGGTTTTGATAAGGCTGCTGATTATATTGAACGTCATTACGATGGCGACGAATTCGTTCCAGGGAACCCCATTCCTATAACAACGAGGAATATGGCTTTGGATGGAACTATGTCCGACAACGGGGTTTTGTTCAAAAGGCGAACAGCAGAACTTGCAGACGGCTTATCTATAGAAGGTGTATTCCCCGACTTTGAAAGCAGACATCATGTTGAGCTGGGACGTGCGGCAAATGACATGAGCATCCACCAACAATTTAGCGCATGCAAAGAAGATTTCCAAGAGCACATGTATGATGATCCTGAAAAAATCCGAGGCATATCATTCGGTGCTATGGAGAAAATGGATTTGCCGCAGGGGTACACACCGGAAGGATATACCTGGCAGCATAATCCAGAGACAGGAAGTTTTGATTTGGTCTCAAAAGATGACCATTCTGTAGGGCATACCGGAGGTAATGCTTTATGGGGAGACTAATCGCCTTAATTATCAGAAGAGTTTTACGTATGCACTTGATCGTAGCATTTCCATATCTTACAACTGGGAAAGAATGATTTTCGAGGTGCAATTGCAGTAAGGAGAAGAGCTGTGGGAGATTATTCTGAACTTCAAATGGAGATTGATGATTAGGCCCAGCATGACATGAAGGTCGGTTTACGGGCGCGGATGCGACAAAATAGAATAGAAAATTCATGAAGCGGGAGAAAAACTCCCGCTTTTTTTGTTGAGATAATTTTTGCTTATGCGTTGTAAATGTCAGAAAGGCCATGTAACAGCAAAAACCTTTTGGAGAAAAAAAGAACCAAACGTTGTAATTAGTACAAAAGAAAATTTGGAGGTGACAGCAATGGAAACTAACTTTATTTATAAAAGCATGGATATCAAACCGACTGAAAAATCTGGTCTGCTAATCTCGAGAACCAAAATTTGGCTGTCAGAAGAAGACATTGTGCAGTTACCTTCGATTATTCTCCCCACTAAAGGTATGGATTATGAAACCGTGGGGCAAATCAAGACGGATATTTGCATTCCTAACTACAATATCATTTATGGAGGTCCTAAGAAATGAGTCATGCAATGTTTCCCGATATTGTGACGAACATTAATGGTCATGATCAGTCTACCAATACTTTCAGTTTTGACTTTGAGAAGAACCGTATCATTTACATCAATGGTGAGGTAAACGATCTCGTGGCACTGTCTGTGATTTCTCAGTTGAGATATTTGGACGCAAAGTCCGACGATGACATTACTCTGATCATTAACAGTCCTGGTGGTTCTGTTACTGCTGGTATGGCCATCTATGACTGTATGAAGCACGGCATTCACTGTGATGTTATTACCCTTGCAACCGGAATGGCCGCATCGATGGGAGCATTTCTGCTTGCCGCTGGTACTAAAGGCAAGCGCTATGCGACGAACAACGCAGAAATTATGATTCACCAGCCTCTTGGTGGAGTCCAGGGACAGGCGACCGACATTTCTCTGGTTGCGGATCACATTCAGTACATTAAGAAGAAACTGGCGTCTATTCTTGCGGAAGAATGTGGAAAAACGCAGAAGAAGCTGATGCACGATACCGAACGTGATAACTGGATGAGCAGTGCAGCGGCAAAAGAGTACGGCTTAATTGATCATGTCGGATATCCTAATGAAAATATGGAGGTGCGCTATGACTACTAATCACACGAAGCTTCCCATCGGCCTTACGGATGCAGTGGCCGCAATCAAGAAGAATATCGATCAGGCTCATATTTACCACCGCTGTGGACTGAAGCCACCGCATTATATCATCAATCTCGATGCGGGCAACGGCCAGACGACTCTTACCGAGTATATCGCAACTTCTTACGCAGACTATGGCGTGCGCCACTTTGGCGGACTGGATATGTTCTTGGAATACACGCTTGACGGTTCCATGGAGCAGTTGAAAAGGGTCTTTGCAGATATCAGGGCTTGTGCCGTATACACGAACGAGTATGAAGGCGTTATTGCTATGGATATTTCTAAGTTGGTCAATCATGTGAATGAAACTCAGCTTGACGTATTCATTAGTGAGATCTCCAAGATTTCCCCTTCTGCAACGCTTGTGCTCTTCGTGCCTTCTGCAATGAACCGGAATATTGCAACTCTCATGGGTCGCATCCGCGAAGCTCTTGATGATGTAGAGATTCTTAACATCAAACCGTATATTCCTGAGGACCTCGTGGAAATCATCAAGGGCATGATCACTGATGCAGGTGTTGTAATCGATGAAAGTATTGAGTTTGATAAATTTCTTCTCAATGCTGTCATCGACGAACATATCACTAATGTAAAATCTGCGAAGAAGCTCAGTCAGGTAATGGTCAAGAACGCCAATTTTGACAGCTTTCTTCCTAAGTTGGGCATTGTGGAGATTGAAAAGGCTTTCTCTGTAGGAATCAGAGAAAAGAAGGAGGTAAAGTAATATGAGAAGTGATCGTTGGTCTACTCCCTCCGAGGTAAAACGTGTGCTTTGCCCGAGCGGAAAGCACGGGATGGGTGGTCTTGTTCTCTTTCATAACAACGGCAAAAACTGGGTTTATCCTAACGAAGGACATGAAATTTTGCTGGGTGTGAGTGGCAGTGGCAAGAGCCGCCGCGGAACGATCCCCATGGTTAAGAGTTTTATCGAGTCAGGTGAATCCTTTGTTGCGATGGATCCGAAGGGCGAGATTCATTATCACACAGCCGGTGATGCCGAAGGTAAATATGTAATCCACGTCATTGACTTCAGACATATCTTTGAGAGTGAACGGTGGAACCCGTTGGCTGCACCGTATGAGCATTTCGTTAGCGGTGATCCGGTGAGAAAGCAGATTGCCCTCGAAATGGTTGATGAACTCGCACATACTTTGTATGCGGTCAGCGACAAGGCTGATCCGTTCTGGCCCGAGTCTGCGCGCTCCGTATTTATCGGAGCAACCTACGCTTTGATGATGCTGGGTAAGCCGGAACAGGTCAATATGGCTGGTGTCTATCAGCTTATCGCTCGAGGTGAAGAGCGTTTTGGTGCCAATACGGTATTGAAGGAGTTCGTAGAAAGCCTGCCTATCGATTCTGTTGCTTCTATGTTGCTGCAGAGCTATGTTAGTACTGCCTCGGATACTCGCGCTGGTATCAGATCCACTTTCCTAGAGGGGATCTCCATGTTCGCTCGTAGTGATGGCCTTATTTCTATGCTGGGTGCTGACGATCTGCATATTAACAGCCTCGATGGTGAAACTCCTACTGCAATCTACATCATCCTGCCGGACGAAAGCCCTATTTTTGATTCTATTGCTGGTGTGCTTTGCAGCCAGATCATGGGACATTACGTCAGGCTTGCTCAGGATAAATATAATGGCAAGCTGCCTCGTCGTTTGAATGTGTGCCTCGAAGAGCTCGGAAACATTGGCAAGTCCATTTCCTCTCTGGCGCACTTGATGTCTGCGGGTCGTTCTCGTAATATCCGCTGCCAGCTTGTCTTGCAGAGCCTTTCTCAGTTGGATACGCTTTATGGTCCCAGCGAAGCGAGCACAATCCGTTCGAACGCTGATGTCCTCATCTCTTTCAGAACCAATCATTGGGAAACACTCAACGAACTTTCTCATAAGTGCGGAGAGCGAGAGGTAGAGGGAAACAGTCATGTTTCCCGTGAGAGCCTGATTACTCCTTCTCAGCTTGCTGCTATGAAAACGGGCCAAGCATTGGTGATGATCTCCGGTCATATTAAGTTCATTACGTGGCTGCCTGACTTCACTGAGATGTTCGATTGCAGCAAGTGGAAAGCACCGAAGCGTACCATTCGCAAGGCCGGCAAACAAGTTGAGGTGTTTAATATCAAGGAGTACGTACAGGAAGTAAAAAAAAAGAAAATGCGCGAACTGATGGGAGAAGATCAGAACTCTTCCCTAGAGCATCCCAGCCCCAGTCTTCCCGTGACTCCTCGTGGCTCGATGACTGGCTCGGATCCTAAGAAGGATAAGCAGGATGAGGAATCTGGTTTTGATGTAGATTCTTTGATTGCAAAGATTGACGCAAAGATTGCGGCACTTGAAGCAGAGGAAGCAGCTGAAAAAGCAAAGGCTGAAAAAGTGGCAAAGAACTGGGGAGTAATCCTTCTCGCTGCCGGCGAGTCTAAGCTTGCAGTGATCAAAGCTATCAGAGAGCACACCAAGATGGGACTCAAGCAGGCAAAGGATATTGTTGATCATCTTCCCCACACTTTTACGTTTCGCAGTGAAAAGAAAGCTGAGCAGGTGGTCAACGCAATTTCCGATGCTGGTGGCATTGCTATTTCTGGTATTGCTGATTGTGATGAAGATGACGATGAGTAATTAGTTTGAAAATATACTTGGCATCAGGGCATCACGGTACTCAAATTTATTTTTTGAAATATCATGAGTTAGGCAAACAGGGTATATCTCCTTTCAACTACATCATAAGTAAAAATAATAGTGATAGCTTAGCGGCAGGGATTATATCCCTGCCGCCGTCTTTACCGTGTACCACAAATTACCGTTCCTGTCCGTTTTTCTCGGGGGGATTTTTACGCTCCACTTTCTGCTCCTGCTTTTTCTGTAAATCTTCATGGATAGACCGCACTTCTGTTTCTTCACCTAATAATTCAGTAACATCCCGCTTGCTATCAAACAGGATAATCGGAGCAAATTTTTCTCCATATGCTCTCTTGAGCTTGGAAGTAATAGCTTGAATTGTATCCGGTCGTAAAACAGCCCGTTGTTCGAAAAGTGCTACAGAATCCACTTCTTTTTCCTGTTCTTTTAGTTCTGTGAACTGTATCATAGCGGTATCTAATTCAGCAACATATTTTTCTTCCTGCTGTGTCAATCGTTCCAAATTCCTTTCCATAGCAACAACACTCTTTTTCACCTCTGCGATTCCCGTATCTTCATCGCAATCCAATGAACTGAGAACCATCACTTTTTCGGACTTCAATTCTTCTAAATCTTCTGTCAGTTTAGCAATTTGCTTTTCCAAATTATTGTGAACAACAAACTGATAAAATGGTGTTGTCTTCTTTTCTGTGAGCAGTGTTTTCTGTTCCTTAGCCTTATTTTTTATCTGTTGAACCAATAAGGTATAACGCTCCAAAGTAGGCTTCAATACAGTCAGCCTTTCAGATAATTCGTGCTTTCCTAAACCAGCATAGCGGATTTGATAGCGGAAAATAATCATATTCGCCCGTAAGGACTCCATCGCTTCTGCAAGGACAGGAACAGTAACCTTCACTACCTGCATCAATTTTTTCACTGCCGCTTTCAATTCCCGCAGTAGGGCATTGTCCGCCTTGATCTGATGGTTCAGCTCACATCGATCAGAGAAAATCCCCTTTTTCTCCAGTGCTCTTGCAATTACCCCTTCGTGAATCGTAGGCTGTTCATCAAGCCCCCGTTCTGCATGGCTACGTTGATCGATACGTTCTTCCTGTCCGGCACGTTCCAAATGAAGATTGGTTACATTTGCCCATGCCTTACGCCAAAAGACGAGCTGCTCTTCGCTGTTCCAACGTTCAGAGATTGGATTTTGTCTGCCGTATTTGGTGCTTTTTGGGTACTTGGACACCCTTTCATAGCCCTGCGCCTGTGCTGATGAAGGGACCATATACACCTTCTTTTTGCCCACCTTGTACTGGTACTGCTTTTCCCATCCATCGGCCTGTGCCTGTTTAAACTCGGCGGCAGTGAAGCCCTGTTCCTTGCCGTTCTTGACACAGAGATATTCTTTCTCGGTCTTGTACTGCCATTTTCCCTTTTCATCCAGCGGGCGCACCGTCAGCAGGATGTGAGCGTGGGGATTGTGACCGGGAGGGTATGGATCATGAATCGCCACATCCGCACACATTCCATCAGACACAAAGGTATCAGAAACAAAATCAGACAGCAGCCTTTCCCACTGTGCTTGACTCAGCTCAATCGGCAGAGCAACCACAAATTCACGGGCCAGGCGGCTGTCCTTTGTTTTTTCGTTTTCCTCCACAGCATTCCACAATATTTCTCGATTCTGCCACTCTGCGGGAGCGGCAACCGGCAGAAAAACCTGCTGCCACACAAGGCCCTGTTTGCGGGTATAGTCATGCTGCACTCCGTCGTACTCATTGAGCAACCGAGAACAGCTCAGATAGGCTGCAGCAGCCACGGCAGAGCGTCCGGCTCCACGGCTGACCATTTTTGCCTCTAAATGATAAATTGCCATTGTCTACCATCCTTTCCGAAGGGTTACTGTGAAATGCAGTAGCACTTCTTCCGCACCTGATTCCAACAGGTACGTCGTGAAATGCGACGTACCTCCAGCAGGGGTGGAACGATTCGTTACACCCCTGTATCTGTGTCAAGCTGCCGGTGGCAGGTTGACGCAGGCAGGCGGCGGGATGGGGTGGCAATATACCACCCCATAAATAGGGAGCTTACAAAATGGAACCCCCTTGCCGACTGCATGGACAAGGCTGGCAGTTTGACAGAAATGCAACCTTGTCCAGCGGCGTCCGCAGA
>ENA-OPCY01000502-OPCY01000502.1-human-gut-metagenome-genome-assembly--contig:-NODE-502-length-29021-cov-2.783125_pt1 | contig 29021 bp, 32 predicted proteins | sample MGYA00241568_ERZ501487 | MGnify/ENA primary metagenome ERZ501487 (study PRJEB25962, sample SAMEA2042574) | human gut metagenome | biome: human gut; feature: human-associated habitat; material: faeces... | reverse complement strand
TATGCGGGTGTGGCGGAATTGGCAGACGCGCTAGATTTAGGTTCTAGTGTCAGCAGACGTGGGGGTTCAAGTCCCTTCACCCGCACCAGTAAGCACTGTAATTTTTTACAGTGCTTATTCTTTTGCCAAAATTTCTGCTTAACCCGGCCCATTAAAAAGCGAGGCGGCATACACATAGTACAAAACAATGCCGCTTTGAAGAAAAGCACAAAAAAAGCTGTGCCTGCCTCCGTATGCAAAAATTGTATATTCGTGCGTAAATTTTACCAATCATTTTCGTATAAAACACAATTAACCAAAGCTTTTTTGGCTGCTCTATCGGCTATAGTTAATAGCTGCTTTATCGTATATACTTTCTTAAAAAATATTCCTCAACCTATTGCAATTCTTTTAAAAATCTGTTATTATATAAAGCGTTGTATTCATATAAGTTCTATTTAGCACTAAGGAGGTGCCGAAATATGGCAAAATGCGAATTTTGTGATAAGGGTGTAACTTTTGGTATCAAGGTTTCTCACTCACACAGAAGATCAAACAGAACATGGAAGCCAAATGTACAGCGTGTAAAGGCTATCGTTGATGGTTCACCTAAGCATGTTTACGCTTGTACTCGTTGCTTGCGTTCAGGTAAGGTAACAAGAGCTGTTGCGGCTGCACCTGCTTCTGTAGAAGAATAATTAGCAAATTAGAGCGTTTGGGACACTATATGTGTCCCTATTGCTTTTTATGCGGCAATATACCTACACCTGCAATACTATACTTATTTTTAGGAGAATAAAATGCTTACACATGTTGGAACTAATACTATTGAAACTGAAAGACTGATACTTAGAAAATTTGAATATACTGATGACGAGGCTATGCTGAAATATTGGGTTGCCGACGAAAAAATACAGTCATTATATTCAGAGCCTGTATACTCCACAAAAGAAGAAGTAAAGGGGTTACTTGACAAGTACATTGGCTCATATGATAAAAGTGATTACTACCGTTGGGCAGTTGTTGAGAAAAAATCCGGTGAGTGTATCGGTCAGATAGCATATTTTCTTGTAGACAATAAAAATCATTTTGCAGAAATCGAATACTGCATAGGCTCTGATTTTCAGTGCAAAGGGTATGCTACAGAAGCAACAAAGGCAGTTATTGCATATGGATTTAATAAAATGAATCTACACAAGGTTCAAATTTGTACTAAAACTATCAATAAACCTTCTAAGAGAGTAATAGAAAAGTGTGGTTTTACATATGAAGGAACTTTGCGTGATTATTTTTACATGGATGGTGAATATGTCGGAAGACTGTATTTTTCTATGCTAAGAACGGAATTTGAATCCAAATTATAAATTCTCTTGCTGTACTTAACACTGTTAAAAAGTAATAGGTTCAAAAACTTTATAACTTTCTAACATTGTCTTTATCATACTAAAAAAATGTGCAAACTAAAAGCGGCTTAGAACGGAGTGCATAAGCACTGTGTTTTCCAAGCCGCTGTTTTTATACTTTTAAATTTTCCGTTTTTCGGGCTTTATCCTGCCCGACTGTCGGCACAGAGCCTTATTAAACCGGATGAACCTTATTCTTTAAATCTACAAGGTCACTGTTTACACCCTGCTCCTTTTGTCTTCTTTTTTCAAAGAATTTAACTGAAACCTCAGGGAACATTGCATAGGACAGTACATCCTCCTCCTGCTCTGTCCACTGCTTGCACTCCTGACGAAGTGAATCAAGCTCAGGCTCGATTAAGTCGGCCGGACGGCAGTCAATAGCCTTTTGGTCGCCAATAATTCTCTTTCTGAACTCAGGGTCAATTTTTACAGGTGTTGTACCATACTTACCGGCAACAAGGTCTTTAAACTGGTTGTTGCACATTTTGTAACGCTCGCCTGTAATTACATTAAATACAGCCTGTGTACCTACAATCTGCGATGTAGGAGTAACAAGCGGAGGATAACCGGCGTCCTTTCTTACTCTAGGAACCTCCTCAAGAACCTCTGTCAGCTTGTCCTCTTTGCCTGCCTGCTTTAGCTGGTTAAGCAGGTTAGAAAGCATACCGCCCGGTACCTCGTACATAAGTGCGTTGGTATCTGTAGCAAGCATTTTCTGGTCAAGCAAACCGTTGTCGATATATTTCTTACGAATACCCATAAAGTATTCACGAATTTCGTTAAGAAGCTTTAAATCCAAACCTGTAGAATACTCAGTGCCGTTAAGTGCGGCTACCATAGACTCTGTAGGAGAATGAGAAGTACCCAAAGCAAGCGGTGACATTGCAGTATCAATAATATCAACACCGTTTTCAATACCCTTCAACAGGCACATTTCAGACAAGCCGGAAGTAGCGTGTGTATGAAGCTGTATTGGCAAATCAACAGCTCTCTTAAGAGCCTTAACAAGCTGAACTGTTCTTTGCGGTGTAAGCAAAGCCGCCATATCCTTAATACAGATAGAATCTGCACCGGCGTCAGCTATTCTCTTCGCATATTCCTCATAATACTGAGTTGTGAAAACCTCACCTACAGTATAGGAAATTGCTACCTGTGCGTGAGCACCCTCTTTTTTAGCAGCCTTAATAGCTGTTTGAAGGTTTTTAATATCGTTAAGAGCGTCAAAAATACGGATAATATCAATACCGTTAGCTACAGAACGCTGTACAAAATATTCAAGAACATCGTCTGCATAGTGGCGGTAGCCAAGCATATTCTGACCTCTGAAAAGCATTTGCAGCTTTGTGTTAGGACACTTATCTCTTATAATACGAAGTCTGTCCCATGGATCTTCGTTTAAAAATCTAAGGCAGGAGTCATATGTTGCACCGCCCCAGCACTCCAATGAATAAAATCCAACTTGATCAAGCTTTTCAAGAATTGGCAGCATATCATCTGTAGTCATTCTTGTAGCAAACAAAGACTGGTGTGCATCACGAAGTACTGTTTCTGTAATTAGAATCTTCTTTTGTGGCATTTTAGCACATTCCTTTCAAGTGTGGATTTAATTAAGCAATAGTTGTCAGAACTGTACCTGACTCAACATTCTGGCCCTTTGAAACATTAACTGCACCAAGTGTACCGTCAACAGGAGCAAAAATTTCGTTTTCCATCTTCATTGCCTCAAGTATAAACAGGCAGTCGCCCTTTTTAACAGCTTGACCTGCTGAACACTTAATGTCAAGAATAACGCCAGGCATTGGTGACTTTACAGGCTCACCCGAGCCGGCTGCCGGAGCCGGTGCTGCCTTTGGTGCAGCGGCAGGTGCTGCTGCCGGAGCAGCTGCTGCAGGAGCAGGTGCAGAACCTGCTGCAAGCTCTTCAACCTGTACATCATAGCTGTTGCCGTTTACTGTAATTCTAAGATTTTTCATATTGTTCATCCTCTTTTATAACAAATTTTATATTTCAATAAATAAATTATATTAGTTAATTGTACCGTGCTTCTTAGGCATTGTAGCAACTCTTTTACCTGAAAGCATTTCAAGTACTGTGTACAGCTTAAAGCGAATATCGGTCGCTGAAATAACATCGTTTACATATCCCGCAGCGGCAGCCTTAGCAGGAGTACACTCCTTAGCCTCGTACTCAGCTACAACCTTATCTCTTTCGTCCTTTGGCACTGCCATCTTGTCAGACCACATAACAGCCGCAGCAGTTACAGGTGCAAGCGGTGATATTGAAGCAGTATCAACAGCAAATGTAATATCTGCATTTGCTGCCGCACCCGCTACAGCAATGTAAAACGCACCGTAAGCCTTGCCGGTAATAACAGTTGCCTTAACAGTTGTTGCATCGGCATAAGCGGCAGTAACCTTTGCAGCCTCTTTTACACCTGCAAAGCCTGTGCTGTCAGCAAGTGTTACTACAGGAACTGCAAAAGCGTCACAGAAGCTTACAAATGAAGCTATTTTGTCGCAATCCTCAGCGGCAAGTGTACCGCCCTTTGTAGCAACAATACCTGTTACCACGCCGGCAATTCTGCCCAAGCCAACTACTGCCTCGCTGCCGTAGCCCTTTTTCAGCTGAATAAATGTGTCAGCGTCTGTAATTTTAGCTATAGGACATTTTGCGTCATCGGCAGGCTCGTCAGCGTCCATAATAGGAGAAACGCTTAGATTGTTAGATGGAAGCATTGCTACTAATTCTTTGGTAAGCTCAATAGCACTGTCTGTATCCTTTGCTGTTAGGTGGCTTACACCAAGCTTAGCAGCGTCCTGTGCAGAAGCGTTTTCACCTGTAACATCAAGAGAAAGCTTTGCCTTTTCTGACATAATTACAAAGTCTGCACTAACTGCGTTTAAAGCACCTGTACCAAGACAGTTGCCTAAAATTACTGAAATTTGAGGAACAACACCCGAAAGCTTGCTGACACTGTTAATAACAGCACCGTAAGAGCCCAGCATATCAATACCCTCTGTTAGCTTTGCACCGTTTGAATCGTACATACCTACTACAGGTGTACCTGTTTTTTCTGCAAGGTCATAAACCTTTTGCAGCTTTGCTGCATGGGCCTTTGACATAGCACCGCCGCAAATTTCACTGTTCTGTGCAAAAGCATATACAGGGCAGCTGTTTACAGTGCCGTAGCCTGCAATTACCTCAGTCGGGTTTTCGCCTGACATAGTGTAAGCGTCAATTTGTGTGAAAGTACCCTCATCAAAAAGGTTTGAAAGATTCTTGTACGCAGATGATTTTTCAATCTCTGCCTTTATTGTTGACAGATTTTCTGTTCCCATCTATGTTCCTCCGTTCGTACTTAATAATTTAAACAAATATACATTTATATTATAAGATATTTGCAAAAAAACTACAAGGGAAAAAATAACCCACCTGAATTTTTGCACATTTTATCTAAAAATAACCTTTTATTTAATAATAAAACCAACAATTAATACAAGTGTGTTTTTTGTTTTATTCCGCAGATTTTTAAGTCGGATAACAATAACCATACCTATCTTTAGTTTTTAACTTAGCAAACAATAGCCCTGCTTATCCTTAGCTTTTAATTTGGCTAACATTAACCTTACCTATCCTTTAATTATGCCACAACCACTGACACAGAGCCTATTTACATCGATAGATTAGAATAATAAGCCTTTTTAAATAATTCATAATCATACTTTAAATTACAATATTCCGTAGTTCCAAATTTATATTTAACATAATCTGTAAATTTAAAATTATTTACATCGGCAAGTTCTTTTCTATAAATTCGATAAAATAACCCACTGGTTTCAATAATTTTCTTATTGATAACTTTTTTGTTTTTATCTAACAGCAATTTTTTATCTCGGTTTATTAATCTTAATGATGTTTTTATTTTTTCATGTACATCTTCCACATAATATCTCGGTACAGATAATATAAATTCTGGCTGCAAGAATGGTCTTTCGTGAAGTGCAGAACTAGAAACTCTACATTTTGTAGATTCACAAACACTTTTGTAATATTTAATAAATTCAGGAATCATATTAATTTGTAAATTGTTTTGTGTATTTTTAATATTTATCATATTGTTGACAAAATCAAAATTATCACGCAATAAAAATTCAAAATATTCTTCTGATACACCATTGTATAATAACAACAGACTGATGAAATAAATTCTCTTAGTTGTGTTATCTTCTTTGAAAGAAGAATTTGGAAAATAAAAATATTCCAAAGATTGACAGAAATCCAGAGGGTCTTTATAATAACTTTCTCGAATAATGTCTGTGTTCTTTAACGAAAATATATCAATTGATTTCCACATATCAACATCTACATAATATAAAGATTCACACCATTCAACATACGATAACAAACTATAGAAACTTCTTCTAACTGTAATCATAGCACTCTTGTTTGAACATAACATTTGAGGTAATACTATCAGTAACTGATTTTTTGTCATTTTTGATATATCACAGTTCCTCATTTCCTCATATTGTTTAGCTTGTCTAAAAACAGTAGTGATTCTACTAACAGCACTCCTACTTGTGTTATTTGAATTATCGTTGTTTTTTAAATCATTTGTTAATTCATTCAAATATTGTTGTTTTTGTTTGTGATTATAAAAATCATTTTGCTTCAATTCATCAGTCAATCATAATCATCTTCTTTCTTTTCTTGATTATCACTTATTTTAAAAATTATAGGTATCTCAATGTTCTTGTTATCACATAACAGTTTTAATAAATGATTTGTGTTTTCTATATTTAATGGACTTACTATATTTAATTTATTGTCTACATATTCAAAACCTGTAATATTAAAAAATAACGATGGTGAATCAATTTTATTTTTAATCACATTTGCTTTGAAAAAATAAGAAAAATCTATATTTTTTTGAAAAGTATTAATTTTTTTAGTCAGCAGCCAATTTAAAACATCTTGTGCATTGACAAAGCTAAAAATATAATTATGTTTTTTAATGTACTCCTCAACAATAATATTCTTATCTTTTAAATCTGTCAAATATTTATCTAAAATTACATTTTTGTAATTGCATTTATGAATTAATATTATTAATAATTCAAGCATTTGTTGTTTATTAAATTCAAACAAACTTTCCTCGTTTTGAACTACATCATATAGTAATTCATTTTGTATATTCAACACAAGTTCAATATTATTTCTTAAAAATCGCCTAATATCTTTATACAAAAGCAAATATTGATTATCAGAAAAAATTTCACTCATAAATTTACCTCTCACTGATTGGTTTAAACATTATAACTATAAAACCAAAAAATACTTTAGTCTATCTCTAATTATAGTTATATTTTTATATGTGTCAATAAAATCCTAAATTTAAGCTTATTACAGTGACAAATTATATTTTAAAATTCTACATTGACAAATAATAGTATTAATGATATTATTTGTATTATAAGAAATATTCAAATTTTTGAAATATCATCTTATTATAGCACACTATACTTCAACAAAAATTCCATATTGTAAAAAAAGGGGGGTAATATTGGAAATGGAAAACAATAATAAAACAAACAGTATTAACACTACATTGCCTTATCGAATTTCTATGATTAGATATGATAACAATTTGAATTATCAAGAATTTGGTGCAAAATTAAAAGTATCAGGTCAAATTGTTAAATATTGGGAAGATGGTGTTAGAAATCCAACTGACAAAAACTTAGCTAATATTTCTAATACCTTTAATGTAGATTACATTTGGTTAAAATTCGGTACAGGAAAAATGAAAAATTCACTTGACGGTCAATTTTTAATAGTTAAAAAATCAAAATTAAATGAATTACTCACATTATTTAATCAATATACAAACAATACTTTTTTACTTGATAAAAAAGTAAACAAATTAATATCTGATATATTGTCAATCTCAGATGTGATGAATTCATTTACCGATGAGTGATTTTGATGTACTGCATATTAAACTTAAAATACGATATTACAAAACAAAGCGTTATTTCAACTTAATTGTAAAAATTGAAATAACGCTTTTAGACTCTATGTCAATAGTTGTGATAAAATGCCGAACAAAATTCTACGGCTAACGCAAAAAAGGGCACCCTCACGGGTACCCTTGTAAATTGCTTAATATTTAAGCCGGTAATTTTACACCTGTTAAAGTAAAATTACTTAAGCTCAACCTCAGCGCCAGCCTCTTCAAGCTGCTTCTTAAGATCCTCAGCCTCGTCCTTAGAAACGCCTTCCTTAATAGCCTTTGGAGCGCTCTCAACAAGCTCTTTTGATTCCTTTAGACCAAGACCTGTGATACCACGAACAGCCTTGATAACGTTCATCTTGCTTGCGCCGAATGACTTTAGGACTACATCGAACTCTGTCTTCTCAGCAGCAGCGCCTGCAGCCTCACCAGAAGCAGGAACAGCTACAGCAGCAGCAGCGGATACACCAAACTCGTCCTCTACAGCGTGTACAAGCTCAGAAAGCTCCAAAACTGTTAGAGTCTTTAATTCTTCAATAATAGCAGTAATTTTCTCAGATGCCATGATAAATAACCTCCATGTTATAAAATAAAATTATTTTTTAATTTAGATAAATCTGCCGATTAATTATTCAGCAGCTTCTGCAGGTGCAGCTTCCTCAGCAGGAGCCTCACATGCCTCTACTCCGCCCTTATCTACGATAGCCTGTACCGCACGAGCAAAGCTTGCGATAGGTGCCTGGAATGCACCAAGTACATTTGCAAGAAGTACATCACGAGTAGGCAGCTTAGCCAAGCTCTGGATTTTGTCCATATCAATAATGTCGCTATCCATATAGCCTGTTTTAACCTCAAAATTATCGTGAGAATCAGCAAACTTACAAAGGATACGAGCAGCAGCTACATAATCCTCATCTGAAGTAGCAAGAGCTGTTGTGCCCTCCAGTACTTCCTTCATTTCAGCAAGACCTGCGTTGTCAGCAGCTCTTGACAGCAATGTGTTCTTTACAACTGTATACTTAACACCGGCTTCTCTTAGCTCTTTACGAAGCTTTGTGTCGTCCTCTACAGTAATACCTTCATACTTAACTACGATACCCGCAATAGAGCTCTGTAGTCTTTCTGTCAGCTCAGCAACTAAAGCCTTCTTTTGTTCAAGAACCTTTTCACTTGCCAAAATATTTCACCTCCATAAAGTAATACATGCAACGCATTAAAAAGTGCCTTTTCCCACACGAGGAAAAGGCACACTATGACAAAATATGTCTAAGCAGCTTGTCCTCGGCAGGCAGGATATTTCCTTTTATGCATTACGCACCTGCTGTCTTTGAACAGCATATATACCATTACACAAAGTAAAGGATTTATTAAAATCAGCCCTCTGTTGTCTGTCCGCCAACCTTGTTAGGGTTAATACGAACGCCAGGACCCATTGTGCTTGTTACAGCACAAGACTTAATATACTGACCCTTAGCAGCAGCCGGCTTAGCCTTAACAATAGCCTCAAGAAGTGTGTTGAAGTTTTCAACCAGCTTCTCCTTGCCGAATGATGACTTTCCTATAGGACAGTGGATAATATTTGTTTTATCAAGACGGTACTCTATCTTACCTGCCTTAGCTTCTTTTACAGCCTTAGCAATGTCAGGTGTAACTGTACCTGCCTTTGGGTTAGGCATTAAGCCACGAGGACCTAGGATTTTACCCAGACGACCTACAAGACCCATCATATCAGGTGTTGTAATAAGAACATCAAAGTCCATCCAACCCTCTGACTGAATCTTCTGTGTCATTTCCTCGGCACCTACAAAATCAGCACCTGCTTCTTCTGCAAGCTTTACATTGTCGCCCTTGCATACAGCAAGAACCTTTACATTTTTACCTGTACCGTTTGGCAGTACGATAGCACCTCTAACCTGCTGGTCAGCATGACGGCTATCAACACCAAGCTTTACATGTACTTCAACTGTTTCGTCAAACTTAGCAGTTGATGTCTTTACAACCAAATCCAATGCTTCGTCAGCATCGTAAAATTTTGTTCTGTCAATCAGCTTAGCACTGTCAACATATTTCTTTCCGTGTTTCATTGTGTTCCTCCCTATAAAGTGGTAAAATCGGATCTTTTCCTCCCACCTGGGCAGTTAGATCAATCGACTACTTCAACGCCCATACTACGAGCTGTACCGGCAATCATACTCATTGCTGTATCGATATTAGCAGCATTTAAGTCTGGCATCTTGTGCTCAGCAATCTGCTTAACCTGCTCACGGGTAATCTTTGCAACCTTAGTTTTGTTAGGCACACCAGAACCACTCTGGATGTTACATGCCTTCTTAATTAGTACAGCAGCAGGTGGAGTCTTTGTAATAAATGAGAAAGAACGATCTGCATAAACTGTAATAACAACCGGTATAATCATACCGATTTCATTCTTTGTACGCTCATTAAATTCCTTAGTGAACGCCATAATGTTTACACCATGCTGACCCAGTGCAGGACCAACTGGTGGTGCCGGGGTAGCTTTACCGGCAGGTATTTGCAGCTTAATAAAGCCTACAACCTTTTGAGCCATTATTTTTGCACCTCCAAAATTCGTGGTATATGGCGGAATGTTTTAAAAATTTACATTCCTCCCACAAGGGACAAGCAAAGTCCCTCAAGCAATAATAACTGCATACGCTGTGCATATGCAAAATTATTAATCAAGTTAATTACTCCAGCAGTTCAGCCTGTGAAAGCTCTAAATCAACAGGAGTTTCTCTGCCGAACATAGAAACAGTTACCTTTACTATGTTCTTATCGGTATCAATTTCCTCTACAACGCCTACAAAGTCCTCAAGCGGGCCGTCTATAATTCTTACCGAATCGCCAACGCTGTAGGAAACCTCTACGCTCTTAACCTCTACGCCCATCTTAACAACTTCTTCATTGGTAAGCGGAACAGGCTTAGACGATGGCCCTACAAAGCCGGTACAACCACGAATGTTTCTTACAACATACCAGGTTTCGTCTGTGTATACCATCTTAATAAATACATATCCCGGGTAAAGCTTGCGTTCTACTTCCTTTGCTACTCCGTTTTCACCGATTTCCGTAACAATCTCTGTAGGAACCTTTACTCCCTGGATAACATCTTGAAGATTTCTGTTTTCAACAGTCTTCTCCAATGTAGAAGCTACTTTGTTCTCATAACCGGAATAGGTGTGAACAACATACCATTTTGCTTCTTCTGACATTGCACATCATCCTCTCACGCAATTTAGCCTGCTGATGTGTCCATAACAAGGTTCAGCAATGCAAAAAGACCTCGATCCAATGCAAAAATAAAGAGTCCCATTACTATTATAATTACAAGAACTATACCAACATTCTTAAAGGTTGCCCTTGGTGTAGGCCAAGTAATCTTCTTTATCTCTGCTTTGCATTCACGAAAGTATTTTGCAATTCTCGCAAAAATGTTAGGCTTCTTATCTTTTTTCTTATCAGTCTTTTTTTCGACCTTATCAGCCATAACCTCTACCTCCGTATTACTTTGTCTCCTTGTGAAGAGTGTGCTTATTGCAGAATCTGCAATGCTTCTTCATTTCCAATCTCTCAGGATCGTTTTTCTTGTTTTTCATTGTGTTGTAATTGCGCTGTTTGCACTCTGTACAAGCTAATGTAACTTTTACTCTCATTAACGGCACCTCCGATATTGCGGTAAATTTAGCCTCCCTCAAAAATGAGCACAAAAAAATAAGCCCCTTTTTTCCGAGGTAAATATAATATATCATATTTATTATACATAGTCAAGGCTTTTTTTGATTTTTTTTGCATATCAAGCAAAGTCCTTGTCTATTGTACCATTCCTAACCTTTTTTGTCAATTTTAATGCTGCCGTTATTGTGGTATATTGGTATATGTATTGCTTACGGCGTTTTTACGCTGTAAAAAGCTTTATTTAAAGCACATAAAAGGCCCCTGCAAACTGCGCCATAGCTTTTTCAGTTTGCAAGGGTATACTTTATTTATTGTTGAGTATATATTAAATTAGGCACCTGCTATCAGACTGTAAATTCTTATAGCAAACAGAGCTATAACCACCCACATTACCGGGTGAACATCTTTTATTTTGCCTGTGCATACCTTTAGAATAACCCAGGTAATCATACCGTACATAATACCTGTAGCTATTGAGTAGGTAAAAGGCATAAATGTAAGTGCTGCAAAGCCGCCCAAAACATCGGCAATGTCGCCCTCGAACTTCATTTTCTTAACTGATTTCATCATAAGAAGTCCTACAAACACAAGAGCCGGGGTTGTTGCAAAGCTTGGAATAGCCAAAAATATAGGTGACAGGAACAGTGCCAGCAGGAACATAACTGCCGAAGAAACAGCTGTAAGTCCTGTACGACCGCCTGCCGCAACACCTGCTGTTGACTCAACATAGCTTGTAACTGTAGATGTACCCAGTATAGAACCTGCAATAGTACCTACAGCGTCACAGGTTAGAGCACGGCCTACTCGTGGCAGCTTGCCGTCCTTGTCCAAAAGATTACCCTGGTCTGCCACACCTACAAGCGTTCCTACTGTGTCAAACAGGTCAACAAAGAGGAAGGCAAATACTACTGCAATAAAGCTTCCTACATGCTGAACCATAAAGCTAAAGTCAAACTTCATAAATGTTGGCTCTAATGACGGCGGTATAATATTATCAAGTGAGAACTGCGGAATCAGGCTTGTACCCTGGTACCAACCTATTAGCTGTGCGCCTATGCCCAGTACCCATGTAATAAGGATTCCCCACAATATAGCGCCCTTTACATTAAAGTGCCACATAATTCCTATTACCAGCAAGCCCAGCATTGCAAGTACAAATTCCGGTTTTGAAACATCACCGCAGGTTACAAGTGTAGACTGGTCTGCTATTACAATGCCGGCACCCTTTAATCCTACAATGGTTATAAATAAACCAATGCCGGCAGAAATGCCGTACTTTAGATTTTGCGGAATGCTGTTTACCAGTGTTTCTCTGAATTTAAACAGCGACAAAATAACAAACACTATGCCCTCTACCAAAATAGCAGTTAGAGCAACCTGCCAAGGGTCTTTAACACCCATCCCCGCAATCATAGGACATACGGTGTACGCAAAATAGGCGTTTAATCCCATTCCCGATGCAAGAGCTACCGGGTAGTTAGCCAGAAAGCCCATAAGTAATGTTGCAAATGCAGCCGAAACCGCAGTTGCTGTAAATACTGCCCCCTGATCCATACCGGCCGCAGCAAGCATGGAAGGATTAACAGCTAAAATGTAAGCCATTGACAAAAATGTCGTAATACCTGCGACAATTTCTGTTTTTACATTGGTATTGTGTTCTTTTAATTTGAACAGCTTTTCCAACATATCCATTGTTTCACTCTCCCATATAATGTAATAAATATGCTTGTACATAAGTACAAACTGCACAATTCAGATTATACTAGACAGCCCTTTCTTTTGCAATAGTCTTTATACATTTTGTTAATACTCTGTTAACAAATTCTCCCAAAAAAATGTTATTATATAGGCGTCAGCAGGAAACTTACTTACAAATATTTCACTATTCCTACTGTATTTATTTATTTTACACAAAAACCAAGCGACAATTTCTATGTCAAAACAATTTTTTATTTAGGAGGAGAATACTATGGGAAGATTTACATTACCAAGAGATTTATACCACGGCAAGGGTGCTTTGGAGGAGCTGAAAAACCTTAAAGGCTCCAGGGCGGTTGTTGTAGTAGGCGGCGGCTCAATGAAGCGCTTTGGCTTTCTGCAAAAAGCCGTTGACTATCTAAAGGAAGCAGGTATGGAGGTTCAACTTTTTGAAAATGTTGAGCCTGACCCGTCAGTAGAAACAGTTATGAAGGGTGCTGCGGCAATGTCTGAGTTTAAGCCGGACTGGATTGTTGCAATGGGCGGAGGCAGCCCTATAGACGCTGCAAAAGCTATGTGGACCTTCTATGAATATCCGGACACAACCTTTGAGGATTTAATACAGCCGTTTAACTTCCCTACACTGCGTACAAAGGCTAAGTTCTGTGCTATTCCGTCAACCTCAGGTACAGCTACAGAGGTTACTGCTTTTTCAGTAATTACAGACTATGCAAAGGGAATTAAATATCCTTTGGCTGACTTTAACATTACACCTGATGTTGCCATTGTAGACCCTGACCTTGCAGAAACAATGCCGCAAAAGCTTACAGCTCACACAGGTATGGACGCTATGACACACGCTATAGAGGCTTATGTTTCTACACTTCACTGCAACTACACCGACCCTCTTGCACTGCACGCTATAAAAATGATACACCGTGACCTGAAAAAGTCATACGACGGCGATATGACAGCCCGTGACAATATGCATGACGCTCAGTGCCTTGCAGGTATGGCGTTCTCTAATGCTTTACTGGGTATTGTACACTCCATGGCACACAAAACAGGTGCCGCTTATTCAGGCGGACACATTGTACACGGCTGTGCAAATGCGATGTACCTGCCAAAGGTAATTAAGTACAACTCCAAAAACGCAGAAGCAGCTGAAAGATATGCCGATATTGCAAGATTTATAGGTTTAACAGGCGATTCTACAGAGGCCTTGGTAAACGCTTTGATTGCTGAAATTAAGGCAATGAATGTTTCACTGAATATTCCGTCATGTATTAAGGACTATGAGGGCGGCATAATTGATGAAAAAGAATTTAACGACAAGCTAAAGGATGTTGCGGCACTGGCAATAAGCGACGCTTGTACAGGTTCAAACCCTCGTATACCTACACAGGAAGAAATGGAAAAGCTGCTTGACGCTTGCTACTACGACAAGGAAATTGATTTTTAATTATATGTAAAAGCAACAGCAGATACTGTTTAAAAGCACACTAACTGTATATTGCACAGAAAATAGTGCCGTATTACAGCTGCAAGGCTTTGGACATTTATTTTGCTGATTTTAGGCAGCACCTTACCGAGAATATAGTATGAATACAAAACAACATTACTATACATAGTCCCAAAAAACGACAGCCACTGCACTAAACGCAGTGGCTGTTGACTTTTTGAATATTTTCAGGCATTGATTTTATGCTCTTGAGCCTTACATATTGTTATGCCCACGGGTCTGCCGATTTTGGCTGACGAATATCTGTCATTAAATACTGCTCCCACAAGAACCACCTGCCGTCGCCCTTCATACGCAGCTTTATAGGTCTTGGGCTGTCTGCACCTCCACAAGGAATGAATAATTTCATATACCCCTGTTCGACCGCAGAGGTATGATTACTTTCCACCACAATTGTAAAAGGAGTCTTTGGTGTGTAGTCATTTTCCGGTGTTGCACCTGCAAAATAGGAAAAAGGAATATATGTTCTTTCTCCTCTAAAGCGGTCGTCTAAAAAGGATATGTCATGTCCTGTAAGCGGTCTGGGGCCTCTTAACCAGTTAAGCATATCAATACCGGTTTGCTTGTCTGCACCGTAGGCACACAGTGCACATACAGTAAGAGCAGCTGTCTTGAATGGAGAGTCCAGGCTTGCCTGCGGCAAGCTCTTCAGCTGTTCAACGCTTTCCGGCAAAGCCTCAAATGTAAAGGTTTCTCTCTTGTTTCCTGCCGAGGCAGCTGCCGCACTTACTGCATTGCTTACCGAACCTACAGCGGCGTTTTTCAGTCTGTCAAAAATACCCATATATATACCTCCGTTTTTTTACTTAAATACCTCATTGCTGCAGTGCAAAAGCACTGTAAAAAATTCTGTGTTATTGGTTAAAACTTACCGCTGCTGCCGCCGTGTGTTGCTCCGGAAGAAGATGTGTGTGTGCTGCTGCCGGAATCGCTTGATGTTGATTTAGGCTTTTCTCTTCTATTCACAGTTCTGTACAAGAACAAATCACGGCTGTCTGTTACATTTAGGCTTCCATTTCTTACATAGCTGTTGGCAGCCTTTTGCTTTGCTACAGATTTTAGCTTTCTTTTCATTCCGCTGACAATAATTAATGCTATTATTATTCCTACTACAATAGAAATAGGTATCCACACCCAAGACAAAGGCTCCCTTGGAAGGTTTGAGCCGTCATAAGGCTTTCCGGTTTTTGCCTGTGTTAAAAACTCGTCGCACTGCTGTGCGTATATGGTAAAGGCCTCGTTATAATTGCCCTCCGAAAGGTCATCCTTAAACTGTTCAACCAAATACTTCTGTCCCTTGTCCGTAAAGGCTTTAATAGCAAAGCCTCTGGTTGATATGCTCCAGTCACGGTCGCCAATGCTTATAAGAAGCAAAATTCCGTCTCTGTTTTTGCCGTAGCCGTAGCCGTTATAATCAAAAAAATCATCGGCATCGTCCTGAGCTGTATTTGTCTGTAGATTTTCCTCTGTAACTATTACAACATCGCACTTCTGCCTTTTGCTTATTTCGTCAAGCGTTTTAAGCAGCGCTTCCTCCTGACTGTCTGTAAGCAGGTCTGCACCGTCTACCAGTCTTTCAGGTGCTGATTCTGAGTTGGTTGGCTCTGTAACCTCATCTGCAAATACAGGTACAACTGCAAACGAACAGCAAATAACGGCAAGCAGAATTGCCACAATACTTCTTTTCATAGCTCTGCCCTCCTTATAATATGCCCATTAGCCATAAAAGCCATGCCAAACCGTATGTAACGCCGCTGAATAAAACTGCCATAACTATAGTCCATATTGCTGCCGCCGCCTTATCTACCGGTAAATTTCCTACAAATTTTCCCGTTTGACCGTTCATAGCAAAGGTATATTTTTCGTCATTCCAAATGGTATTCAAAATCCATACCGGGTACAGTGCATACTTCGCCTTACCGTTTTTCAGCTGTATGCTGCTGTTTTCGGGTACTACGGTTGTATAGCCCTTTATAGTGTCTGCAAAGGCCTGCTCTGTTGAATGCTTTACACGCTCGTTTGCACGGTCAATGCTCTGCTCGGCTGTTACATCGTACTTGTCAGCCATATAGCCGGCAAGGTAGGCCGTTTGAAACTCAACCGCACCGGCATTGTCGTACGGCTCTATTGATTCCATTAAATCGTCCTCCATTTTTGAAGAGCCATCTACAGGAACATCTGCAAAGCTGATGCTTCCGCCACGATTAAGCAAAAAATAAGATGTTTCGGTATAGTCATAGTCACTGTCACTCCAGTGCCTTACCTTAGTTGCTTTGTAGCGTATGCTTGCCTGTGCGTCGGCGTCAAAAAGCCAAAACGGCACATAAATTCCCTTAACCTCTTCAATATGGTTTTGGTCTTTAAACACCTTCGGCAAAAGCCTTTTGCCGCACAGGTGCTTTTTAAGCCCCTCCTTAGCGGCCTCCTTGTCAAGCTTAAACGGAATAACCAAATCCGGACGCAGACCGCCCGAAATCTGTCCCGTAAGCACCACAGGACTGCCGCAGTAAGGACATTCTGTTGCCACCGTGTCGGCGTCGCCTACTATTTCTCCTCCGCATGATTTACAAGCATAGCCCCGTAGCTTGTCTTCTTCACCGTCCTGCCACTGCCGAGAAGCAGGCGTTTCCCATTTCATATCGTCTGCCGCTTGGTCTTGGAATTCTTGGTCATACTGCTTTAGTGTTTCTACATCAAATTCATTGTAACAATAGGGACACTTCATTTTCTGTGACTCTGTATCAAATGCTATTGCACCGCCACAGCAAGGGCATTTATAATCCTGCATTGTTTTCATCAATATCATTCCTCCTTTATTACTATATAGCAAGCAGCAGTAAACGCCGCATATCACGCCTTGCCGCAGTACTGCTGTACAAGTTCAAAGAAAAAGCACTCCAAATTGTCATTAACCGAAAGTGAGCCTGCTTTTTTCGAAAAGCCGTCATTAAAGCCCATACCAAAATAATACTCCGTTGCGTCCGACAAAAATATTTTTGCTTTTTGCTTTGGCTCTTTATAATTTTCAATATAGGTAATAAGACCGTTTTTCTTAATAATCTTATACATTTGCTCCACATGGGTGCTGTCTATTATTTCCTTTTCAAGCTCAATTGTCCTATCTTGCGATTCAACATAGCTTTTTGCAGAAAACAGCCATACCTCATTCTTTTTCTCAGCAAAAAAGCTGTAGCAATAGTTATAATTCATATGATTACACGACAGGCTTATGCAGTTAAGCTCCTGTGCAGTATGTATTTTTACATTTTTCTTCTTGCCAAACAGCCGCATACACCCTCCTGTCAATCTGTGACAGTCCTTTTAAAACCTTATAATTAATAATTAAAGAGCGTCTAAGGCTGCGGTTAAATAATCTCCTGTAACCGACGCATAGAAAAAGCCGTCTATCTGCCCCACCTGCTTGGTTCGCATAACATCACGGGCAAGCTCGGGGTACGCAACCTCGTCACACAAAAGCACTATTTTGCACCCCGGCATTTCATTGTGCATTTCGGTAATAATTTTCAGCCTGCCGGCAAGATCCAACTGCGGCAAATTGGGAGTAACATCCATAAGTAAAATTTCAGCGTCTGCATTTTTGCAATTCTGTACAATATTGCCGGGCGGCAAGGCAGGAATTACAAAGGGCCTAAAATCGCCTGTACGCTTCAGCATTAAATAAACACTGTCGGAAAACACCCTGTTTCCCATACTTATTGCAATCCTTTTCAACTTACTCAGCCTCCTTTTCCTAACCGCAACCACACGGTTTACAAATTCCTTGTTAAATTAAACTTCCGAAAAACGACAGGTATATAACAAGCAATCTGTCATCTTTCGGAAGGGGATTTTCCTTTGGAAAATCCCGTCGTGGCATACTGTGTCTGCCCACAGCAAGGCACATTACGCCTTATATTTCATATTTTTTAGATTAGGCTGCGCTGCAATTACTGAGCCTTTTTGTTCAAGCCTGCACCGATAACATACAATACAGGAAGTATCAGACCAGTAATCAGTGAAACAAAATTGAAGCTGCCTCCGCCGGCTACATTCAATATAACACCTGCTACATTGAACACAGCAACGATAACGCCAAATACTATGCAAGTCATTGCCTTCTCCGGCTTTTTGCAGTTCGCAACGCCGATAATACCTGCAACAAGCTGTGCAATTGAGCCTACAAGTGCCACAGCACCTGCAGCATACAGCATACCAAGCTCATAGTGAGCGTCGGCAAGTGTAGCAAGTGCGGCAATACCCAACAATGCAATTATTGAAAAAATAATTCCGATAGCGCCGCCGATGATCATTAATATACCGGTTACCTTTAAGAAGCCGGCACCCTTTGCTGTTGATTGTTCCATAATGAACCTCCTTCGTTAAATTTGAAAATTTTCTTCGGATTTTTGCACTTTGTTAACTAACTTATGGATATGTCACCAATAAATATGTATGTTAAAAGCACACCTCCTTATGAATTAATTTAGCTGTTTTTAATAATAAAGCAGCTAACCTCCTCCATAGTTAGATTATACATATTTTCCTTACGGAGCACATCCATCGAAAGATTGATTTTGCCATTTTTTGTAGAATTTTTTACAAAAGTTTTCTACATATCAGAACAATACCTGTCACATTAACATTTAAGCATACTCAAGCAGCCGCACCCTATAAGTCAATATTTATGGCTATGCCGCTTATTCTTGCCTCTATTGCCAAAACAGTGCGGTTTTCGCAGCCTGTTTTTTCAAGCATATTATGAATGTGGCTTTTTACCGTGCTTTCCGAAATATTCAGCCTTCGTGCTATTTCGGCATTTGGCATTCCCGCCGTCATTAGGCGCAGCACCTTAAGCTCCCCCTCTGTAAACTCCTCGCTTCCTGCCAGCTTTATTTTTACTCTTGGCGTGCTGTCGGGATACACCGACTCCCCTGCTATAGTTCTGTTTATTACATCCATTATGGTTTCCTTAGATGTTTCTTTAAACCAAAAGCTTTCAATGCCTATTTCACGGGCCCTCCTTAACCAAGAGCTTTCTGCCATAGAGGTAACGGCAACAATTTTTATGTCCGGCCGTATTTTCTTTATTTTTGCGGCGGCCTCTAAGCCGTTTGAACCGTCATTCATAAGAATATCCATTATAACAAGCTCAATGTCGGTGTTGGTTTTTAAAAAGGTATCGGCAAACATTGCCGACTCCTCTACACGCACCAGACTGCAATTATTGCTGTTTTTTATATACATTTCAAACAATTCCCTTGCAACACGGGAATCGTCAACTATCATAACCTTAGTTTTCTCCATAATTTTCCGCCTCTCCCCTTGGCAGCATTATTTTCATAACAAAGCTCGGACTGCTTTCTATGGTCATTTTGCCCCCTGACCCTTCTACTATAGTTCGCAGGCTTTTCAGTCCGCCTGCCTCCTTTATTTTTTCCTTTGGCGGCAAGCCGTTGTTGGTTATTTTAGCCAAAACAAAGCTGCTTGTTTGGGCTGTTTCAATATCAATTCTATTGCCTCCGGCGTGCTTAACCACATTTGTAAGACACTCGCTAAGTGCTGCAATAAGCACAAATTTAACGCTTTCTTCTTTAGGAGCAATGCCTCGGTGAACAACCCTTACGCCTATATTCTCTGCCGAACGAATAAATGAATTCCAGTTACTGCCCGGCCCTACCGCAGACGCTTCGTTTTTCATTACCTCTGTGTTAAACCGCCAAAGCATCAGCAATTCTTCACGGTTACGCTGTTCGCAGGGCTGAACAAGATATTTTCTAAGCATCAGCAGTGCCCTGCCCAGGTCGTCATGCACCCTTACGGTAGCATTTAATATTTCTTTTTCACGGGCTGTGTCCGCTACCTCCTTATTGTACCTGCGAAGCCTTTTTCCAATTTCGTTCATACTCCTGTTGCGTTCCTTAAGACGCAGATTCAGCCGGTACTGCTTAGTTACATTATAAGCAACCAATTCATTTACTACGGTTTTTTGCACAAGCAATGAGCTTTTACGAAAATCCCACACCTGTCCGTCTGCTGTTTTTACCGTAATAACCGGCCGCCTGGTATTTACACGCACTGCATCGCTGCAGAAATTTCCGTCCCTCAGCCTTTGTATAAAGCTGTTTACATTCATAATTCCGCTGTTAAACAGCTCCTCGCAAATACTGCTCATTTGCACATTAACAAGCAGAGGCGTACCGTTTTCGCTGTAAAAGCACACACCGTCCGGCAAGGCGTCCAGACTCTCTTTTATTGACTCCTTTGTAATCATATCCTTTTTGCGGTTTCTTAAAAAAATATAAAAAATCACAGCAAGCACCGTAAGCATAAGCAAAACAAGTGCCAGCTCCGCAGCCGACAGCCTTACGATGCACCCTGCCGTTTTTGACATGGCAGGTGCGTCTATGAGCGTATCTCCCATACCCATAAGCACAAAGACGCACTCCAAAGCAAGGCAAACCGAAAACGCTCTGCTTTGCAGACTGAAATGCAGTGCAAATGTATTAACAAGCAAATAAATAGCCGCAGTAGTAAGCAGCAGGGCATAGCCGCCAAAAAATGCGTGTGCATTGACAGAAAGCTCTCCGTAGGGCATCATATTTTATCCTCCTTTTTCGGGCAAGACAAGGCATATATACTCAATGCCGTCCTCCTCCAGAACATTAAGTCTGCCATTAAGCATTTTTATTGTGTCCTCTTTATAATTTTCACACAGCAATTTGCTCGGACTGCTCAGCTCTATACGAAGCGTAATATTCTCATTTATATTCAGGTTTACAAGCACCGCACTTACATCGGGCATTGCCAGCTCCAAGGCCTCCTCAAAAAGCTCATACAAAAGCATTGCAGCCTTATCCTGCAGCACGCATTCTCCCTTGTATTCCCCGTGGGCGTAAATTCCGCACATTCTTACATATTCCAAGGATTCCGAAAAAGCCAGGGAAAGCTCGTCGCTATAGATTTTCTTGTTTTTATGCAGAAACAGAAGAATGTTTGAGTACCTTTTAATATATGCATTCAGCACAGCCGCCCTTTTCATAGTAGACTCAAACTCCTGTTCGTCTTCGGGAGGGGCTTTAAGAAGTCGGCTCAGCTTATCAAGCTGCGGCTTTACCCTAGACGCAATGTCACTGTACAGCCTGTTTTTTTCCTCCAGCATCAGCCGCTTTTCTTTAAGCCTGTTTTCGTTTTCTAAAATCGAATTTTCCTTTTCGAGTATATCCCCCAGAGCCTCCAGCTGTTCGTTAAGCCTTTTAATTTCCGAAATATCCTTTGTCCAGTAGCTGTATCCGCCTTTAATTCTGTGGCTTTTAAGCAAGGTGTTTCCGTTATCCAGCAGTACCTCCTCATGCTCTGCTTCCAAAATATCGGCATATGCAGGCACAATACACCTGTGCGACCTGTGACAAATATTACCTTCTTTATCCATTATTCCACAGCCTATATTAGAATTTTTCCACAGCATATCATAGCTGTCGTTAGACGGGAAAAGCCCTGTTAAAATCAGGCACTCCATAAACGCCGGAAAAACAAAGGATATTACCTCGGCAGACCTAAACAGGTTTATAACCGGAGTATCAGGCGCCAAAATATAGGCAACAGTATATGCCGCCTCTAGGGCAAGCGGTGCAATAGGCAGCCATATTCTTTTACGATTTTCAGAAACCTTACATCTTGAAAACACAATAGCAAGCATCATAACAAACATTACAAACAGCCACAAAACCGATATATAATAAACAGGCCCGTAGGTATACTTACTGTCGTGCCAATGCTCAATTCCTCCCGTAAAGTTAAAGGCAAGCCCGTGCAGGTCATTGGTAAGCACCCCCAGCACTATTAACGCCGCCGGTATGTACAAAAGCTTCCACCTTGGGCTTATAGGCTGCCCCTGCGGCTTGCCTATATGCAGCACAGCAAACAGCATCCACAATACAGAAACAGTTTGGGGCAAATAGTATAAGTACCAAATATACCTTGTCACAATATTGCCGTCAGGCAAAAACACGAACTTTACAGTTCTCAGCACCATCATAAAGAGTATCATAAGCTCCATTGCAATTATATATTTTCGTTCCTCGCTTTGTATAAGCCTTTTATTTATCTGACTTATCCATATAAATGCCGATACTGCAAACAGAAGAAATATTATTAAATTACCCGAAATCTGCGGAAAATTATGGCGAATAAGACGAATAACCCCTGTCATAGCTACAAGAACAACACATACAGCGTTTAAAATTATAGTTTCACGACTACTATGCACAAAATCCACCCGCCTTACCGCAAAATTTATACAAAAGTTTACATCAAAAATAGTATAGCTTATTCAACTTTTCTTTTCAAGGGCATTTTTCCATAACTGCGGCAAATTGGGTATATTAAGGACTGCACAAAGCTATTTGTAATTTACCGCCTTTTTTACGCCCTTCAAGTTGAATACCTTCTAAATTTATGGTAAAATGAATGAATAATATAGAAATCTGGAGTTGAGTTTAATGGAATATTCCTTTAGTGACAGAGTTAATTCTCTTAAACCGTCTGCAATAAGAGAAATTTTTAAATATGCGGCAGACCCGGAGGTGGTTTCGCTGTCGGCAGGCAACCCTGCCCCCGACGCTTTTCCTGCCAAAGAAATTGCGGAAATTTCGGCTGACCTTCTAAGCCGCCGCCCTGTAGACGCCCTGCAATACGGACTTACAGAGGGCTATGCCCCTCTAAGAGATTACCTGAAAAAATATATGAAGGATAAGTACGGCATCGGCTCGGAAAACGACCCGCTTATTATAACCTCCGGTGCACAGCAGGTTATGGACTTAGCCGCTAAGTCGCTGTGCAATGAGGGCGATGTGGTTATATGTGAAGCACCTAGCTTTATAGGCTCTCTTAATTCCTTCCGTTCGTATAACGCAAGGCTTGTAGGCGTACCTGTAGAGTCAGACGGTATTAACACCGAAATTCTTGAGGAAAAGCTAAAAACCGAAAAGAATGTACGCTTTATATATGTTATTCCTAACTTTCAAAATCCGTCAGGCGTAACAATGAGCCTTGAAAAAAGGAAAAAGGTATATTCCCTTGCCAAAAAATACGGCGTAATGATATTAGAGGACAACCCTTACGGCGAGCTGCGATACTTTGGGGAAAATGTACCGGCTATAAAATCGCTTGACACCGACGGTATAGTTATGTATGCCGGCTCATTTTCAAAGGTAATATCACCGGGTATGCGTGTGGGCTGGTGCGTTGCACCAAACCCTGTTATTCAAAAAATGGTTGTTTGCAAGCAGGGACAGGATGTTCACACAAATATGTGGTCACAAATAGTTATTCACGAATATGTAACTAAGTACGACTTTGAGGAACATCTAAACTACCTAAGAGAGCTTTACAGAAAGAAGGCTCGGTTTATGATGGACTTGCTGGACGAGCATTTAGCACCGTACATTACATACGACAAAATAGACGGCGGTTTATTTATAATGTGTAAGCTGCCGGACAATATAAATATGCTTGACTTCTGCAAGGAGGCTGTAAAAAGAAAGGTCTGCGTAGTGCCGGGCAACGCATTCTTAACAGACGAAACCGAGGAATGCCATACCTTTAGAGTAAATTTCTCAACACCGACAGACCAACAGCTTGAAAAGGGAGTAAAAATATTGGGCGAGCTTATAAAAGAGCTTTGCCAATAAGGAGGAAATAAAAATGGAACAAACACAGGAAAAGAAAAAGGTTATTTTTAGTGCCATTCAGCCTACAGGAACTATTACACTGGGCAACTATTTGGGTGCACTGAAAAACTGGATAAAGCTTCAGGACGATTATAACTGCATATACGCTTTGGCAGACCTGCACGCAATTACAGTAAGGCAAGATCCGGCTAAGTTTAGAGCACACATTTATGAGGCCTATGCACTGCTGCTTGCCTGCGGTGTAGACCTTGAAAAAAGCTTGTTTTTCATTCAAAGCCATGTAAGCACCCATGCGGAGCTTGCCTGGGTACTAAACTGCTATACACAGTTTGGCGAGCTTTCCAGAATGACTCAGTTTAAAGACAAGTCTGCAAAGCACGCCGACAACATCAACGCCGGACTGTTTGCCTACCCGTCGCTGATGGCGGCTGATATTTTGCTGTATCAGGCTGATTTGGTACCTGTAGGAGCTGACCAAAAGCAGCACCTGGAGCTGACAAGAAATATAGCAGAAAGATTTAACGGCATTTACGGCAATGTGTTTAAAGTACCTGACGGTTATATTCCGAAGGCCGGTGCAAGAATTATGTCACTGCAGGACTCAACAAGAAAAATGAGTAAATCAGACGAAAACGCAAACGCCTATGTTGCTGTACTCGACAAGCCTGAGGTTATTATGAAAAAGTTTAAGCGTGCCGTTACGGACAGCGAGGCCTGTGTACGCTACGGCGAGGGCAAGGACGGAATCAACAACCTAATGGGCATATACTCATCTGTTACAGGCAAGACCTACGACGAAATCGAAAAGGAATTCGACGGCAAGGGCTACGGTGATTTTAAAACTGCTGTAGGCGAAGCTGTTGTAGAGGAGCTGCGCCCTATTCAGGAGCGTTTTAACCGGTTTATAAAGGACAAGGCATATTTAAAGGAATGCTACGACAAGTCTGCCGACATTGCACGCAAGATTTCGCAGCGTACCTTGGACAAGGCAATGAAGAAAGTAGGCTTTGTTTTAAAGTAACGCATTTTAAATAATCACTTTAGGCTGCGGCAAAGCCCATAACACTGCTGCAGCGTAAAACAAAAAGCATCAGCTAAAGTCATTTAAAAACTTCGGCTGATGCTTTTTTGTACAGGCTTTGTTTATTAACTCACGGCAAAATCGCCGCATATAAACAGCTTACTCCATTTAAATTTTAGGGGTACTCTCTGTTACCTCTAAAAAGACAAATACACCTTATTTTTTGAAGCGGTCAAAAAAGCCTTTCTTTTCGTACGGCTCAGAGACTATTGACCTTAGCTCATAGCCTGTATTGTGAATAAGATTTTCAAGCCTAACCTCGTCTAAAGGCTCCGGGCTGATAATCTCGGTAATATTTTTACTGTGGGACGAATTTACGCTTTTTACTTTAAATTCCCTGCGAACAGCGTCGTTAATATGGCTTTCGCACATACCGCACTGCATACCGTCAATTTGTAAAACATACCTTGTCATTTCAACTATCTCCTTACTAAATAATATATTTACTAAGCATATTCTAGTATATCGGTAGGAAAAAGTCAATTATCACCCGGTTATTTTTTCTTGCTTTTATCCCTTTGCAAATGCTGCATTTTATACGAAACTATAACAAACACGGCACACATAAAAATAACCATACAGCCTACCACTACCGCAGTTAAAACAGAAAGCTCAAATACTGCCGTTATAACCGTAATTATAATAAACAGTGCCATAAATACCTGAGATGTAATTCTAAAGGCCTTGTATGCTGACTTATACAGCAGCTCCTTTTGTGCCTCGTCAGCTTGAACCTCCTGTGTTTTCATAGGGTCAAAGTCAAACACACTTATATTCAGGTTTGGTGTAAGCTGATTTTGTATTTTCATTAAACTCTGCATTATAACACAGCCAACTATTAAAGCTAACACCGTTACAATCAATACCACAAAATAATAAATAATCGGATCAACTTTTTCAACATTTACAATATTAATAGTTGTAGCTACCATATTTAATACGCACGAAAAAACAAATGCAATCTGTTCTACCGTAATTGACAAATCAACTGTTTTCTCGGCAGTGTCAAAGTAGGTGTCGTCATTCTTCAGCATATTTACAGCCTTTTTAGCTTTAAAATAAGAGTAAAAGGTAACAATTAACGCAGCTATATTTAACGCTATAAATATTACAAAAAGCACCAAATAATTTACGCTTGTGCCGCCGTCAAATCCCGTTAGCACTGTTTTAATATTGTCGCCGAGAAATCCGGCAAAAAAACCTAAAACGGCCGACACAATTACAACCGTACCAAATATAATAAAGAATTTTTTCTTTTGCTTATTAGCTTTCATTATTCTTCCTCCTTAAAATCGAAAATATCCTCAACCGATACATTAAAATACCTTGCTATTTTTATAGCAAGCACCACACTCGGGAAATAATCTCCCCTTTCAATTTGACTTATAGTTTGTCGTGACACACCAACCAGGCGCCCCATTTCACTTTGGTTTATACCATTCTTTGCACGGTATTCCTTTAGTCTGTTATACAGCGGCACCGTTCACCACCCTTTCTGTTTTGCAGTTTTATAATTGATTTCTATTTGACAAGAAAAGTTTGCTTTTTGACAAGTTTCCTTGTCAAGATATTAGCATATGACAAGTATAGTTGTCAACATAAAATAAAAAAATTTTCCAGAATTTTTTGTCTGCTAAAATCGGCAGGCAAAATTAATACTCTGCCAAAAACAGAAAAAGCACACTCGGCAGTAACTTTAACTGCTGAGTATGCTTTGTTTTTAAATGTAATATCTGTAATTATCGTGCGTATTCAACAGCACGGCTCTCTCTTACTATATTAACCTTTATCTGTCCAGGGTATTCAAGGTCTGATTCAATCTTTTCGCAAATCTCACGAGCCAGCAGAACCATTCTGTCGTCGTCTATTACCTCCGGATTAACCATTATTCTAACCTCACGGCCTGCCTGAATTGCAAAGGAGCTTTCAACACCCTCAAATGAGTTAGCAACCTCTTCAAGCTTTTGAAGTCTTTTAATGTAATTTTCAAGATTTTCCTGTCTTGCACCAGGTCTTGCGGCTGATATTGCGTCTGCCGCCTGTACTATACAGGCAACAACCGTCTTAGCCTCAATGTCACCGTGGTGAGCTGCAATAGCGTGTACAACCGCTTCGCTTTCCTTGTATTTTTTGGCAACCTCAACACCTATCTCAATGTGCGAGCCTTCCATTTCGTGGTCAAGAGCCTTGCCTATGTCGTGCAAAAGTCCGGCACGCTTAGCAATAGTAGGGTTCAAGCCCAGCTCCTCTGCTATCATACCTGACAAATAACAAACCTCTATAGAATGCTGCAGTACATTCTGACCGTAGCTTGTTCTGTAACGCAAGCGGCCAAGCAGCTTAATAAGCTCGGGATGAATACCGTTTACGCCTGTTTCTATAACAGTACGCTCACCCTCCTGCTTAATTGTAGCCTCAACCTCTTTTCTTGCCTTTTCAACCATTTCCTCAATTTTAGCCGGATGAATACGCCCGTCTGAAACAAGCTTTTCAAGAGCAACTCTTGCAATTTCACGGCGAACCGGCTCAAAGCAGGAAATCGTAATAGCCTCGGGAGTATCGTCAATAATCAGGTCAACGCCCGTAATAGTTTCAATAGCTCTGATGTTTCTGCCCTCTCGGCCTATTATACGGCCCTTCATTTCATCGTTAGGCAGCGGAACAACCGACACAGTCGCCTCCGCAACATGGTCTGCCGCACAGCGTTGAATAGCAAGAGAAATAATGTTTCTTGCCTTTTTGTCACAATCGTCCTTCAGCTGCTGCTCGTAATCAAGAATTTTGGCTGCTTTTTCGTGTGTAAGCTTTTCGTCCATTCTTGCCAAAAGCTCTGTCTTTGCCTGATCCTTAGTGTAACCGGAAATACTTTCAAGAACCTCCAGGTGGCTGTTTTTAATACGCTCAGCCTCTGCCAGCTCCTCCTCAACAGCCTTCTGCTTTCGGGAAACTCTTTCCTCTTTCTTTTCAAGATTCTCAATCTTCTTCTCAAGAGTTTCCTCCTTTGACTGAATCCGTCTTTCGTGACGCTGTATATCCTTCCTGCGTTCGTTGTTTTCTTTCTCGGATTTTTCCCTTAAGCGATGAATTTCATCTTTAGCCTCAAGAATAGATTCCTTTTTCTTAGCCTCTGCTTCCTTGTAAGCACTGTTTACAATACGCTTTGCCTCTTCTTCTGCAGAACCTATCTCGGTTTCTGCAACCTTTTTACGGTGATTTACACCCATAAAAAAGGCAACTGCACCTGCAACCGCACCTACTGCAATTATAAGTACAATGGCTAATACTAAATCCATAGTCTATGGCACCTCCTTAGTTCATTTTCTTTTTAGAATACTTTAATCTTCATTAATAATCACAAACTCGTGGTGCCCGTTATCAGGGATACTATATTCAATTTTAAAAGTACAAAATACGGTACTAAACCATATATAAAAAATGTATTGTTTTGCAAAAACGCATAAGCAACAATTTAGATTTAAAACCTGCCGTACAATAAAAATAAAAACGGCACTCAAAATTAAAATTAAAAAAAATAATATATAATAACGGCCCCATAAGAGTCCAATTAATAAAAAACGGGTAAAGCAAAAAGCTTACCTAAATAAGAATAACATTTTCGCACACAAATGTCAACTGCATAGCTATATGTGGTGTCGCATTATTATATAAATACGCCCTGCATAACATAATAACTTTTGTAAATACTGTAGTATTATAGGCAGTTTTACAGCTATAGCGGCTTCTATTTTGCAGAAGTAAAAAAATTTGTTAGAATTTTCTGTTAATTTTTTGTCAAACACTTGAAGAAATCAAATAAATGTACTATAATGAAAACACCTTAAATTTTAGGAGGAATTTTAATTATGTCAGTAAAAGTTGCAATTAATGGTTTCGGCCGTATTGGTCGTCTTGCATTCAGACAGATGTTCGATGCAGA